>Ga0316189_10001720_pt1 | contig 21697 bp, 22 predicted proteins | sample LowCovwburrow_MG_FD_204930 | JGI IMG/M metagenome (GOLD analysis project Ga0316189, IMG submission 204930) | Coastal sediment microbial communities from Maine, United States - Lowes Cove worm burrow | ecosystem: Environmental > Aquatic > Marine > Coastal > Sediment | place: USA: Maine... | reverse complement strand
GCGTGGACACCGGCATCGGTCCGCCCTGCCCCGTTCACCTGCACTGCTGTCCTGGTGATCCGGGTCAGTCGCTGCTCCAGGGTCTCCTGAATACTGGGGCCGTTACGCTGCCGTTGCCACCCGCAGAAGTTGGTACCGTCGTAGGCAATGCAAAGGCGGATGTTACGCTGCTGCATGACTCAAGGGAAGAAGGGCGCACCCATCAGGGCGCAGGTCTCATCAAAGCCGTTCATCAGGTTCATATTCTGCACGGCCTGACCCGAGGCCCCTTTGGCGACATTATCAATGGCTGAGACCACAATAATCCGGTTAGTGCGCGGGTCGATCTTGATGCCAATATCGCAACAGTTACTGCCCCGCACATACTGGGTGGCCGGGAAGGAACCTGCCGGACAGACCCGGACAAAGGGCTCATCCGCATAGGTACTCTCGTACAGCTCTTGAATGTCCTGCTCAGACATCGCACTGCTGAGTGGTGCATACATGGTGCTGAGGATGCCGCGCGAGATGGGCAGCAGATGCGGGGTAAAGGATATAGTCACCGGCTTGCCAGCCAGCACCGTCAGCTCCTGCTCGATCTCCGGGATGTGGCGGTGAGCACCCCCGACCTTGTAGGCCCGGAAGCCGTCCGTGACTTCGCAGAACAGAGTTCCCACAGCAGCCCCTCTGCCCGCCCCGGAGGTACCGGACTTAGAGTCGATGATCAGCCCTGCCGGATCAATCAACCCTTTCCGTAACAGGGGAGCCAAGCCGAGAATGATAGAGGTGGGATAGCAGCCCGGATTAGCGGTCAGGCGTGCGCCCTTGACCTGATCCCGGTACAATTCCGGCAGACCATACACGGCTTCCTCAATGAACTCTGCACTGGAATGGGGCTGATACCACTCCTCGTAGACCGCAGCATCGCGGATACGGAAGTCGGCACTGAGGTCCACCACCTTTTTGCCCGCCTTGAGCAGGACAGGCACCAGGTCCATTGCCGTCTTATGGGGCACTGCGGCAAAGAAGAAGTCGGCCCGCTCAACCAGTTCTTCCGGCCCGAGATTTTCACAGACCAGATCTACCCGCTTACGCAGATTGGGAAAGACCTCGGAGAGGGGTTTACCTGCATATTGACGGGAGGTGGCAACAGTCAGCTCCACCTCGGGATGGGTGGAAAGGATGCGGGCCAGTTCAACCCCGGTGTAGCCGGAGGCCCCTATGATTCCTACTTTTAGCATAGTTCTTATCCTGTATGAGTAAAAGGGGAATTGCGGTATTCAGGTCGGCAGCTGGTTATGCTGCCGAGTGGGAAGAAAGATACAGGATGTTGGCGGGAAAGGCAAATATTAAGAGGAAGGGGAAAAGGACCGCCCGGCTATGGGGGAGCTAGGCGGTGTTGCCGAGAGATCTCCAGTAGAGGGCTCGAGCTGACAGGTTATACCCAGCCTTTTTGCAATTGCCGTCGGAGATCTGTTGGGTCATCAACGACGACATCATCGTTAACTGTAATTATCGCCAACGGCGCATAATGATGTTCTACCCCCTGCGGTGAGAGCGCTATGGGATTGCCGTTCTCATCTTGAGGCCATTCCACGTCTTCGGTGGCAGTACGAGCCGGGATGAGCCAGTAGTCGCCGGTTTGGTATACAGAATGATTAGAATTGAGATCTTCAGCAACTATACCCCTGGCTACAGCCACAGCCATTTCGCGTTCACGGGCGACAGCTTCTCTTCCCACAACTTCTCTTTCCACAGCTTCCCTTCCCGCAGCTTCTATTGCAGCAGCTATTTTTTCATTAAGGATTTTATAGAATTGAATTTCAACCCCATCTTCCAGTACAATCCAATCATTTTCCCCATAACCTTCTATCACGGGGACAACGCCTTCCTTATTCACGCCCTTTTTTTGATCCCAACGCCGCAAATAGGGATGTTTTTTAATTAGATTTGCCCCAATCTTAGCAAGTAGTTCTGTTGTAGCAGCATCACCATTCAAGGTTAATGTCACCTGAAGGCTTTCCCGATCAATAGCTGTAACCTTCAGCAGCGGATTTGCCTCATTGCGAAGAATAACATCATCGTCAAGTACCTCAACCCAGTCACCCGGTTGCAAGCCAAAGCGATCATCACGGCCCAGATGCTCAAGGGTTATCGTATCACCGCTGATGTCGAATATCGGAAAAATCACCGAGCCGTTTTCCCGTGACCATTTAAAGGTAGGCCCATCTTCATCTACGCTGCCATTATGAATTTCCACCCGATAGAGCTGATTTTCAGCACCCCGGTAACTTGCCTCCGGTGCGGTCAGGCAAGGTTTGTTATCATCCTCTGAAGCCTTTTTGGCTCTGGCCTTGAGTTGGCCTGTGCCGGGATTCGTTTTTTTTGCAGCCGTTAATGCTCTCAGAAATAAAGAATAAGGCAAATCTGGACCGTTAGCTATTTTCTTCAATTTGTCTAAGGATACATTCACCTTCTTAAAGTCTTCGCCATGCATCACCTTCACCTGCCACACAATTTGTGCTCGCGTGGCTGTGTCGGCACCGCCCAAGGCCTTTTCCCGTATATAGTCATCTTCCACATAGCTAAGGTGACGTTCCCATACATCAAGGTAAACGAGATAGTCTTGGCCGTTTTTTAACTCCTCGTCAATAAACAACTCATTGTGTTGATTTCTGAAAGTAAACTCTTTACCATCTTCTTTTTTCTCATTCTCACAACAAATACCATCGACATAGTAACGCCCTGGAGCAATAGAAAAATCAGGTTGCGAGTCTTGTTTACTATATGGCTTGATCTTAAAATTTTCAAAATCGTTAAGAGGGGACTCTTTATAATCATCTGGATACGGTGCCCCATGCGGCCCCATCAAATCCTTACCCAGCTGCCTCATATAGTGCAGCAGAATAGAAACCTGCTCATTCCAGTCAGCATCAAGCTGCACCCGGCCCTGCTGCATCAGCACCCGTGAAAAATTTCTCAAGGGATCAAAGGTGTCTCTGGTAAAATCCCCTCTGAATTCTCCGCGTGAACCTTTGCTGAATTTATCGTCATGCATACTCTTATTCTCCTAATCCGACACAATGACACCAACGTCCATTCGTGCCGGTAAATATTCATCTAAGCGCACCCGAAGATTCGCCATCCGCTGGGGCTGATAGAGATCGTGAAACACACCCATTTCCGCTTCATCATCCGCGCGCCCCGTTTGATCTCCTCAGCACAATCATTCGCCAGCTGGCAATAGGTCGGGGTGCCGTAGCGCAGGCTGTTGAACCTTGGCCGGATACGGGTTATCTCCTGTTTCCGTTTGCTGTCCTTTTCCGAGCAATTTTCTGGAATTACAGACTTGACCAAATCCGGCTGGCAGCGGTACCGTTTCGGTGTCCGTGATTCCGGCCAGACGTAGCAAAAGCGCAGGCAGCCGATCTGGCGGCGGGCAACCTTCATCTGCCCATAAAAGATACTGTTCTCGCCCAATTCAACAGCATGGGTCTGGATCTGCCCGATCACCGTGCTGCGCACAATCGTCACAACAGCATGGGCCACCGGGCAACCCGGCGCACCCAGAACTTCACGCTCCGGCTCGGTTGCATCCAGTATACTATCCTCAATGCATATCCTGATCGGATCCAGCCGAACCTCCGGGTGAATCCCCTGGCATTTTGCCTGGACGACTTCTTCATCAATGCTGTTTCGTTCCGCCTGCTTGTCCCAGGAAACCGGCTCCGGCAGGACGGGATCCACCTGAATGGGGCCGAGGATACTGTGCTCAATCCTGACAGAGACCTTGGGGCTGAATATCTCCAAACTCGGACTGAGGAAATCAGTATTTTGTTCAATAGATTTTGGTGGTTCTAACGTCCAGTGAGGAACCAAAGTCGAATGACGAATAGTCAACTCGGCCAGCTCACCGTCAATCTGGAGGCCACGCCCAAAAACAAGCACACCGTCCAGGGTGAAGCGACTGCATCCGGCCCCCATGACCGTGAAGGCATCAGGCCGATCCGGCTGTCGGTCAGCTAGGCGAATGACGGGACGGCAGCTATTGCCTGCCCGCAGTTGCAAGCTTTGCTGCCCTTCTTGAAATTCAATACTGATCTGCTCGTCATAAACATTGCTGTCCGTTATCTCTATGACGGCGTGTTCGTCACTGCCCTTCCATTGAACAAGAGCCTCATTAATGGTCTTAAGCTCCTCGTCTTTACCGACTTTATAAACTCTAGCTTCTTCCGGCTGCTCCAGAATCCGTTCGTACTCGCCGCCGCCCATATCTATACTGAAGCCATAATGATAGCTGACGGATACTCCGTGCTTCGAATAATTCCGGTTTGGAAAAACAATCCGGCCCAGCACCGGATCCACAGCAACCTTGCCAGGAGGCGGTATATACTGCCAACCGCTGAGGTCAGCCGGAATAATATTTTTCGGCAACACGGGTTCAAGAACAATCTTTTTTTTCTTTCCCTGCCTGTACTGTTTTCCCACCCAAATGTGCAGGCTCTTTCCTTCACCGTAGAGCCGGGCTTTCTCCTTTTCAAACAACCTTCTTCGAAGAGGAACCGGCAGATTGAGTTGATCCGCCGCACATCCACGCTATGGGCAATGGTGTCAAAGGAACTGTCCAGCAGATCCAGGGCTGCGCCTTTGCGGAGATCAACGGTCTGTCCTTGATCTGGCTGCTGGTGATTGATCGCCTGGGTACGGCTGAGCAGGTTGCGGAACTCCACAGCCCGTGCAGGCCATCCTGCAACATCATTGGCCAGTAACTCCAGCAGGGCCAAGGTTCCCTTGCGGCGGCGGTAGCGGATGGTGTTGGCCACTTCCCGGCGGGGAATCAGGATCTTGTTGCGCTGCCGCCCTTGGAGCGTATCCACCCCAGAGGGTTCGCCCGCCTCATGCACAGGTTCGTAGCCGACCAGATCGCCGAGATAGGGTACCACCCAGTCTTCGCAGGTTTCAATGAACCAGTTTTCGTAAAGCTGGTGGATATCGTCTTCCACCAGATTGACCTGTTCGGCAATGACCCGGAGCATGGCCCGGAGTGGCTTGCCCTGCTCGGCATCCCGCATCCGGTAGACGACCGGCAGCAGCTCGTAGAGACGATCTTCTCTGATGTCGTTCATGGATGCTCTCACTTGATTTGATTGAGGATCAGGGTTTCCGGTACATCTGGAGTCAGGAAGGCCAGCTGGGCAGGACGGATCACGCCCTTTTCAAAATCAGCAAGATTTACGCTGATACGCTGTTTAGGTGGTTTATCTTGTCCATACTTATCCAGAACAATCTGAACTTCTCCAGAAATTTCTTCAGGTGTTAAAAGCCGTCTTTTGTTTTCGCTTGCACCTTGTTCATCATATTTTTTCTCTGGAATACCGCCGAAGAAATCAATATCCGCATAGGCCACCCCCCGCACCGACTGCATAACAGAAAACACCTCACTGAGCAGGACATCCTGACCCAGTTCGCGCCGCTCAAAGCTGAAGGCATCCAGCAGGGTTGAGCGCAGTCGGGTGACCACTGGTTCCCATTGATAATCAGGCAGAATCTGCACATCCGCACTGACCACCATCAGCATCAGCTCCCGGACTGCAAGGCGAATCGGCTGATAGGGATCGCCGAATTCATGTAAGGCGTGGCGGAGGTTCTGAAAAAGATCCGAGGTTTCATCAATGGGAATATCATCGGCACCGGCAATGGTGACATGCACCAGCTGCTGGCGACCGTCAGTCAGCTCCGCAGCCTTGGCCTTGCCAATGCCCGCATAGGTGCGGGAGAAATCCTCATAATCTTGCACAGACACCAGACGATCCAAGGCCCTGATCGCCAGCGGCACATTTTTCCGGGCCTGATGCTCTCCTTCTCGGTCTGCGCCACCGGATGCCCGCAGGGGATTGAGTACCTCTTTTGCCCCTAACGGTCTGTCCATAAGGAGGGAAATTTGCTCGGCCTTGACATTGCCTGCCTTGCCGATGCCGGAACGATATTCGGCCTTGATATTTTCAATCCCGGTGGGCAGGCGTGCGCCTTTTTTGCCGTTGCCGAAAACAATGGCTGTTGTTTCCTCGTTATCTGTTCTGGTGATGAAGTTGCGGTCAGTGGGCTGCCGATCAGGTAGGGTTTCCGCTTCATGCCACTGGATATCGTTGACAAAAACCTTGAGGGTGCTGTCCACCCCGGTGGGGTTGGAGGCGGAAACATGGGTCAGGGGGTTCTGTTTGAGGGCAAAGGCTTGCAGGCCCTTGCTGCCGTCGCCGCTGCCTAGGACTTCCCGGCGGGTTTCGCCGTGGGTGGCCTTGATTACATTGCCGTGGATTTTTACGGTGTCGCGTTTGAAGGTGTAGGCGAGTGGCTCTGCCAGTTTTATGAAGGTGTGGATTTTTTCGTCGGGGCTGTCTTTGTCAGGTTCCAGTTTAATATCTTGAGTGACCGAACTCAGCATGGCCAGTTCACTACTCCAAACACCACTGGTTCCTGTGATTTCACGTTCACCGGAGACAATGACCCATTGACCGGATTTCAGGTCTTCGTAGAAACCGTCAAGTTCGATTCGCTCATCTACCTCCTCACCATTTTCAGGCTCCTGTTTGCCGATAGGAGTGTCAATCGGTTCTTCGGCCAGTTCAAGTTCTTCGGGTTCGCAGTAAACAACTGTTTCACGGATTACGCCGAGGTCGGTCTTACCTTGTATCCAATCAATATTGTCCGGCAGTGTAGCCACGCTTGTTGGGCCGCTCAGTCCATAGGCTGCTATTGATTTATGGATAACGCTATCAATTTTTGTTATGATTGGATGAGGTTGGGCTGGGGTATTAATGACAATCCATTCATCCTTGTTGATATTATAGTCCCTATCAAGTGAGATTGTTTTTAATGTATGCGGTTGTGGCATTTTGGCTAGACTCCTACTATTGGATATTATCCCAAGGAACTTTAACAGGTTTTGTAACAGTATGTTCTCCACCTGGCCCTTTTACTAATAACTTCACCGTGTATGTATCAGCCGCAGAGTATTTAAAATCTGGCGGATTATAAAAATTTGATATTGTTCCGTTAAGATCGCCAAAGCTCCATTCCACACTATTAATCATTCCTGTTGATGTATTTTCAAAACTAACCGTGTAACTGTCTACATAGAATGAAAAAGAGGATTTTGGCTCAGAAGTACCAAAAGGGTTATTTATGTTCCACTCTGAGTAACTCATCACCTTATGCTCTTCATCCAAATGCACAGGTTGTAACGGCGCATTATGCCCAAATGGTGCAGCTTTTTTCCTTAGCGCATAAATTTTGACTTTCTTCTCTGAAGCAGAACCTTCCTTAGTAAGATTTACATTCTTTGCTGCCGCAGTTAGCCTCCCACGCAGGGCAGGAACAGCGCTCTCCAATGCTCGGTAGCCACTGCCTGATTTTTCAGCAAACTGTTCCCCAACGATCCTCTTCATCCGAAAAGAATTACGTGGCTGCAAAGAAGATCGTTTCGTTAGGCTGCGAATAATCTCACTAAAATCAATATTCAATATTGTATTTTCATTCGCGCTGTCTTCCAAAAGAACCAAGGTGCGATCTGCCGCTGCATCCGACATCACCTCTGTTACACGGCATAATTGCTTTGAAACAAGATCACTATCGTTATCGGCATTAAAATCAATCAGAAGTCGATCATTGGGCTTCAGATTCGTAGCAATTCCCTTCAAATAAATCTGCTTTTTGTCCTTAATTTTCTCCGCTGTTTGCGGCTGGGTCATCCTCGGCCTGAGATTATTCCACCCGCTCCGGGCCTTCAAATCTTCACTGCTCTCAAAGGTCTGAGGCAGTTCATCTGGCCCAGGAATGCTCTGCACCCTGCTGCCAGCAGGAATGGTAACCTCTTCCTTGCTGTTCTCATCAATCGTATAGGCCAGAAATGAGCTTGCAGATACACCAGGCCGCACCTTGTACCCCACCAGCCGCCCTAGCTCCAAAATCGACCGCCGTTCATCAGCCGTGCGCAAATACCCCTCATTGGCAATCCGCTCCTGATAAAAGGTCAGCACATCCGCCACCGCTGCCCAGGCATCCAACAGGGCTAGGGAGGGATCGCTACTGTCCCGGGTGGTCAGTTCTTTGAGTTCCTGAAAATCACAGGACGACAGCCGGGCCTTCATGGTCTCCAGAAACTCGGCATGGGTGCCGATGCGGTAGGCCAGTTCGGATAGCCCCGGACGATTGGCGGTAGAACGCGGGGTCAGTCGTTCAACCCCTTCGTAGCAGCCGCAGGATTCGCTGCTCATAGTTTCAGGAGAACCGCAGCAGTTCTTTGTTGTCATCGTCCACCTCGCATATCAAGATTCAGAATGCCGTTTTCCAGAAAACTCGGGTCATTATCCAGCCGGGCAACCTCAAAGGCATTCAGCGGCAGGATGCCTTCGCTGATCGCCTGATCCGGTTCGACCTGACCACTCCCCTGAGCCGATGCTGTTTGCTCGGTTTCCTGCTTCGACAACACCTTATACCGTCGCAGCTTAAGCACCTGCACACTCTCCACCCCTGTAACCCCTTGGGCAGCAGCAACCAGCTTGCTCAAATAAATCCCCTCACCAAAGGTCAAGTTATCGGGGTGAAAAAATCCTCGTTTACCATCGGGCAAGATGCGGTTGCTGAACAGGGTCAGAAGCACAGCCTTGACATGGCCACGCAGGTAATTGGGCAGGACACATATCCGAAGTTCTATCTCCAGCGGCACCTGTTCTGCCGATCTGACCACCAGATCATGGCATCCAGCAAATCCTGATCCGCCTCATTTTTCCCCAGTGGATCAACCGCCACCAGCACCTCATGCCAAGAACCATTCCAGCGCAGCCGGGCCGCAGCCCGTTGGACCTTGCCCTTGAATTCCCGTTCAACAATGGCGGCATAATCCTCTGCTGTGATAGCTCGTTGCAGCTCCCTTCGGAAGGTATGCGGGGCATAAAGGCGGACTTCTTCCAAAGGTTCGGCTGCTATGCCGCCTTGGGCAGGCAGCGGGTTGCAGATGCTCAGGTTTATCCCGGACAACAGGTTCCGTCCTTGGCGCTGAACAAGACGGGAGATTGCCCCGGCCCCCACATTACCTGCCGGACCGTTGCCGGTGCGGTACTGCGCCCAAAAATGCACCCCAACCTCGGGTTGCTCCCCAAATTCATCATCACCAAAGCGCAGCTGGGCCCGTCCGTCATTATCCATCTCCACCACAAAATGGAGGTCGTCCGGGCCGCTGGCCAGCAGGTCAGCGCGGGCCTTCCACACCGAAGGCGTCTCTGTTTTCGGAGAACCAGAAGGGGAAAGAACTGCCTGAGCCTGCCCCATCTTCTGTACCGCTTCCTGCTCGACTTGTGCTACAGCCCCCTCTCTTTTCTTTCCTGCTGGCACCTCATCGGTTTGTAGTACCTGCTGCTCAGAGGATGCCCCCTCCTCTCTCTCCTTTCTGCCGATAAGGCTGATCCAGGGCAAGGCCTGCCGTACATCCTGGACTAACATCGTTGAGGCTGGCGCGTCCGCTGTCAAGGGCTGGCTGAAGGTCAAAGGCGCAGATGCCAGTGCAGGACGATAATATCCCGGAATAAGCACCTTGTCCGCAGGCCGTCCTTCATACAGACAGTGCTCAACCACCTCCTTGAGCGGCACAGCACCGAGATCCTCCTCCTTACGGATGCGACCGTGATCGGCAAGAATGATATTACCACGGGCAATACTGACATTTTCCAGCACCCTGCAATCCGGGGCCGAGCCGAGCGAGGAGATGCAGAGCGGGAAAGGCAGGGCATCCTCTGCGGCCCAGCTGATCTCGACCACCGGGGTGTTATCCAGCCGATCAATAACTGCCTCGACCTTGGTCAAGCGGACTGCATGTCGATGTCGGGGATCGGCATCCTGCTGTTGGCCGGTTTTCGGACCTTTCTCCTCTTCAAAAATCAGGATGTCGCCTGCTTTAAGGTGGAGCTTGGGTGCCGCAGTTATCGGTGTTGACGGCTCTGTCGGCTCCATAACTTGTTGCACCTGTTGAGCCTGCTGCACCTGTCTTTCTTCCTGCTCCTGCGGCTTCTCCTGTGCCGGGTCGTCCTTTCCCGAACAGGGCGGTTTGCCCGGCTGCTCGTCTTCCGGCTGCACCAATTTACCGTACAGGGTCGCACTAGTACAGTTGGGCGCAAATTACCCTGTTCTTTTTTGGAGCCGCTTTTCCACCTTTTAAGAGCATTGTGCGGCAAAAAGTAGTGCTAGACTTACGCCGCACTGTACTAGTCGTTCCGCGCGACAGGCAGCATTCCTTATCCCCCCAAGTATAGAAGCTGATCCTGTTATGGCTTTGATAAAGCTGAATGTCCGCATCGCTCATCGGCTCAAAAACCTTATACTGGCTGGCCTGCACCTGGCACAGATCTTCCTCATTCAGCACATTGCCCACCGTGTGTAGGGCCTGATCAGCACCGGCGATAAAAAAGAAATCCTTTGGGGAAAGGGACAGGTCGGTGCCCGTTTCCATAGCCACCCAGGCCCGGGCATTACAGCCCTCGTGCATGGTGTAATCCACCAGCCGGGCATGGCGGCGTACCGAAATCCGCTGCCGGGCCGTATGCAGGTAGGCCTCTGTGGCCACCGCATCCTGATAATAGCTGAGATGATCGCCGGTATAGGCCAGGATCTCCACCAGGGCCATGCCGATATCCGGCACATGCCGTTTCTGCCATTCCGGCATGGTCAGGGAGAGGCGGTCAAGGATCAGCTGACGGAAGCTGCCATAATCCTTAGCCAGGTAGTTAAGATTTGGTTCCTGCAACGGTTCCGGCGGGCAGGGTGAATTCTGCTTGCAGTCCAATTCGTTGGGACAATCGACCTTAAAACTGAAATCAAGACTGTTGTAGCGTTGGTCAAAGGCGGGATGGGGTTGCCACTCTCCCCAGCGATCTTTTTCCACGACTCGGAGGGTGTAGGTGGAAAAATCACCGGGTTTGTCAACCAGGACCTCCATGTAATCATCCAATTCAGGATGCTGACTCTGGATAACATTGACCTCCTTAACTTGGATATCACAGATACGTCTTCCTCCTTCAATGCGCACATTGGAGGGATCCAACTCACGCAGTGCCTTGCCGAGAAAATAGACCCGCAACAGATGCTGATCCTCAAGAGCGGGAGTTACTGCGTCAACGGGGCCTACTTCCAGATAATCCAGCCCGATCAGCTGCTTCTGCCGCCGCACCTGTTCCCGCCGCTGCTCGTTGCGGCATATCACCTCGCTCATACCCCTGTACTCCGTGTAAAGGTTTCACTGCGAACTTCCTGGCTGCGCCGCACCCGATATTTGATTGCGACCCGCAGGCTGGCATCCTCACTCTGCACGTTGAGATCCAGCACCTCAATCACATTACCCAGCCATTGCTGGAGTCCGGCCTGTACCGTGAACTGGAGGGTTGCGGCCAGCTCCTGGCTGTTGGGAGCAAAGATCATCTGGAGCAAACCACTGCCGAAATCTGGGCGGTTGACCCGCTCCCCGGCATTGGTGAACAGGAACTGCTCGATCATGTCCCGGATATGGTCGTTGTCATCTGTGGATGCGGTTCTGCCGTAGCTGTCGAAATGGCAGGGGAAGTCGATGTTCATCATGGCCTCATATTGCGGTTACTCGGGTCTGGGTGGCAGTAATCTGGAGCGGGGTACCGGTAGGCACACAGGTTGCCTGACTGGTCTGTACCAGCAAAGGCTGACCAAAAGAGGTGACCCGTGTGGTACCGCTAGCTGTAATCCACTGTGCGGTAACACAGGGGCCGCCAGCGTTAGGCGGTAGCGCACAGCCAACCACAGCATAGGGTGCAGTAATCAAGACTGTGGGTTGGGTGCTCACCAGTACCCGTGGATTTGGTGCGGTAGGTGTTGCCTGTCCACCATGGGCACAGAGCACCTGTGCGCCGACATGAGCTAAAAATCCCGGCATGTTTTCCTCCTATAAGGTAACGGCTAATGCACCGTTGTTGATGTTGACCACCCCATTTATAGTTACCGTTGGGCCAGTTATGGTGATGCCAGTATCATTGATCATAATCGTTGATAATCCAGTAGAGCTTTTCAATATAATCCCTCCGACCGGACCAGGTACATCACTAATTATAAAACTGTTTTGCCCAGCAGTTTGGATAACGATGTTCGGTGAAACCGGCAACCCCGCATGGGCCACCGGTGGTACATCTGCAGGCACATCTGATCGGCACCCTGTCCATATCGGGAGACTTGGATCACCACGTTCAAATTCTACCCAAACAGCAGCACCTATAGGCGGAACCATATAGACCCCCATTGACGATCCGGTCGGCCCTGAAAGCGGTGTACAGCATTCAGCCCAGTTAGAAGGTACCAAGCCAAGTACATCAGGTATCTCTAATGTCAGGCGACCACGAAATTCAGGATCAATATTATTCACAACCGTACCACGAAACTTTCCAAGAAATCTACCTGTGTCCTTCGAGTCGCTCATGGTACTACCCTCGGTGTATTAGATATTAAACCATCGCGGGAAAGTGTGAAATTCTGCTTATATTCACCCCGTTTTATGTTATGGGTTACAGTATCAACAAAATACAGGCCATCATAACTGATACCTGCCCCGCGTACCCCCACAAGTGTCCGCGCACGCAAAATACGACCGTATTTCAGGACATCGAGTGATCCGTTGCCGCTTATTGCTGTAGAATTGCTCATAAGAAAACTGAGAATATCCCTTGCCGCTTCATCGGCTTCAAGTGGAGTAGCGTTGTTATGTATCTCAATTTTTGAAGGTGGCGTAGGGCGCAGCCCCAAAGGCGGCTTGAGTATACTGATATTTGGCAGAGGAATAGGGACGGGGATTTTTCGGGTGATTGGATCAAAAATTGTAAAAATACGGATTTTCTTTGCCCTTCCATCAAGAGAGAAACTCAGTGATTCAACATTGGTATGTGCATCCATATTGACATTCAAGGCAGACTGAGGAACAGGCATATTGATATCCGGGCCAAAATAGGCAACATTCTGGCCCGGCAAAGGACCTGGTCTCAGGTAAAACACATAACCATTTCTATTTGCGAGAGTTTTTATATAATCCAAATCTGTCATGCTGGCTTGATACTCAATTTTATGTGTGAATAACTGAATTGTAGAAACAGGCGGCAGAATGACAACTGGAGTTATACCAAGAACAAGGTACGGCGCAAGAATTATAGGAACCCTGACGACATCGGGCATTGATGGATAAGGGACAACTTTTTCGATAAGATCCATTAAAATGGATAAATCTTCACCGGTAACAGTTAGAGTAGATTGTCCAATATCATTGCTTGGTGCCATTTCCTGACGAGTGACAATACCATCCATCAGCACATTGGGCATGCCTTGTAACGTCACGATAATAATGACACGAGTTATCATCGGGTCGAAATAACCCGTAGGCAGCTTGGTGTTCAACAGTGAGGAATTTTTACCTACACTGAAGGTCAGCTGAAATCCGTTGCGTTCCCTGTCATTATTGATCTGGATGCTTTTGAGAGAGCTTGTCACTGATTCGGGTGCCGGTCTCGGCACCCCTGTACCGATCAGCAGGGTGAGGTTGATTCCCTTAAGCATTACTCTCCATCCCAGGAATGCCCTCAGGCAGAGTAATACGCAGCCTCCGGCCAATAATTTCCGTCAACTCATCCGGCTGCATAGCCCGATTGGCATCGCAGATGCGCCAGAACTGTTCCGGGTCACCAAGGTATTGAGCTGTGATATTATCCAACCGATCCCCTTCGGTGACGGTATGTTCCTGCAAGAGATCAAAGCGTTCCGGCTGCGGCACAAAGCGGCGTTCAAGATAGACGACTTCCGTGCCGTCAGCCCGTTCCAGTTTTTTGGTTTGCAGGCCATAGTACCTGCTGGTCGGCGGAAACAAGGTGTTTTGCAAAGAACTGGCCTGCAACATGGCCTGTAACGGATCATTCATGAGATACCCTCTATGCCAAAGGCATTAAATTGAGCAGACTGATATTTACCAGCCAGCTGCTCCTTGTTCTGGAGATAGGTCATAAACATGTTGCCTCCTTTATGGTTGAAGCCCAAATCGTCCACACTCAGCACCCGCATCCCCAGGCTGACCTTGGCCCGGATGGGGTTGAGCGAAGGATCAAAGGCCTCCTCGGTGATGCTGAACTCAGTCAGGCGCATGGGCAGGATACGATTGCTGCTCCAGACAAAGAGGGTCAGCGGGACCTCCATAGGGATGATCTCCAGACTACCTGAACCAGCCTTCCTGTTGTTGGATGCCAGCTGGCTGCTATGCGGATAGACAAGGATCTCCAAGGCGGCCAACTGGGTATGGAGGCCAGATTCCACGACATTCTGGTGGTGATCAGGAAACTCCAGCTGGTCTGCCGCGTCCAGCTCGGCCTCCAGCTTGATGGTCTCCACCGGCGGGCCTTTGAGGCGCATGGCCTCGGAGCGGTCACCGCCTTCTCCGCCCACGCCCTGCACTTGGAAAGAGCGGGTCAGGGTCTCCGGGTTGTATTGCAGGGCAATGATGCGCTGGACTATTCCTGTATCAGGATCAATCAGCACGATGCCGCCTTTAAGAAGTTTCGGGGAGATGGCCATGAATTTTCACTCGTTCCGCATAATTTTAGTCGGTGCATGGAATGCGACGAAACCAATGCCGTTGCCATCAACATCCCCATATTTCAATTTGACGACTGCCGCAGCTGCGGCTTTGTCGCCATATCTTCGCATCCCATTCGATCTTTGGATCACGGTTGAACAGGACAAGATGCGCCTCATAGGCTGGCGGTGAGCTTGCGAACCCCAATATGTCCTCTTCATCCCAACCTATCGGACTGCCCCTCTTTTAATGCGATTATTTCTTCCGCCGTTAAACCCGTTTTACTCACAATCGTTTCAACATCAAGCACATCTAATAATTTTCCTGCGATTTCCACAGCTTTTTTCTTTGCTCCTTTCTCAATACCTTTCTCAATACCTTTCTCAATACCTTTCTCAATACCTTTCTCGATACCTTTCTCGATACCTTTCTCGATACCTTTCTCGATACCTTTCTCGATACCTTTCTCGATACCTTTCTCGATACCTTTCTTTATGCCCTTTTTCAAGCCCAGCGTATACGTTGACTCAACCATACTTGCCTGATAATGAAGATCGTCCTGATACCTTTCATAGGCCAGACGTTCCTGTTCGGGGAGTTTTAAGATATCCAGTTCCTGCTTGGCTTTTTTGAGACCTCTGGCCTGAAAATCCTCTTTAATTTCTTCATTTTTAAGAAAATATATCCATTCATCAAGGTTGTCTTTCGCTACGTCGTCAAAATTGTTCACCTTAATCAGGTAGTACTCCGGAAAAACGTCCTGAATTTCATCGTTGCTGTACAACGCCTGCTGATCCGTGGAAAGTCCCAGCACATCATGTTCATGTATTCCTCTGAACACTGTTGAGCCGTGATAGACGTAGTCTTTTCCCTGGCCGAGATCAAAATAGAGAATATTAACCGATATCACCTTAACAACTTGTGAGTATGAAAAGTTTTTATCCATATGCTCGGTGATGACTTTTGAGGTTCCGAACAGGATCCTCTGTAAATAATCAAGTTCCAGCTCATATTGAACTTCGATGATAATTATTTCATCGTCCTGATTTTTAACTTTGAGATCTACTCGGTTGAATTTATCCAGAGCATTTTCTTTATTGCTCTCACTTTCAAGAATTTCGAGAATAGAAATATCATCGTTGAGCAGTTCACTGAGAAATCCTTCTAATATTTCAAAATTAGCTTTGCTTCGCAGGAGCTTCTTCATTGCCCAGTCAAAGCTGATCAATCTTCTTGCTGACATTTTTTACCTGTTATCAGTTTCTTGTTGGGGTTCGTTCCTCACCCGCAACTTACATTTGTTTGACATGATACTCAATCCTGCCCGCCCATTCTTTTGCATAAACACCCTGCCGCACAAAGTCATGTAGGTTGTGGGTGAGCTTGCGAACCCCAACATGTCCTCATCGCCGGTTTTTTGTTGGGGTTCGTTTCTCTCACCCCAACCTTGTATTATAAGATTGAGATGAGTTACCATGGTTCATCTCAATAAAAGGAGAACCGGACGCCGTCCCCACCCTTGAACCGGAGAGTTCGTGAGGTAGATCATGCGCCGGTTCCTCCTGCTTTCTCCTGCGGGAGCTCGAACAGTATCAATGGCCCGGCCCGGAGTCGGCAGCCCGTATTTACAAGGTTAAGCGTGCAGGGAGTTTTATAATGAATCACGAATACATACTCGGTATTGATGTAGCAAAAGCAAAATTGGACATAGCCCTCCGTCTTCCAAACGGAAAATTCAGAAGCAAAGTCGTACCCAACACACCGGACGGCTTTAATACTCTGTCCGAATGGCTGAAACGACAGGGAGCGGACAGTGTTCATGCCTGCATGGAAGCCACCGGAATTTATCATGAGTCCGTTGCGGAATTCCTTGCGGACACCGGTCACACCGTAAGCGTGGTTAATCCGGCACAGATAAAAGCGTTCGGAGCAGCGTCCATGAATCGGACGAAAACCGATAAAAAGGATGCCCGCCTGATCGCGCAGTTCTGTGCGGAAAAACGGCCCGCAGCATGGAATTCTCCGCCTGAGAAGCTCCGGGAAATTCGTGCCCTCGTTGCCCGCCGTGACGCTCTCGAAGCTATGAAAACACAGGAAAACAACCGAAAGCAGGTTGCCCGCGACACAGTGCTCGACGGCATCGAAAAACATCTTGAATACCTGAAAAAGGAAATTGAGGCTATCGATTCGGAAATCCGACAAAAAACAGACGATGATTCCGAACTGAAAAAGCAGCGTGAACTGCTCGACAGCATTCCCGGACTCGGTCTGAAAACAATACCGATCCTGCTTTCCTTTTTTGGCGGTACGCTTCGTTTCGGCAACGCCCGGCAGGCTGCTGCCTACGCCGGACTTGATCCAAGACAGCATCAATCCGGCACCAGTATCCATCTGAAACCGCGAATTTCAAAGATGGGCCATGTTCTTCTGCGCAAGGCACTTTATATGCCCGCGATGGTCGCTGCCAATAAAACCGAATGGGGTCGTGCGTTTAAAGCCCGCCTTACCGCAAACGGAAAGGCTCCGAAAGTTATTATCTGCGCTATGATGCGTAAACTTGTGCATGTCGCTTTCGGCGTCCTTCGGTCGGAAGAACCCTTCAACGCCGCGCTGCATAACGCGGCCTGACAGCACATGAAACAAACATACATTATACTGTTTTTCTGTTGAAAACCGGAACAGCTCTTTTGCGGAAGCCCCGCCGGAGGCGCTCCTCCGCATCGCCACTTTCAGGTTCAGCGCGGAGTCTCGGAGCTGTCAGGGCTGTGAGCCCGAGCGAGCACCCGAAGGGCATGGCCTTGACAGCTCCGGGGCTCCGTGCTACCCCAAAAAAAGCTTGACGGGGATAACAGTATCTACCGGGCTACCGGGCTGCCCCAAAACAAAAAAACTACCGGTTTTCATGCGCTTGTACAAGACAAATTTCGGTGCGCAAAGCGGCACCCTACGAGGTTCATTTACTGATCCCCCCATAAACCGCCTGCCCAATCTGCTGCCCCAACTGAGCAGGCTCATTCTGTCCGCCCACGCTGATGGAATCCGCCCGCACTGAGCGGAAGCTACCCCCGCCCTGCAAGCCGGAGCCAATCCCGTTCCCGGCCAGCGCACCGGCCAGTTCCGCCTCAACCGCCGCCTTCATCCCGGCCTGCTGATGCGGCTCAATTCCAACCCCGTCCAGCACCAGCCGTTCAATATGCAGATTAACCTTCATGCTCCCCTCCTGTGGGTTCCTGCCAGCGGAAATCCGCTTCATTAAGCGATCGATCCAGTTTTCGATATTCCATACGGGCCGCAGCCAGGATATGGCCCATGGTGACCTTGCATTCGGTATCCTGTGGGCTAGATATCTCTCCAGCCGCCTTTTTCTGCGCCGCCAAAAAGGCCGAATTCAAGGCCACATTATGGATATTACCCCCGGTCAGGTTCAATCGTGCCAAGCGTTCATAATCCAAGGTATCCGCCTTGGGAGTCGCAGCCGGAAAGACCTTCTCCCAGATCTCCCTGCGCTGCTCAAGGCCGGGAAAAGGAAACTCGACAATAAAGCGGAGCCGCCGGGTAAAGGCCTTGTCCAGAGCAGTGCGGACATTACTGGCCAAAATTGCCAGCCCCCGATAGGTCTCTATCCGCTGGAGCAGGTAGTTGATTTCAATATTGGCATAGCGATCATGGCTGTCCTTGACCTCGCTTCGCTTACCGAACAGGGCATCAGCCTCGTCAAAAAAGAGGATGGCCCCGCTGTCTTCCGCCGTGTCAAAGAGCTTGCGCAGATTCTTCTCGGTCTCGCCGATGTACTTGCTCACCACCGAAGAGAGATCAATGCGAAACAGGTCCAGGTTCAGCTCGTTGGCGATCACCTCCGCCGCCATGGTCTTGCCCGTACCGCTTGGGCCGGTGAACAGGGCATTGATGCCCAGGCCCCGGTTCATCTGCTGACGAAATCCCCAGTCCTCATAAACCCGGTTGCGCTGGGCCACCTGATCAATAATCTGGCAAAGCAAATCCTTCTGTTCCAGTGGCAGAACCAGCCGATCCCAATCCGCCTTAACCTCAATCCGTTGGGCCAGCTGCTCCATGCCGGATCGGGCAGCAAGACGGCAGAGCTGCCAGATTTTGCCGCCTGCGCTCTGTTCATTCTGGGCAGCTTGTTCTAAGGCTGTTCCGGCTAAACGGCGAATCTCAGCCGCACCAAAAGAAAACTGCTCGGCCAGCCGCTGGGGCAAGCCCTCAGTCCGTCCGTGCAGCAACTCTGTCCAGAGCTGCTCCTGCTCTTCCGGGCTTGGTTTGCTGACCTCAAGGCTGAAACTATTGCGCCCGCTTGCCGTCTTGCCATCTTCCAGATCCAGAAAGATCACCCCGCTGCTGCGCTCCAAAAAACGCCGAAGCCTGCTTTGCTCAGCTTCAGCGGCCCCGTCGATGCGAATATACAGGGCCAGGGGCAGAAGGAGAGATTCCCGCTGCCAAAGGCGGGTGAAGGTTTCCAGCTCGCCAAGCTCGGCAGGCAGAGTCTTGAGGTCGACGGCATAAAGATTGAGCCCCAAGGCTGCTGCCGCCTGCCCGGCAATCAGCTCTTTGCTGACAGTATCATGGCCCAATAGCTCAATCACCGGTGTTCTTTCGTTGTTGTCAGTCGCTTGCAGGCCATGGACGATGCGGTCAACATTTTCCTGTTGGGAGGACGGCAAACCGTTATCCATCTGCTGCCTGCCCATGGGCTCAACTACGGCAGTTAGACGATCGTCCAGATAATTAATCCCCTTGAGAAAATTGACAATGCGTTCATCCGCAGTCAAGGCCGCCCCGGTCAGAGGCTGAATGCCGGATTGATGGATCTCCAACAGCCGCCAATGCCGCAAGGGATTACGGGGTGACAGGGATTGCCAGTCAGGATCAGCAAAGAGCACTAGGCACAGGGCAAAGGTGGGATAGGGCTTTTGCTCATTGCCCTGCACCTTGGCGCAGAGAGCGGCGATCCGGGTGTCCAGCTCCATGGCTGCACAGAGGAGGAGGATATTTTGCTCAAACTCGGAGAGGCCCAGAGACTTAGCCAGCAGGGTCAAAGCGGGTGGAAACCGGTCTTCCAGGGCAATCTGTTGCCGCTTGACGGCGTTTTCTTCTTGCTCTTCTTCCTGGGCCGGAGGCGTATCCTGTCCTGACCAGTTGAACCAGCCGGATTCTTCCTTCTTCTCGTCATCGTCTGCAACAGGCCGGGCAAGCTGCTCTAACTGGTGCCGAATCCTAGCCACAGCCGCAGTCAACTGCCTGTCATTCTGCTCCATCCATTCCGCCTGACTGCTCATGTGATGGTTACCTGCTGCTTGGGATCAAATCGTGGCGGTATATCGCTAGGATCTGCCGGATTTTCGGAAAAATCCACCGGGATGCTGTCCACGCCGTCCACTCGCAGACGCACGACAACTGTATACGGTTCAGGTTTTGTCGGTACATCTTCAACAGTGAACTCCAATGTGGTCGGATTTGATATGGTTGGATCTGTCGAGACTCCTGTAGGCGTAACTGTCGATTCAGGCTGAATAATTCGATCACTGAACAGCAGTACAGCCTCCTGTTCTTCTCTAATCTGCGGTATGCAGTGTACTGTCAGACTGACAATTCTGAACGTATCGATTGGAGCCGGAGCCAGATGAACATCGGTAATTATCAATTGCGGTGCCAAGGGCATGTACAGCTGATTGCTTGTCCATTCAAGCATATCAGTTTTATTTGGGTCAGCAGGATCGGGATACTCGACCAGCAGGGAGAGGGCATAAAACCCAGCAGGCCAGTCAGCTTCAGTCCCAGGATCGTCAGGAATCTGGATTGTTATTTCATTTTTGTTCTGACCGGGTTCCGGCTGAAGGAGAATTGGTTCCTTGAGCAGGGGATGTTGCAACTGCACGGTGGTGTTTTCGCTCTTCAGATATTCACCCAGCAGGGTCACCGTATCACCCAACTCAGCACTGGGCTTCTGATGGGGAAAACGCAGACCGGAAAGAGAGGCCAATGGAGCGGTGAGGACATCGGATCCCCGGTCTTTTGCGCCCCGTTTGAGGACAGGCAGAGGAGCTTTCCCGTCCCGCTTGCTCTCAATCAGCACCACAGAAACCTCATAGCCCACAGAGAGCCGATACTCGGCAGACTGAAAGCTGCTCCAGAGCTTGGACATGTCATCCAGGGTCAGGGTCTCCGGGGTGATCCGTATCCGTTCAAATTGCTCATGCAGACCGGTGGAAGCCGGTGGTTCCCCGAACTTAATGTCTTCAAGTTCCGACCTGCTCAGTACCGGGTGATCATGCAGAATACTCATGGCATTGCCCATGACTTGCTGTCCTGAAATATCATCATCCCTTGCGCCATAGGCTGTGATCAAATACTTCAGGATTAAGGGCATTGGCGGATAGGATAGTTCACCGTTTTTTGTCCTGCCCGGCATGGCCTCATTGCGAAAGGCCGGATTATAATGGACGCTGTAGAGAAAGATATTGAGCTGTTCGCTGGCATTGTCGCTGCGGGCTATACTGGGTGGCTTGACGGTTACATTGTCATAGTTATTGCCTGCAACAGAACGTAACAAATTTTTTAAGGTCGCAGTGACCGCTGCCAAGGCTTCAGGGCTGCTCATCCCCTCTTCTCCCGCTGTTTCAGATACTCATTAAGGCTCATAACACCGCTCAGTTTTTGACGGGTTTCTGGTTTGCTTGTAGATTTTGCCTGCACCGCCCGTACTTCAACCCGGCCAATGGTGACATTGACTACCGGCTCTGTTTCTGCCTGGGGCGTGCTCGTCTGCCAACGACTGGAGAGCTCAGCCTGCATTGCAGCCAACCAGGGCGGAGGCTGCAATAAACCGGCCTGCTGGATTTCGGGCTGGAGGGGCTGAGTCCTCGGTTCTTTCCTATCCTCGGTCGGAATTGGATCAGCTACCTGTGACGACGGCATTGCCGGTTGCTCCAGCTTGTCGGAGGCGAACGCCGGGGGCATACCGTTCTCTTGCTGTCGCAGATGCCCTGACGGTTCACCGCTTTCCTGTCGTTCTTCCTGCAAACGGTGCAGGATTTTCTGAATTTGTTGCTGCACTGGATCGGTAGACAAGATTCCTTCAGC
>Ga0316189_10001719_pt1 | contig 21713 bp, 17 predicted proteins | sample LowCovwburrow_MG_FD_204930 | JGI IMG/M metagenome (GOLD analysis project Ga0316189, IMG submission 204930) | Coastal sediment microbial communities from Maine, United States - Lowes Cove worm burrow | ecosystem: Environmental > Aquatic > Marine > Coastal > Sediment | place: USA: Maine... | reverse complement strand
GCGGTGCGCCGAATTCGGTGCGTAACCCAGTTACCTGTATTGCTGGGGGTTGCTTTTGAGAGCTCGATGACTCTTCGGAAAAGTCACAGCAGTAGATATTCCAAAAATTCTGGTTCCATCGTTGAGCGTTGTGATAATCCGCCGCGAAGAAAAGCTTATTGTCTTTTGAGAAGACGACTTGGCAATAACATCCAGGGTTATCTACCAATAGTTTGGTTTGATTTGCCAGAGATACGCCATCCTCGCTAGACACAATATCTGCAAGCCAAAGCTCGGTGTCATTCCATGGCATTTGAGGATGGTTCCAAGTAACCCATGCAGCTTTATCGCGGCGATCATTGATCACTAGATTGCTGTAGAAATCATGCCCGGTGGCTAGGGGCTCTAAGGTGCGAGTATTGTCACTCAAATTGATCATGACAATGGCGGACTGATTTTCATTACCTAGACCGTTTTTGATAATTTCAGTCGTTGTTGTATGCAGCGAGCCAGTTTTTGGATCAATTTTCCCTTGAAAAAAAGCGCTCCCAATATGAGGCGTGGTGATTTCGGTAATGGCAATCGCATGCGTTTTACTAACAAAGTTCAAGTCGGTGTACATTGCAAGGCTGCTGTGCGCTTGAATGGGCGTAACCCGTTCTGCTTCAGGCACGCCTTGAGAATTACTGGTATTGTTAAGTCGGTAAATGTGTTGGTCTGCACCATTGACAACGTAGATTGTGTTCTGGTCGAGTCTATCAACCCAATAAGGCTTACCTCCGTAGCCATTAATCTTTGTCAGTAGATCCATCTCTGGCGGGCTGAGTGCCAGGGCAGCATTATCATGAGCAAGCTTTATTAGTACATTGCGCCCTTCTTTTTCCGGCTGAACCTGTATCGCCAAAATGGAATCATCAACTATGGTAGGGAAGGTGTGAGTATTTGCGCGATGAAAAACGCTGTGCGCATCCAAGGTAGAACTCCAAATTTCATTTTGAGTAACCATTAAATCGATTTATTGTTTAACTTGCACAGTCGTTTTTGAGGGAATGGCCTGGCTCGATTTGAGTAAGCGCTGATTAGGAGCCCCTTAGCTTATACCTTATTAACAGCCTATAACATCCATACTAAGTCGTACGACCTAGGTTCAATTTTTCTTGCTTAGAAATTGCGTTACTATTTTTGTTCAAAACATCTGTTGTTTAATTGATATTGATTGCTTGTGTAAGTCTCTTTTATCGCCAACTTTTTCAAGTCAAAGGCCTGAGTTTTTGCGTTCGCTATTAGGCTACCCGTCGAGGCTGCTAGCCGATATCAGATTGTCTAAACAAAAACATTAAATGGCATCTACTTAAGCTCGGGAAGCGTAATCTATATGACTGATTCTAAACTTTACCCCATATTTGACTCTATCAAAGCCAATACAAACCTCACGCAGGAACAATATAGATCGATGTATCAGCAATCTTTGGATAATCCTGCTGTGTTCTGGGGGCAACAAGCGAAGCAACATCTAGATTGGTATCAGCCGTGGCATACCGTTGTCGATCAGGACTTTAGTACAGGCGAAGTCAAATGGTTCGAGGGAGGCAAGTTAAATGTTTCCTATAATTGTATAGACCGCCACTTGGCCGAAAAGGGTGATCAAATAGCTATCATCTGGGAAGGGGATGATCCTTCACAGAGTGAAAACATAAGCTATAAACAATTGCACGATCGCGTCTGCCGTCTATCAAACGCTCTGAAAGAGCTCGGCATTAAAAAAGGTGACAGAGTGTGCCTTTATATGCCAATGATCCCTGAAGCGATATATTCTATGTTGGCCTGCACTCGAATTGGGGCAGTTCATTCGGTGGTATTTGGCGGATTTTCTCCAGAAGCCTTGAGAGGTCGAATTAATGACTCGGAATGTAAGCTGGTGATAACTGCTGATCAGGGTTTACGTGGGCAGAAGGCAATTCCGCTCAAAGAAAATGTGGATAAGGCATGTCTAGACACACCATCGGTGGAGAAGATATTAGTATGCGAAGTAACGGGTGCTGAAATAGAAATGCAAGCCGGGCGAGACTGTTGGTACAAAGATATCGTTACACACCAGGGCTCAGTCTGTGAACCCGAGCAAATGAACGCAGAAGACCCGCTCTTTATACTATATACATCTGGCTCAACAGGTACTCCCAAAGGCGTTCTTCATACCACCGCAGGATACCTTCTGTACACTGCCATGACTTTCAAGTATGTGTTCGACTATCAAGAGGGCGAAGTCTACTGGTGTACCGCAGACGTAGGTTGGATAACTGGGCATTCATATCTCACCTATGGTCCGCTTGCAAATGGCGCAACAACCTTGGTCTATGAAGGTTTACCAAGCTATCCAGATTTTAGTCGCTTTTGGCAAGTAGTCGATAAACACAAGGTTAATATATTTTATACCGCGCCGACCGCATTGCGCGCCATTATGGGCGCGGGTGACGAATATCTTGAGCGTAGCGACCGTAGTAGTTTAAGAGTCTTGGGGACGGTGGGAGAACCGATTAATCCCGAAGCGTGGGAGTGGTATTTTCACAAAGTGGGCGGTGGCCGATGCCCCATTGTTGATACGTGGTGGCAAACAGAAACTGGCGGTATTATGATCGCGCCGTTACCGGGTGCAGTGGCTGCCAAGCCTGGCTCCGCAACACTGCCATTTTTTGGAGTTGAGCCAGTTTTATTGGATGATGAAGGGCATATCTTAGAGGGGGTAGCATCGGGAAATTTGGCACTGCCGCATTCGTGGCCTGGCCAAATGCGAGGCGTTTATAATGATCCTGAGCGCTTCAAAAAAGCATATTTTGCCATGTACCCCGGATACTATTTTACAGGTGACGGTTGTCGGCGAGATGAGGATGGCTACTATTGGATTACTGGAAGAGTGGACGATGTGATCAATGTATCAGGCCACAGAATGGGGACTGCAGAAGTGGAAAGCGCTTTGGTGTTACATAAATCGGTTGCCGAATCAGCGGTTGTTGGCTATCCGCACGATATCAAAGGTCAAGGCATCTACGCCTATGTAACCTTGATGTCCGGAGTTAAATATACCGACGATCTAAAGTCTGAATTAGTTCGCCATGTTCGTTCAGAAATAGGGCCTGTCGCAACTCCAGATGTAATTCACTGGGCGCCGGGATTACCAAAGACTCGGTCGGGCAAAATAATGCGGCGTATTCTCCGCAAAATTGCTGAAAAGGATTTGGATAGTCTAGGTGATACCAGCACTTTGGCAGACCCAGCAGTGGTTGATCAGTTAATTGAGCTTGGGTAAATTATCCCGATGCTGTTTTGTCAAGCGGGTCAAAATGGGTTCTCAATAGATTGAAGTAGGGCATTAAGCGGAGTGTAATTTTCGATTAATGCATCTCGTACAACGTCACTAATGTCTTGCTCTTTTAGGACAAATCGAGGGTTCACTTTATTCATTCTGCTTTGCCTGCGTTTTGCATTGGGGTCTGCTCTGCGAAAATATCGATCAATCCAATTTCTATCTTTAAGAGCATGATAGAGCGACGGGTCTATCGCGTGTGATATTGAAGAAGCTTCTGATAATATCTTTTTGTTCGACTTTTTGGCTATTGAGTTTGGAGAAAAGCGACTAAGGCTCCGCATGCTTGGTGTGTATGAAAGACTGTGTTGCTTGAATATAGTGAGCAGATCTTGGACTAACAACAGATCATCTTCTTGTTCTCCCTGAAGCCCTAATTTTTCGCGCATGAGTGCCGTATAGTGGGCTTCAAAAATGACTCCGTATTGATCCAATGATTGCGCAATTTCAGCGGCACTCAGTTGTGATGATAAGGTTTGAGCGAAGATGCCGCAATTCCATGCGCCCACTGAAGGCTGCTGGTCGTAGGCAAAGAGAGCTTTTACATCATCGCTGGTCGAAACAAAATCAGGATCGTAAATGTCCATAAAGGCGCAGGTGCCATGGTCTAAGGTTAGACCCAAAATAGAATGATTGTCAGTATTCATGGTGCCGTGAACAAAGCCGATGCTCTGCCAATTGGCAATCAATTTTGCGGTGCTGACCACAACCTCCTCTAACATCGCCTGATAAGGGTTGTCTGCATTCAGGCAAGCTTGGAAATAGTGCTCTAGGCAAAAATCAGCGAGTTTTTTGATTGCAGCGCCATCGCTAGAATAGTGAAAGTTCTCAAAATGGCCAATACGAATTAAGCTAGGAGCAACGCGAGTGAGGACTGAGGCAGGCTGCAAATTTCCTTGTCTACCTATCGGGTTCTTGCCGCGTATTAGAAATAGGCTCTGTGAAGTTGGTGTGCCGAGCGCATCAAGGGCGGAGCTAAGCAAAAATTCTTTGATTCCAGTGGCTAGATTGGCACGGCCATCAGCATCACGCGCAAAAGGGGTTTTGCCACTTCCTTTAAGGCTGATATCAAATGGGCCGTGTTGAGTCTCGAGTTCGGTTAAGTGGAGGCATCTACCGTCACCTAGGAAATGGTTGAACTTACCGTATTGGTGCCCAGCGTAACGGTGCGCAATGGGTTGCCAGAAAGACGGCAGCTGATTACCGCTAAAGATTTTAGTGATTTCGACTTCGTCAAATTGTCCTAAGCCTAACATCGATGCGGTTTTTGAACTGTGACAAACCAATTGAGGATCCCGAATGGGGATTGGTTTGCATTGGACTGAAAATTCAGAACCTAAATCAGCAAAATCACTACGAAACTTAGCTTGAATGAACAATTACAATTTCTTCAATGTTACCTTTAATTCTACTTCTACTCTCGCGCTTTTGTTCAACCACTTGAGGGCTGCAGCGAGTATTATCATTGATAATCACTACGCATTCCAAGCATTGAATGCACTCATCGTAGTCGATTTTGCCGTTTTTTTCGATGGCATTTACCCCACAGGCGTGGCGGCAGGTTTGGCAGGGTGTTCCGCACTCATTTCGTCGCGTTAACTTTTCAAACCGTCGAAACTTTCCCAAAATCGCCAAACCAGCTCCAAGGGGGCACACATATCGACAATAAAATTTGTTTATAAACAGCCCAATCCCCAATAGTAAAACGCTGTATACAACAAAAGGCCAGGTTCGAACAAAGTTCATTGTAATGGCGGTTTTAAATGGCTCGATTTCAGACATAACTTCTGCCGTTGCCAACGAATAGAATGAAGTGAAGACTAGCCCAAGAAGGATCAGAAACTTAGATTTAGTTAGCTTGGCGTGCAGATTGGGCGAAATTTTCCATTGTTTGATTGAGAGCTTAGTAGCTAGCCATGCAACCATTTCTTGTAATACTCCAAATGGGCATAGCCAGCCGCAAAACACGCCTCTACCCCATAAAAATAGGCTTACAAACGTGAAAATCCACAGGACAAAGATGACCGGATCTAGCAGGAAAACATCTAGTTTAAACTCCGTAAATAAGGAGATCAGCAAGGTGAAAATATTCACCACGGAAAGTTGTCCTTGCGAATAGTAGCCGATAAAAAACAGAGTGAACAATAAAAAGGTCCAGCGAAATGGCGTGAATTTATTCCCCAAGCCAGAGAAAAACTCTTGTTTGATGAATATCAATGAGACTAATGCCAACGACAATAGGAGTACCACTATTTCAACTACACGGCTTTTCCAAATGGAAACCCAAAGTGCTTTCTTCTTTATAGTTTCGACGACGCTAGCATTAAATAGATTGGAGGGGAGTTGGTAATTGTCGGTGAAACTAACATCTTGTTTGACTAAATGATTTTTTCTTAACCCCATGTTGAGCTGAATTTGAATTTCAGCCCCGGGATTAAAGCCGGTTTGCGGTTTAATCTTAAATATCCGCATGTTAGGCAATTCAGGCGCGCCGGGTAAATCTGAGATGTTGGGGCTATTATTAAAGTTCACATCGCGTAAGGGGATTGATAGGCCCTTTTGGTTTAGGCTAAGTCGTTCTGGAACGGCGCCGGGTTGAAAATCGTCTTCAATGTATGAATAGAAGCCGGTCGATGCAACCATTAATGCATGATCTTTGGGGGCAAGCGCTAGGCTATTGAACAGTCGGTGGAAGGCTTGATCACCGAGTATATTCCTGCCAGTAATTGGGGTGTTCAGGTAAGCATAATAAATATCGATTTTTTGTTGTGAAAGATCTAAGGAGTTATCCGCAAAGCTGTCTAAAGATTTTCCATTTAGCGCTTTTTCAACTTCAGTGCGAGTGAGTGACCAATGTTTGACGTAGCCTTGCTCTAGTAATTCTGCCCAAGTTAGTTTTTCAAAGTAGTCTAACTTCACTTCTAGAGCGGGTGCTTGAGCAAATTCATCGAGCATTTGCCTTGCCACCTTTAATGAAGATGACAGAATCGTGTCATTGATGACAATGGCTGAAATAGTGGCACGCGATATTCCATCGATATAGATGGTGTTGGGTGTTTGGGATCCTGCCGCTTTGCTCTTGCTATCAACTCGAATACGGTTATTCACTTTTGGCCCAACGAACTGCTTGACAAATTTTTGTAAAGGCGGATCTCCCAATCCATGTAAAAAAATTGGTTCTTGATGCTCAATTACCTTATTACCAACTAGCTTGCCATCAACGTCCATACCAATCAGCATGTTTACCCTGTTACCGGAGAAGCCTTGAATATTTACAAAGTCATTTGACTCAAAAACATAACCTAGCAATTGCTGTAATTGATAGACTGGTATGATGGGAACGTCTGTTTGTTTTTCGCCAATCACCGTGGCTTCAGGGAAAAAAAGCTTGATCTCGGCAGTTCTATCCATCGGCGTGTCTGCTGCATCGTCGTTGGCGAAAACAGTGCATGAATACCAGCCAACAACTAGGCTTATTGCTAGTTTGATGAAGTGATTTTTTACCATAAAGCGACGAAATTTAATTTGTTGGGGGCGACGTTTGCCATTAGGGAATTAAATCGGGTCGCAGGTCTATTATCAATTGCCTATAAGGCTGTGATGTCTACTACTTTGGGAGGGTGCGAGTATCTCTAAAGTACAAATGCTGTCTGTGTTGCTATCTCCTATAATTGATCTTTGAGTATGTGTTCTTGGTTCTCTTTAAAATGACAGAAATAAGCAAGTTACAGATTGTCTTCTTTACTGTCGGAATTTTCAGTTCTTTAAGTTTGGCCAAGGCTGGCGATGAAAAACTTGAGGAAATCTCTGTAATCGGAGTCTCTCCGCTTAGCAGTGGAAGCAATTTGTTGGGTTCACAGTTTGCTGCTAGCGATGATATAGAGCGTATACAAAGTAGTTCTTTAACTGATTTTTTGGATCAGGGGTTTCTCGGCATTACCGTAAATCAAGCACAAAACAACCCGCTACAACCTGATCTACAATACCGTGGATTTGCAGCGTCATCCGCGTTGGGGCTACAACAAGGCTTAACGGTTTATCAAAATGGCGTACGAATTAATGAGCCCTTTGGGGAGACGGTTAACTGGGATTTACTAGCCAAGAATACAATAGCTGATCTGCAATTAGTGTCCGGCGGTAATCCGCTATTTGGCTTGAACTCCTTAGGAGGCTCTTTAGCCATAAATACGAAGACTGGTTTTACTTCTCCAGAGAGTAAAGTTGAGGCCTCATTTGGCTCCTTTTCGCGCAAGACCACATCCCTTAGTTTTGGTGGCAATAACGAGAAATTCGGACATTTTTTTTCGGCTGATGTGTGGGGCGAAAATGGTTGGCGAGATTTTTCTGAATCAAAGGCAGTTAATTTGTATGCAGCATTGAGTTGGGTTTTTGACGACAGCGAATTAAACGTGTTCTATAACCATGCTGATACCGACTTAAAGGGCAATGGCGCTGCACCAATTGAATTGTTAGAGCTTAGTCGAACCGCGGTATTTACCCACCCCGATAGAACCGAAAATAATTTGGATATGCTGAATGTTCGGTTCAACAAACAGCTAAGTGTTGGGCAGTCGATTAACGCAAATATTTTCTATCGGCGTAACAAAACCGATGGTTTTAATGGCGACGGAAGTAGCTATGATGAATGCTCCAATTCCACGTTTGCGGACCTTCTATGTCTTGAAGATGATGATCAAGACATAGAGTCAGATGCCCTTGATGATGAAGAAGACTTTGGCGATGATCAGTTAATATTTGATCAACACGGCAATTTAGTGAGTGCCGGGTTCGATGCAATTAATAATCTAACAAATCGTAGTCAAGTTTCATTTGGCGCAAACGTTGAATGGTCGGCACTAGTTGACACTAGTGATTTAAAGCATAACCTAATTGCTGGGCTTAGCTTTATCCAAGGACGGACCAAATTTGATTCGGCAGTGGAGTTTGCTAGCTTAAATGAGGATCGTGCCACCTCTCGGTCAGGTTTATTCGATGTTTCTGCCGGCACCGATCTATTGTCTCAAAACGAGACAGCAGGAATCTACCTAAGCGATACAATCGAGTTTGGCCAACGATGGGAGTGGGCACTTACCGCACGTTATAACAGTATTAAAATTATTTCGGCAGACCAAAGCGGCTTTCGTCCAGCGCTTGATGCAGAGCACCGATTTTCAAGATTGAATCTAGGTATAAGCCCGCGGTTGAAGATCAATGAAACAATGCATGCCTATCTGTCATGGGGGCAATCAATGCGGTCACCTTCGCCGGTCGAGCTGGCCTGTTCTCACCCAGACGCACCGTGCACTTTACCAAATACATTCCTGGCGGATCCACCTCTGGATGAGGTGGTTTCTTCAACGGTTGAGATTGGTATCAGAGGTATGAGTTTTGATGCAATTAATTGGCAGTTAGGGGCCTTTTACATAAGAAATAAAAACGACATTATTTTCCAAACAACTGGTGGTGTTTCTTCTAACGTTGGCTTCTTTGATAATGTGGGTGATACCCGTCGCCTAGGAATAGAAGCGAGTGTAAAAGGCATATATCAAAGCCTTGACTGGTATTTGAATTACACTTACCTCAAGGCTACCTTTGAAAGCTCATTCATGTCCTCTAGCCCAAATCATCCTCTATCTCGAGACGGTGGTGTCCAAGTTATCGCGGGTGATAGTTTGCCTGGTTTGCCAGATCACAATCTAGCTCTTGGAATGAATATGCATTTATCCAAAAGAATATCTTTAGGTCTACAGGTTGACTTAATCGCGGGTCAATACCTACGTGGCGATGAAGCCAATCTATTAGCCAAACTTGATGCGTATTCAGTTGTTGACCTAAATGTGACTTATCAACATAGCAACGAGCTGAGCTTTAGTTTCGAAATGGAGAATATGTTCGATTCAAAATATCATTCGTTCGGTCTATTAGGTGAGCCTGATGAAATATTTGAGAGTTTCAGTAATCCGGTATTCCTTTCGTCTAGCGCACCAAGAGGAGCATGGTTAAGGGCTTCGTATCAATGGTAGCGGTCTATCGGTGCAATGCGCGGGCTTTGTGCCTAATACTTTAGGCACCTATTTTCTATTGGTAGCTGTACGATAGTTCAATTTAAGATTTAGTCGTTAGGCTCTAGAATTCGCCTGCCTCGAACACACACACTTTACTATTATGACTGACAAACAGAAGCTACCACATATTGTGGTGGTGGGTGGTGGTGCTGGCGGCCTTGAGCTAGTTACTACCTTGGGGAAGAAGCTCAGCAAGAAGAAAAAAGCCAAGGTTACGCTCGTTGATAAGAATCGTATTCATATATGGAAGCCCTTGCTTCACGAGGTTGCCACGGGTTCATTAGATACTGATATCGATGCTGTGGTTTATCGCGCGCACTCAACCTCACATGGATATTCTTTTCAATTGGGAGAATTAGATTCAATTGACCGTAATAGTAAAACAATTTCTCTTATGCCGGTATTGGATGACCGACAGCGAATGGTGCTTGATCGGCGTGAGATAAAATACGATATCTTGGTCCTAGCGGTGGGCAGCGTTTGCAATGATTTTGGGATTCCTGGTGTTGAGGAACATTGCATCATGTTGGATTCTCAAGCTCAGGCTCAGGCTTTTCGCAATCAGTTGTTGAATGAGTTTTTGAAAAACAGCCAGATTTCAAATAGTGATGAAGAGCCACCCATAACATGTTTAGCAATCGCCGGGGCGGGTGCGACAGGCGTGGAATTGTCGGCGGAGCTTCATCATGTTGTAGACCTTTTAGAGATGTATAATATCGACAGTAGCTACCCGCAAATACTGTCGATTAATTTGATTGAGGCAGGCCCTAGTATTTTACCCGCGTTACCTGAGCGGATAGCGAAAGCAGCTTGTACACAGCTAGAAAAACTAGGGGTTCAGGTTCGAACTAACACTAAGATCGTAGAGGCTAGCAACCATGGTTTTACGGTAGAAGGGGGTGCTTTGATAGCGGCTGATTTAATGGTTTGGTCTGCGGGTGTAAAGGCACCAGATTGGCTTGCTGATGTAGGTTTGCAAACTACGCGCACCAATAAAATCGAATGTTTGAAAACGCTTAAGTCCAAATCCGATGACGCTATTTATGTTATCGGCGACTGCTGCGATATCAGTATGGAGTGCGGTAAGCCCGTCCCTCCTAGGGCACAGGCAGCGCACCAAATGGCCGATACCGTTGCACGAAATATTTGTAATGAATTAAAGGGTAAGGAGATTAAGAATTTCATCTATAAAGACTATGGCTCGTTGATAAACTTGAGTAGGTTTTCTACCGTCGGAAGTCTAATGGGGAATCTCAGCAAAGGGAGCATGATGATCGAAGGCAGGATAGCTCGCTTTGTTTATTTGTCGCTTTATAGAATGCATCAAATCGCAATTCATGGCGCAATTAAGGGGCCGATCATAATTATTCTAAGTAGAATTTCGAAATTGATTCGGCCAAAAATAAAGCTCCACTAGAAGGCGCCCTTTGTCTTGAGGCGTTTTGTGAAGGCGAAGACAGAATATAAGAAAACTTGGACGTTTCTTTTCTTTATTGGGTCTCTAACCGCAGCGTTAGCGCAGAGTTGGATGCTTGGTCGATATGTTATGGGGCTTGCGCAAACACCTGTGGCCACGGTGTTTTCGATGGCAATAGCGTTTATCCCGAATTATGCATTAGGGATCGTTGCGAAAGGGAAAATATCAATAAATTCAATGGCTCGCGCAAGGTTATTGAAGCGAGCCATAGTCATTCTATGGTGAGGTTCAATCATCGAGCAAGTCTTTGAGTTTGAAGATATTTTAACTTGTAGCAGGTTTCAAATGCATAATCCGGGTTCAATGAAGAATATTGCGCGCTTCGAGCGAAGCGCGCGTAGATAACACTAATTTAGTTTTGTTCTAGGAAGCTTTTTAGATGCTCTGAGCGCGAAGGATGGCGTAGTTTTCTGAGGGCTTTGGCTTCGATTTGCCGAATTCGCTCACGCGTTACGTCAAATTGCTTTCCAACCTCTTCCAAAGTGTGGTCGGTGTTCATGCCAATACCAAATCTCATTCGCAAAACCTTGGCTTCTCTTGGCGTTAGGCTTTCGAGAATATCAGTGGTTGCGTGTAGTAGGCCAGAAGTTGTTGCGGCATCCATTGGTGCTTCAACATTTTTATCTTCAATAAAATCACCTAAGCTGGAATCTTCGTCATCACCGATGGGGGTTTCCATTGAAATTGGTTCTTTCGCAATCTTAAGTACTTTGCGAACCTTATCTTCGGGCATTTCCATCTTCTCGGCTAGCTCTTCAGGCAGGGCTTCACGGCCTTTCTCTTGAAGAATTTGGCGAGAAATTCTGTTTAGCTTGTTGATGGTTTCGATCATATGCACTGGAATACGAATGGTGCGTGCCTGATCAGCAATTGAACGAGTAATTGCTTGGCGAATCCACCAAGTTGCATAGGTAGAAAATTTATAACCACGACGATATTCGAATTTATCAACCGCTTTCATTAGGCCGATATTGCCTTCTTGAATAAGATCGAGGAACTGTAGGCCGCGGTTGGTGTATTTCTTGGCAATAGAAATAACCAAACGAAGATTGGCTTCAACCATTTCTTTCTTGGCGCGACGCGCTTTGGCTTCGCCGATAGACATACGGCGGTTAATGTCTTTAACTTCTTCGATAGGAATGCCCAAAGTCACTACAATTCTGTTTAGCTTGGCTTGAGACATTAAAATCAATGCCTGGTTGTCTTCAATCTCTTCTTTATTTTTGGCTGCTTCTATAAGCTGCTTATAAAGAGTGTCATCAGTTTCGTTATTCACGAACATCTTAATAAACTCTTTACGTGCAATTCCAGCATCATTAACCGCAATGTCCATGATGGCTTTTTCATGTTGGCGGATTGTTTCCACTTGAAAGCGAATGCCTTCCCATAGCGCTTCAATTATTTTTGGAACGAACTTTACTTCCATCAATTCAAGGATCAGCTCACCTTGAATTTTGCGTGCTTGCTTGCTATCGAAGCCGTGCGTAGTTAACGCCTTATTGTGGCGCATATGCAGTTTTTTCATGGACTTAAAGCGTTCCAGTGCTTCATCCATATCCGGCCCAGTATCTACTGGTTTTTCATCTTCTTCTTCGTCATCATCATCTTTCTTTACAGCTGCAGACCCCGATTGCACAGGGTTTGGATCGATTTCAGCATTAGGGTCAATGAACGCAACTAATAAATCAGTAAGGCGCATCTTCTCTGCTTTGATGTTCTCAAAAAAGTCTAAGATAGTCTCTATCGCGGAAGGGCAGGTTGCCATAGCCTCGGTGGACTGACGAATGCCATCTTCGATGCGCTGAGCAAGATTAATTTCGTCTGCTCTAGTTAGAAGGTCAACTGTGCCCATTTCACGCATGTACATGCGAACCGGGTCAGTTGTTCGGCCAAATTCGCTTTCAACAGCCGTTGCTAGTACCGCATCGGTATTGTCGTCATCGTCTTCGGCTTCCTTATCGCTGGAAGCCTTTAGCAGTAGCGAGTCAGCGTCAGGAACGCTATCAAATACATCGATTCCCATGTCGTTGATCATGTTAACAACCGATTCAATCTGGTCGGTGTCGTTCATGTCTTCAGGTAGGTGGTCGTTGATTTCGCGATAGGTTAAAAAGCCCTGCTCTTTACCTTTGACAATCAGACGTTTTAGTTCGGTTTTTTTACTATTTGAATCCATCTAAGGAACCTTTTTGTGGCTTATTTGTGGCTTATTTGTGGCTTATTTGTGGCTTAGTAGTCTTTTAATTGAATCATTCAGCCCCCATCAAGGAGCCGATTTTTCGCAACAAGTATCTGTTAAGCGCAGAGCATTTTGCCGGCGCAAACAGGCATAGATTTAGGGGCCAATAAATTTGAAAGTGTTTTGAAACGGTTTAACCGTCGATGATATAACAAAAACCCAGTTTTTGCCGCTTTTTTAAGCAAAAAACACAGCGAATGCAAAGTCTAGTTTAAGACCGAGAGCCGCTTAAAAGCTGGTTCAATTGCTGTTTCTCGTGTTCACTAAGGGTTTCGTGTCTGGATTTTTCCAAAAGTTTTTCGAGCTGAGCTTCAACTGACAAATTACCCAGTTGTTTCAATAAGGCTATAAATGCCGGTTCAAACTGCTCGTCTTGCAATAAATGGTCATGACTTGCCAGTTTTTCAAGAGCCGCAAAGTGCGGTTCTTGTCGGTGTCGCTCCAATAAGGTTGCAGTATTGGCGTCTTCTTGTGAAATGCACTGATCAATTAACCGTCGTAGTAACTCTATCCCCTTAATGTTGTAAGCGCTTAAATCTAAATCGCTTGGTAGGTTTGAGGCGACGTTTGGTTGTTGGAGTAACATCGAGATAGCCCGTCGAATGGGCGTCATGGGCATTTCATTCCCCGGTCTGTTTTGAAGAGGTCTGCGGGTTCTAGCGCCTGATTGATTTGCGTTTGCCGGCGCTTTACCAGCGAGCAGGTCGCCAGGGCTGATTGATGCAAGTCTAGACAATTGCTCTATTACTAACTGTCGAAGTACGCCATCCGGGAATTGCTTTATTAGGGGTTGCGCAAGCTTTGCCAATTTCGCGCGTCCGTCGAGACGATCTAGATCAGCTTTTTGGCACAAGCTGTTGATCAAGAAATCGGTGAGTGGTGAAGCGCCTTTGACCAGTTGTAAAAAATCATGCTTACCAATTTTACCCACCATGCTGTCTGGGTCTTCACCATCGGGTAGAAAAAGAAAGCTTATTTGAAATCCATCCTGAACCAACGGTAGGCAAGTCTCTAAGGCTTTCCAAGCGGCCGCTTTACCGGCGCGATCGCCATCAAAACTGAAGGTTACATTGGGTGTGTGGCGGAATAACCGCTGCAAATGCATAGGCGTGGTTGCGGTTCCTAAGGTGGCTACTGCATTGTCGATTCCAGCTTGCGCTAGAGCGACAACATCCATATAGCCTTCAACCACCAATACTCCTTCAGCTTCTTTAATTGCACCTCGGGCGCCGAACAAATTGTATAATTCTGAGCCTTTATGAAAAATGGGGGTTTCGGGAGAATTCAGATATTTTGGTTCTCCATCGCCCAATACACGCCCACCAAAACCCACTACTCGACCTCGGTGATCGTGAATGGGGAACATAATTCGATGTCTAAATCGGTCATAGGTTCGCTTGTTTTCATTGGTGGTCAACATTCCAGTATCAAGCAACGCCTTCTGGGAGGGCGTGGTCGCGCCAAGTTCAGACATTAAGTTGTCCCAGCCATCAGGAGAAAAGCCGAGCCCGAAACGTTTGGCAATTTCGCCACTGAGGCCGCGCTGTTTCAGGTAGTCAATCGCTTGCTGTTTGTCCTTGTGTGAACGTAATTGAGCCTGATAGAAATCATTAACTTGATTCATTAATTGGTATAGGTCGATGCCCTGGCTAACTGTCACCTTCTTTTCAAAAGATTGTGCTTCGCTGGGTATTTCCATGCCTGCGCCGCTGGCTAACTTCTCAATGGCCTCGCGAAACTCCATATGATCGTAGTCCATCAAAAAGCTAATAGCCGTGCCATTAACGCCACAGCCAAAGCAATGGTAAAACTGTTTGCTGGGTGACACGGTGAATGAAGGTGTCTTCTCTCCATGAAAAGGACAATTAGCCTTGTAGTTGGCCCCCGCCTTTTTAAGAGGCACATAGCCATCAATCAAATCAACGATGTCGATTCGATTCAGTAGTTGGTCAATAAAGTGTTGAGGGATGAGGCCGGCCATGCGCCTATTCTAACGCTGGGGGAGTGCTAACACTACTAAGATAGTATGCATAGCTATCTTGGGGCTGTCGGATAATGATTTGCGTCAGGAGAAAGTGGTGCTTTCGTACTAGCATAATTCATTATCCGACAGCCCCATCTTGCACAATTGAAGGTTCTTGATTGTCTGCGCATGATCAATTATTAGCTCATGAAAATGAGCCGTAAATCATAGGGTTGAGCAGTGCTAAGTGAAGAAGAGCAGTATGTCTTGCAGTTTGCGTAAGGCAATGCGTGCTTGGTGCGTTTTCCGATGTGAATAGCGGCCAAATTGTTGTGCGGCTATATTAAATTGCCTAGCTAGTAAGTTTTTGCTTAATCAATCCGCTAACTTTCCCCATGTCAGCTTTTCCCTGCAGTTCAGCCTTTAACATGCCCATCACCTTGCCCATGTCTTTCATGGATTCGGCGCCAGTTTGGCTGATAGCATTGTCAACAGCTTTAGCAACATCCTCGTCACTCATTTGTGCCGGTAGATAGACCTTAAGGTTATCTACATGAACTTGCTCTTTTTCAGCTAGGTCAGGTCGTTCGCCTTGGGTGAATTGTGCAATCGCGTCCTGTGATTGTTTGATTTGTTTTTGCAGTATGACTAAGACTTCGTTGTCATCAATGTCGGTTTGATCGTCCACTTCCTTGCGCTGAATAGCGGCGCGCAGCATGCGAATAGACTCAAGTTGCGATGTTTTTTTCTCGCGCATCGCGGTTTTCATGTCCGCGAAAATTTGATCTTTTAATGACATTGTGAAATAGCCAGTGCAAATGATGTACTAGCTCAAACAGCTCTAGTACATTCGGTTGGTACGAATACGACCGCGTGAAGCGCGCTTAATTTCACGTTTTTTCGCAGCAGCAGCTTTGCGCTTACGAATTGACGTTGGCTTCTCGTAGAATTCACGAGCGCGCATTTCAGTGAAAATTCCAGCTTTTTCGCAAGAGCGACGAAAACGACGCAGAATAACGTCAAATGGCTCGTCGTTTTTTACTTTTACTTGTGGCATATCAATAAATATTAAATGTTGTCTTTCAGGACGCGCGATTCTAGCCGTTTAGCAAATGAATGTATAGGGCTGGTGTAAATATTTCTATATACTTGATTCTAGGCCGCTTAGACATCGAAAACACCGCGTACTCGCTAGCATTGACATCTAATGCTTGTAAATTCGCACACATTAATTCCACTTATTTGTAAAATGCGCGTATTAGGTATTGAAACTTCTTGCGATGACACCGGTGTGGCTATATTTGACACACGTCAGGGCTTACTTGCCCATGCACTTTATTCGCAGATAGAAACACATCGCGAGTATGGCGGTGTGGTGCCAGAACTAGCTGCCAGAGATCATATAAGGAAGGCTATTCCTTTGGTTGATGCGGTTATTAAAGCTGCAGGCTGTGCAGCGGAGTCTATTCAAGGCGTTGCTTACACTAAGGGGCCTGGTTTAGCGGGTGCCTTGCTAGCCGGTAGCGCCGTTGCAAAGGGTTTAGCTTTCTCTTGGGGGGTTCCTGCTGTGGGAGTTCATCATATGGAAGGGCACTTGTTGGCGCCTATGTTGGAGCAGGATGCACCGCAATTTCCATTCGTAGCTTTATTAGTATCTGGTGGGCACACGTTGTTAGCCGAAGTAAAGGGCATTGGGGAATATACTATTCTTGGTCAATCGTTGGATGATGCAGTTGGCGAGGCGTTTGACAAAACTGCGAAAATTCTGAGTTTGGGATACCCTGGCGGGCCAGCAATAGCGAAAGCGGCTTTACAGGGAAGGCCGGGAAATTATCAATTCCCAAGACCGATGACTAATAGACCGGGTATGGATTTTAGCTATTCAGGCTTAAAAACCTTCGCCTTAACCACGGTACAAAAAGCGGCCGGTGATGCTGATCAATTAGATCAACAAACAACGGCTGATATCGCGCACGCCTTTCAAGAAGCGGCGGTAGAAACTTTGGTTATAAAATCTAAGCGTGCGCTTAAACAGACGGGTGCTAAACGGCTGGTAGTTGCCGGTGGAGTAGGGGCGAATTTACGTTTACGGGAGCTGTTGACACAAATGACAGTGTCACAAAACACCAAATTGTATTTCCCGCGTATAGAATTCTGTACCGACAATGGGGCGATGATTGCCTATGCAGGGGCAATGCGCATTCACCAAGCCGATCAATCTACCGCTTTTCAGGTAAAGCCGCGTTGGTCGCTGGAAGACCTGGCGCCGATCTAGATTGATTTGGCGCCGCGATAATGCGCGCAAGAAAAAAGCTCATCGTGGGGCTGTCGGATAATGATTTGCGTCAGGAGAAAGTGGGAGTTTGAGACTAATTTTTTGATAATTTGAGACGTAATGGTTGTTCCATTGCTCGAAAATTTTCGAATAAATAGGCCAAAGTGGTGCTTTCGTACTAGCATAATTCATTATCCGACAGGCCCATCGTGTGCCAAATAACAAGGCAACTAGTTCGTGCGCACGCTTAAACCCGGATTATGTATTAGAAAGCTACTTTCATTCGTAGTAGATTTCTAATACATAATCCGGGTTCAAAGAGGTTTTCAGTAGTTTTACTGTCTCTTCGCCTTCCGAAGAAGGATATACAGGCTTAGACCAGTACTTGCGCAATATGCAAGGCGTAGACAAAATCATTGTGGTTGGGCATAGCTTGGGGTCGTCACTAGCAACACTTGTGGCCTTTGATTCGATTGAATCAGGCTATGCCAAGTCAGTTCAATTATTAACTTATGCATCACCTTACACTGGTGACAAAACCTTTGTGAAAGCCTTTGAAAGTCGAATTTTAGATAGCGTTCGGGTTGTTAACAAACATGATGTTGTGCCCAAGGTGCCGCCGCCCCTATTTGGCTATCGCCACATATGGAATAAGTTAGAGGTAAACTCTTACGATAATGCTGGAATTAAGAAAAGCATTGCTTGTTACCACAGTCTACTCACCTATTTGCATATGTTGGATGAGGCTGTGCCACTGTCTGGAAAGTGTTCGGTTGAGTTGTAGTTACTTTTTATCAGCACCGATTTTAGATTCTGTACCTGCTTTCAATCGATCAATATTTTCACGGTGACGCTTAAACAAGAAAGCCACAATCAGGATGATCGCTCCGACTAACTGCAATTGGTTCGACTGATCAAAAATGGTGAAGCTTGATAAAGCGGTCGCGGCACTGGCTAGTAGCGCAGCCAGTGATGAGTATCGACTGATGGCGGCGCTAAGCAACCAAACCACTGCAAACACCAAGGCTAATTTCCAACTCAAGGCTAGAAAAACACCGATGGCAGTCGCCACCCCTTTGCCGCCCTGAAACTTAAGAAAAACAGGGTACAAATGGCCCATAAAGGCGGCAATGGCGACTAGCGCGATTATGCTGTTTGGCAGTTGATAGTGGATTGCCAATAAAACAGGGATCAAGCCTTTGGCTAGGTCGCCAAGTAAAGTAAACAAAGCGGCAAATTTGTTGCCTGAGCGCAGTACATTGGTAGCACCTGGATTACCGCTGCCGGTTTGCCGTGGATCCGACAGCCTAAATAGTTTTGAGACCAGAACGGCACTTGAAATAGAACCAATTAAATATCCGAGAAATGGCCAAATCAAGTATGGCAGAATGGTGGAATCTTGAATTATTTGCATGCGCGGAGTGTGTCGTTTTCTTGATCTTTCGTCAACTGCGGTATGATACAGTCTGAAAGTCAGATAAACAAAGTGGCTCAGCAAACGGGATAGCTTTATGGATACAATATTTATACATGGCCTGCAATGCAAATGCGTTATTGGCGTTTGGGCGTGGGAAAAGAAAGTTCAACAAACGCTAGTTTTGGATATTGATTTAGCAACCGATATCACCAAGGCGGCCAGCTCCGATGATTTGCAGGATACTCTGGATTACAAAAAAATTTCCGATTCGGTAATTAAGTTTGCACAGGACAATTCATTTGATCTAATTGAAACACTCATCGAGAAACTCGCCGATTTTATATTGACAGAGTTTGATGTGCCGTGGGTGAGAATAAAATTGGATAAGGGCGGTGTAGTTAAGAATGTGAAGCATGTCGGTGTGCTCATCGAGCGCGGAGTAAGGTAGGCATGAAAACCCGAATTGCCCATACGTAATAGCAGGATGGAATCAAATCAAAACAAGGCGTTTGTTACAACCTACTGGAACTTGGGCAGTAATATAGACCCAGAGCAGCACATTGAGTTTGCCGTGCGTAAGTTCCAGCAGGAGTTTGATGACATTGAAACTTCTAAGTTATATCAATCCACCGCCGTTGGTTTTCAAGGTAATGATTTCTTAAATCTGGCGCTGGCGGTTAAAACCAATATGTCACTTCAGGACTTACTTGAGTATGCTGACAATCTTGAGCAGGCGGCTGGTCGGGTGCGTGTGTCGCGCGGTAGCTTTGATTCGCGAACTTTGGATGTCGATCTTCTAATGTATGGTGACCTCAAAGGAAAACATTGTGGCAAGCGATGGCCAGCTCAAGACATAGAGAAAGAGGCGCATGTGTTAAAACCAATGGTAGATATTGCTGCTACCGTAAGACATCCGGTGTCAGGGCGACGGTTTCAATCAATTTGGCGAGAATACAATCAAGAAAATGTTTCCTTGATTGAGGTAGAGCGAGGTCGTTAGCTCGTCACCATTTACTCGACACCCAGTCTGCAATAGCACTGCGAACCGATTCGGGGGTTTCAGTCAATGGCCAGTGATTGGCGTTCAAAGAGACAATGTCACTATTCTTAAATCTACCCACCTCTCGCATATTGCGCTCTAGGCTGCCAACCGTGGTTCCGCTAGAAAGCAAAGCGAGTACCGGGGCATTGATAGTTTCAAGCGGAGGCATGGGGCCAACTGTTGCCAAGGCTTGACGTAGATAATTAGCCATAGGCATGTGTCGCAATATGGGGCCGAGAGCGCTATAGCGCTGCGCAATTTCTTCAAATGAATCGGCTCCTTGCAGGGCTTTACGAGTTTCCTTATCAAGTTCGCGCAAATCGGGCGTTATGAAGTTTCGCCTGCGCAAGCCTAAAGCATTAAAAAAAAGAATAATGCTAACAGCGGCTCTAATTAACTTGGGGTGGTGGTGAACCCAAAGTGATTTGCCCTGTAGAGAGCTTTGGAAAACCGTATCGATTAGGGCAAGACCCTGTACTTTTTCAGGATAGCGATCTACAAAATGAATCGCTATCTGCGCACCTAAGCTGTGCCCAACGATGACAATCGTTTTGGCTTTCTCGGCGTTCAGTATGTCGTGTAGATCAGCGCACCAGGTCGGTATGTCAACCTGCCTTCGCGTCATTGAGGATCCGTTGCCTCGCATATCAGGAGCAATGATGTTCCAGTTTTGGTTGAGCTTGCTTAGTGCCGCGAATTCTGACCAGCGGGTATGGTTGCTAGCACCGCCATGAACCAGCAATAAGCACTTACCATCTGAATTGCAGCTTGTATGGGTCCAGTAGGCCAATTGCAAACCATCGGTTGAAGCCTCTGTGTTTTTTTTGGTTAACTCAATCACATCATTATCTAATCATTTTTATCTAGTCTAATAGTTTGGCGGGTAATATCCAGCTTCTATTCTAGATTAAGGTAATTCGAGAATAAATCGATTGCACTGCTTCAGGCCTGTTTTGACAAGCACAGGCACAGCAACTAGACTGAATTTAGTTTAGAACTAAATACCGTCAGTTCTTACTTTCTATATAAGGTGTGGTGCAGAGCCGAGCTAGTACGTTTTGAAACGATGATAAAAGTATTCCCATGATAATTTTTGTGAGTGGTTTGATCGGAGCAGGTAAATCAACCTTGGCCAAAGGGTTGGCGGATACCATCAACTGCCCATACTTCGACATTGATGAGATCAAAAAGGCGGTGTTTCGAGAAGACCCTGATTACGAACGCAATATGCAGCAGGGTATCCCGTTTTCGAGTAGTACACGCTCACTGGTTTATGAGCGTGTAATTCAAGATCTAAAACAATTGCGGACACAACATGATTTTGTGGTGGTAGACGAAGTGCTACACAAACGTGAATTGCGCCATATGCTGTTTGACGCCGCTGAGGAAATATTTGGCGACTTCATTGTTATCTGGGTGCGCGCCGATGATGATGTGGTGATGCAACGTTTGGCCGGTGGCAAACGCGAGGGACATATACTCAATGACCCAGTCCCAATGTATGAAGCCTTCAAATCTGAGTTTGAAGATTTTCATCGCAGTGTGATTGTCTGCAGTAATAACGGTTCACCAGAAGAGAGCATCGACTTACTCAAAGAACTAATTAGAGGAACATCTAAATTAGCCGCACGAATACCAGAGAATTTAGAACATAGAGTTCAGAGCATGGATGAGACCTCATGATTGGAATCACCATTAACCAGTTTCTAATTGAAGAGCAGAGAAGTATCAAAGGTGCCACCGGGGATTTCACCTCTGTGGTTAGTGACATACTTACTGCCTGCAAGGCAATTGCCTCAGCTATGCGTTATGGAGAGCTGGCGGATGGAGATTTACTAGGAGTTAGCAGTACTATTAATGTTCAAGGCGACTCGCAAAAAAACCTTGATATTATT
>Ga0316189_10001718_pt1 | contig 21713 bp, 46 predicted proteins | sample LowCovwburrow_MG_FD_204930 | JGI IMG/M metagenome (GOLD analysis project Ga0316189, IMG submission 204930) | Coastal sediment microbial communities from Maine, United States - Lowes Cove worm burrow | ecosystem: Environmental > Aquatic > Marine > Coastal > Sediment | place: USA: Maine... | reverse complement strand
AAAAACCACCTTCTGTGCCTGCCCCGCATTGCGCATCTTCAAACAATTCACTAAGCGCATTTTTTATATCTTCTGTCATAATATTTTAGTTTTTAATCCGTAAAATTACTCTCCATAGCCAAACCGTAAACAATGCTACAACTCTTCTAATTCTTTAATGAGTACGCTTAGGAATTTTATACGCTGTGTATTACTGACGTCGTTAATATCATCCCACCATTCGTGGTGGTCAAGAAAACTATGGTGTTTGAAAAAAATAGGATGTTTCGTTGGTGTTGGTTTTTGTTCTAAGAACCAATCAAGTAAAATATCTACTTCATATTCGGTGGCTAGCTTAAACTTCCAATCTAACCGATTAATAGTAATACAGGTAAATTCTGGCTCTTCGGTTACTATTTTTTTAACCGCTTTTAGTAGTTCAATCTTTCTTTCTGTTTTCATTGTTTTATTATTTGCATCAAATATAATAATAACTTAATTAAGAAGAATGGTATTTAAGAAATGTTTAACTTTCCTTTAATAATATATATAATACGTAATATATATTATGTTACATAATAAGCTCCCTTAAAATACCTTTTTTTATTTGTTATACTCAATATATTCCCTTAAAAGACCAAAACCCAATATTTGGTATTAAAGTATTACAATTACTTATAATTGTAGGGTTATAGCGTATTCATGTAACTCTTATTGAGTATAAAGGCTGTAAGTTACACCTAATAATTGACATACACAAGTAAATTGATAAATATTTTCCATTATGATTGATATTATGCACAAATTAGTCGATTATGATTGGAATAGCAGTCATTGGTTATTAGTGAACATAATCACTATAAGTTATGCTAATTAGTGATTCGCGATACGAACAGATTTAGCACTTTTACGTTATATCAATATGGAAAGACCTAAAACAACAAGTAGTTTTGAGACATTCAATGGCGGAGGTGGTGATGGTGGCATGATTATTATGTTCATTTTGATGGTAATTATAATTATAATGTCTAAATAATGGGAATAGCAAAGAAGAACAGTGCGAACATCACACCTAACGATGGACGTAAACATAATGGTCGTAAAGTAGGGACTAAAGTTACGCAAAAAAGGAAAGACCCTAAACTTACACCAGCAAGGATAAACAAGGCTAAGAAGGATAGGATGAAAGTGTATGCAGTAAATGCTATACGTTCTGTATATGATACTGAGGAGGAGTTTTGGGTAGAGATAGCTAAGAAAGCAAAGGATAACTTCAACTATGCTAAGATGATTACTGAGTACGCCTATGGTAAGCCACAAGAGGACACTGGATTAAAGGAGAAGAGCAAAGCACCTACAATCAACTTCTACAGCACCAATCCAACACCACAGATTGATAACACAATAGATATAGAACACGAGGATGAAGATTGATATACACGCTAAGTATCAACCGCTATTCAAGAACGATACTAGGTATTACGTAGTAACAGGTGGTAGGGGTTCTGGTAAGTCATTCGGTGTAGCCCTAAGATTAGTTCACCTGACCTATGAGAAGAAAGAGCGTATTCTATTCAGTCGCTATACAATGAAGTCAGTAGACGTTTCCATTATGCCTGAGTTCATTGAGAAGATAGAGTTATTAGGGGCAATGTCTGATTTTAGGATAACCAAGGATGAGATAATAAACCTGACAAGTGGTTCTTCTATTATGTTCAAGGGTATTAAGACTGCATCAGGCAATCAAACAGCTGCTCTAAAGTCTTTAACTGGTTTAACCTGTTGGGTACTCGATGAAGCAGAAGAGTTGGTAGATGAAGCCCTATTCGATAAGATTAGTCTATCCATTAGGAGTAAGTTAAAGCACAATAAGGTATATCTAATCCTTAATCCTGCCACTAAAGAGCATTGGGTATGGGATAGGTTCTTTGAGTCACAGCATGTAGAAGGAGGATGGAACGGGGTACGTGGTAACACGACCTATGTGCATACTACGTATAAAGACAACAAAGAGAACTTGGATGAGTCATTTCTTAATGACATCTTCAAGATGAAGCTGGAAAGACCTGATAAGTACGAACATCAAATACTCGGGGGCTGGCTCGAGAAAGCCGAGGGCGTAATTTTCACTTCATGGAGAACAGGACAGTTCATTAAGTTGGAAACATCATGTTTTGGTCAGGATTTTGGCTTTAGTGAAGACCCAACTACTTTGGTAGAGGTATCTTATGATGGCGGACATAGAAAACTGTACGTTAGAGAGCGTTACAGCGACAAACAACTTACTGCTGCCGCCATAGCATCAAAGAACCTGCAACATGCAGGACGTGACCTTATAATGGCTGATTCAGCTGACCCAAGGTTAGTGTCTGAGATACGTTCCAGGGGTTGTAACATCAGGGCGGTAAAAAAGAGGTCTGGTAGTATACTATCAGGGATAGCATTGATGCAGGATTTACAGATAATCGTAGACCCTAATAGTAAGGAGATAATAAAGGAGCTTAACAATTATGTATGGCACACATCAGGTGTGAAGCCAATTGACGCTTACAATCACAGAATGGATGCGATTAGATACGCATTGACAAAACTTCACGTACAAAAGAAATCTGGTAATTATGCGTTAAGGTAGTTGTGTCTGGCAACATCTGGCAACTATACGACACATAAAAGCCTGTAAACAAAGACATTATATTTTCATCTGGCAACATCAGGTAAATCTTTATCGTTAAACGCAATAGGGCTAATTTTGAGCCATTAAACGCAGTCGGGGGTTGGCTTCCTGTAGACATTTTCACCATGAGTTATTACCTGTAGATTCTCTATTCTATTATCGTCACAGTATCCGTTTATATGGTCAACTACAAGGGTATTTCCATTTATTTTATGGTCTAGGAATGTTATAGCCATTAATTGATGTACATAATACTGCTTTCTATCTATCTCAACAGCCTGATAGTTCTTAGAACCTCTTGACCAGGTACTCAACTTCTTTCTCTTTCCGCTTTTAAGACTATATACATTCCCGTCAAAATCCATTTCATACATATAATGTCCTGGAATTTGTCTGGTCGTTTGCATTTTGTTTCTCTTAAACATAATAGGGGTGTAAAATCAATCTATTAAACATAGTAGGGTTTGTATTTTTGGGGCGCTAAACGCAATAGGGGTAAAAATGAGCCATTAAACGCAATAGGGGGTATAGAATAGTACCTTTTATTGGCAGATACCTTGTCTTGCATAGTACTGATTGACCTATATGTTAAATATGTTAAAGTACTAGGATATATCAAAAATATTCCTTTATTCATTTCCTTATTATATACTTCACATAATAACATAATGTAAAGATACCTCAACACTAAAACAATATCCACTAAAATTATGTGATAGTGTTAATTATATGTTAAATACACAAAATTCCTTGTTATTTTGTAAAAAGGTTGTATATTTACAATATTAATAACAAGCCGTTCTACGGTAGCTAAGTAAATAATATCTTAGTAGAGTTCGAATCTCTTATACGGCACTAACAATTAAAGCCAGGATTATGACAAACAAGAAAATAGATAAGATAGCCCAAGCAATCACAATGGCAATTATTTGCTTTATGGCATCAACATTTTTAATATTAATGATATTAAGTTAACCTAAAATAATAAAATAATGAAAACACTTAAAGCAAATAACCTAAAACACAAACCCCGTAATTATTGGCAAAAAAACGGGTTTCATGTTAGTTGGCTACATAACGGATATTGGTTAACATCTTATAATTACTCACAAAACTTTAATACAATTAAAGAAGTAAAACAACAAATAAGAAACATACTAAATAAAACAATATGAAAACATTAAAAACAGGTATCAAAACTAAAGAAGTAAACGGCCATATCTTTGTATATGACAAAACTGAAACAATTATGAACAGACTAAGTAAATTGCAATGGTTTACCTTATTGTTTAAAACGGTATTTTTAACATTGATTGCAATGGGTATTACTTCCTTAATATTTGCAATAGTATTGAATTTAATAGATATTAATAACTGGTAAATTTTGACTATCATGAAGAACCCATTAGAAAACAAAATAGAAATAATGAGAAATATAGGAATAAGTACGAAGCAACAAATAGTTAACATAATTAACGCAAAGATAGGATTTAGTTATCCTGAGTATAATAAAGGGTATATTGTAGGATATAAAAATCTACATTCAAGTAAAAACCCATCATTAAAGTATAAGGATATTTATAAAGATATTGATAACTTTATTAGCAATATCCCACAAAATACTACATTTGGAGGCTGGCTTAATAAAGATACTAGTATTTATTACGTGGATATTTCAAAAGTATATACTGATATCGATAATGCAATTAAGGAAGCTAAAAAAAATAACCAAATTGCAATTTGGGATGCATATAACAATAAGGAAATATTAATCAAATAAATAGAAATAATGAGAAACATAATAAGCAAAAAATATATAGTCAATTATATAATTGAAAATTACGGTGAGGTTAGGCACAATCCAAAAAATATGGTTATTGCCCTAAGAAATACGGCGAATGAGTTTAACCTTAATAAAATAGCTTTATTTCATTACATTATTGAGCGCAGTGATACAATACCCATGACAACATCATATGGGTTTGATACTAGATATGGCAGAGCAATAAGAAATACATTTGAATATAATTATAATAATATATAATATAATGAAACAATTAAGCAAATATAAATTAAATAAAGTAGTCGATAATTTAGAGTATATATTTAATAATGCTAAAGATACCGATATTGAAAGCGGTAAACTTTGGTATAAAGAAGCTAATAATATAGTTAGTAGCATTGCTTTAAATAATAATATAGAACCGATTAAAGTAGCTTCAGTTATTAGCGCTTTAAGCCCTAGAAACAAATGGGAAAGGAATATATACGATACCAAACAAGTTATAAAAGCATATAACAAAGGTTTAACCTATAATGATGTTAAAGTATGTACTTTTAATAATAATAAGATAAAAGCATTTAAAATACTAGCCAATGAGCTGCAAATAACCGATAAAAGCTTAAAAACATACAACTTTGTTAATAATATAGCTTATTTATCTAAATATCATTTAACAATTGACATTTGGCATCTTAGGGCTGCATTCAATAAAATGTATAAAATAGATAGTGCTACAATTGGCAGACTAGCATATAAACAAATTAAAGATATTACAATTGATATTGCCAATAAACACAACTTAACAGGATACCAATACCAGGCAATAATTTGGGAAGCAATAAGAAATAATAATAATTTAATAAAATAGAAATAATGAAACTCACCAATAGATCAAAACGGTATTTATTAGCCGAAAAGCATAAAATTAACATAATCGACAAATTAAGCATATTTGAACAGCTGGCAATAGTTGCAAGTCCTAAGCAATATATAGTAATATATACCGATAACTTAGGCACGTTCTTAACGCATACTAATAATCCAAAAAGGTATGCAAACATAAACAAAGGTAAAAATACTGTTATCGATATTAATAAAGCAAAGGAATATATAACTAATAAACACAAATAAGTATGAAACTAACTAAATATTTTACAGACAGGGGCTATTCAATAAACAAGGTATATTGTGGCAAATGGCACAAAGAACCAGTTAAGGGATTGAAACAAGGACAACAATATGCTCTTAAATATATGGGACAAATAATATCATTTAATGATACGATTAAAGATTGCTGTCTTAATGCTATATTTCACGACGATAATAAATCATATAAAATACTATAATGGATAACATGACCTTAGATATATACGGAGAAGAGTATTTGAACCATGTAAAAGCAATTAACAGATGCTTAGATAAGAATGATATAACAATATTAATATATAACAACTAATAAGATGAAAGAAACATATAACATAGGTAAGTGCGCTAACTGTGGTAGTGAAAATATAGATTATCATGCAGCCGAACCGGTAGAAGATTTAATGTGTTATCCATATCATTGCAATGATTGTAATACGGATGGTAATGAATGGTATAATATGCAATACAGTATGACCACTACACAAGAGTAACATTATACACTAATCATTAATACTAAGCCTTATCTTAATTGATAGGGCTTTTCTTATGCGCTATATACCGGCAGCAATCAACACTTAGTGCCAACATATAGTAATAAAACAAGATAGATAGTAATTATTACTAATATACTCGCATTAATACTATAATCTATGAGTAGCCATAACTAACTAATATATACACTATTTGGCCAGGTATAAACATATCTTATAGTATACAAGATATGTATAAACTTTTCTTATAATGTATTGAATATAAGGTAAGGTAAGATAAGATGGTATAAACCGCTCCATTCAACACAATACAAGCCATCTAATCAACTATCTACTCTCGCTGGTATGTTGATATTCATGGGTAAGAGAACGTTCGTTAGAGAGCCTTATATTAATTATAGTTTCTGTCTATGATGATCGTGAACGTGATTTGAATTATCTATGGTTTAGTTAACTGGTGTTACAAAATCTAAGAAAAACGGGTTTGAAGATTTCTAACTGCTCTATTTATTTCACAGTATACTGCATATCTTTCCATGAACTCATCTTGGGTAAAGAAGTGTTTATTCCTAGACTCTTTAAGCATTTCTGCTTGAGCTATTCCGACTAAATTATATACATCTTCCATATCTTATAAAATCTAGCGAAATCAAGTTGAACTTACTTGTGTATCCATAATTACATTTCCATTCTCATCTAATGTTCTGTAGTTTATATTATCATGTCCTAAACTAACCCAAGCTGCGTGATTACTAATGTACTCACCACACTCCACCCAATCTTTACCATTGAACCATTCTAACTTTACCATAATTTACTTTTTTATGTTTATTAACCACTCTTACAAAATCTACACTTTTTTCACTTTAGATTAACTCAAACTCAGTATCCATTCATATTCTTTGAGTAACATATCACACTCATTGGCTAAGTCGGCTTCTTCTCCTTCGTAATATCCACTATATCTAGCTGATATATCTGACAGTACTCTTACTCTTTCTTCTAGTTCTTCTTTAGTTTTCATATATAATATATTTTGTCTCCTTCCTCAAATTCTGTTTTCACATTATCATCACCCTTTTCTATAGTCAGCCTTTTGCGACTATTCATGTATTTGTAATAAGACTCGGCGAATAACATCCAATTACCAAAATCACCATAATCTTTATAAAACTCATTAGCACTCATACTTGTTTATATTTATTTACTTGTTACAAAATCTAAGGAAAACAGGTTTGACTATTTACAGCATCTTTCACAAACTCAATCCACTGTTCTTCGTTCATGTGATTATATCTTGTCTTGTACATTACATTCATACCGTTACATGTTGCTGAGTATCTACAGACATAGCTACCATCTATATCAATCATATTTTGTATTATTATATTTGTTACTCTAGCATCCATTTAAGATAGTTTAATGCAACTGTGTATGTGTGTTTATATTTCTCATTATTCTGAATATGTGGAAGGCTTATCCAATCCTCCATCTCTTTTATCTTATCTTCTACTTCTTGTTTACTTCTCATGCTTGTTTATTATAAAGGGATTATGCAGCCCCTAGTGTTTATTTGTGTACGATATTATACTTAGGCTTGTACTGTCTTATCAGTTGCTTCTCTTTCTCTTTGCGTATATACTCATTACTTATGAAGTTATGTACTTCGTAATGTGTGAACTCTTTTATATTCTCTGCTAGATGTTCACCTAGCCTACGTGCAAGACAAGTTGTTTCACCAACATACACTATCTTATTATCGTTAATAAGGATGTACACACAAGGAGAGTTTATATATTCTACTCTAGGTAAACCGCTGGTTGATATAGGCTTCTTTTTAGTCTTTCGTATAATGGATAGTTTCTCATCATTAAACTGTACCTGGACATCAGTATTAATCTCCTTACCATTTCGTCTAACTCTAGCTGGTCGTTCTGACTCTATTTCGGAATTTAGTTTTGATTGCAGTAGCTTACTGTTTTTCTTACCGACCTTCCTTGATTTCATATTCGCTCTGTGGAATCTAGCCATACTTATTCGTTTTCTTTATTTTATACACCTCTCCTATTAAGACACTTTTCAGTTTCTTTATGAGAAGGACTCACCTCTCTACATAGTGTTTCAGGCTAAGGTCTACTTGTGTAGTCAATTCCCGCTGCTTACCTACTGACAGCACCTATGCGTGTTTTGTAATCTGACTCATAATGGACAGATTCTAGGAGTACTGTTAGTATAACGTAAAACATCTAAAAGTGTTCCGATATTATTCTTCATCATCTAAATCTATGAAGTCACAATGCTCTTTACAGTCTGGACATATCCCATAATCTTCGTATTCAAATCCACTTGCTCCGCAACAACTGCTTACCAATTCGCTCATATCTATTGTTTTAGTTTGTTTTTATTAAACTCGGTTTGATATAAATATTTCCATCTTTCAAGTTCCATTTTAACAGGCTTTACCTCTTGGTCTGCGTAAGCTTGGGTTATTTTAGCGCATCTTTTTGCGCTCATTAATCCGAACCTCTCTTTTTGAAATAACCCGATTAACTTCCTTTCTTTTTCCTCTTCGCTCATGTTATTGTTTTAATTCATTTAGTAACATCTTAGCTCCTTCCATTCTAAGCCTTTGTCTTTTTTTACCAGCATTGTTTGATTCAAATTTATAGTTGAATAATTTTTTTATCAATAATTTGTCATCATACTTTTCCAGCTCTGCCTTGTGGTAGGCTTCTGCGTAACTATCTATTGCTTTTTTAAACATTGATACAAACCATTCGGCTTTTTCTTGGGCTGTTAGGGGATGGTCAATATATTGTTCCCTTAAATCAAATCCTTGGTTTCCTATCCAAACTGTTGGAATTACACAAGTATCGCCATCAGTATCTTGTGTTTCTAAATATTCTACTTTAAATTCTGCGCTCATACTATTGTTTTAGTTTTAAATAAGTATTAACAACGTTTTCAGTTATTTCTGCGTTTGGGGATGACCACATATTTTGCTGAAACTTATGGAAATTTATTAATTCCTTTTCTAGTTCTGCCTTGTGGTAGGCTTTTGCATACGCTTCCATTATCTCATGCTCCACAATCATTTCCTTTGATGGGTCTAATACCCAAGCCCTTCTAAATGCTAATGCTTTTATGCTCATATCTATTGTTTTATTCACCAGTCCCTAAATAACCTAGACCAGTCATGTCATCGTATGTTACTGTATCGTTAGGATAGCCTTTAAGTTCACGTATCCATTGTTTGAGTAGTTCTATTTCGTCTATTAGTTTATCGCATCTATCTTTACTGTATTCCAGGCTACTCATGTTTTCACCTAGTTTTTCTCTTGCTATGTTAATTCTTGTCTGTAGGTATTCTAATCGTTTCATATCGTTATATTCTAGTTCTTTCATTACTTCTTCTCTAGTCACTGTTTCTTTATCTTTCATATTTTTAGTTTTGATTCGTTTAATAATCTTAGTAGTAGTAGTTTGCTATTGTTGAGGTGGTTTAGGTCATTCAGTAGTTCATCAGCTGTCAAGTAGTTATCTACCCTACCCTCCATGAAGTCACCTAACTCACCTTGTAGTAAGTCCTCTACCACCTCTATTGTATCGTTAAACCCTAGTATCATCTCATCTAAGGTACTTAGTTCTTTTAGGCTGATATTCATATTGTTTTAGTATAAGAAGTTCTGTACAGCTTCATACACGAAGTCTGAGTCCTCATTAAGTTTATCTAGTTGTTCATCTGTCATCTCTACACCATCGTAGTCTGCACTGGCTATAAAGGCATCGCAGAAGTCAGGGTAGTCTTTAGTATCTATTCCTTCTATAACTATATTATCTATCTTCTTGTAATCCATTTGCTGTTTCATATTCTTTTATTAATTTAGCGTATGCTATTATAGTTGAGGTTACTCTCTCAAACTCTAGGCTCTCTTGGTTATCAAATAGCATTAATGATTTAATCATCCTATCTCTGGTTGCTACGAATAATGGGTATTCTTTATCTGTTATCATAATTTATCTATTTCTTGTTTGACCTCTTGCCAATAACTATCATCATACCATGAATCATCATTGTCCATTTGACCAAATAATTCTATATTGCTTTTTAATATCTCATCAACACATATCAAAGCACATTCTTTTGCATCAATAGATGCACTAGCTCCATAATCAGCGTATATCTCAACATCATAAAACTTATCCATTAACTCCATTGCTTTATCTTTCGCTGTCATAAGTTTGTTTTATTATATCTATAAATTCTTTCTCTGTTAGGTCTACCTCTGATTCCCACTCTACATGGGTCTGTCTACCAGCTAGGATATAATTTGCAGAGTACATATTCTTATTAGTACCATTGAGGTTTCTTTGTATTGTTACGTTGAGGTCTTTCATTCTTTTATTTTTAGTTCTTCACCTGTTAATGCAAAGTATAGGTTTTGTAGTTGGTGGACATAAAATATTCTTTCTACTATCATTGCTTTTAAAACGTAATTAAACATCGTGTAACTATTACTTACATCATTGAAGTCTAGGTGCATCCTAGCATCACCATTTGGATATTTCTCGTATGAATTAGTTTCTTTATTCCACACCCACCCCAACTTCAACAACCATTCCTCTGTTAATGGGATTGGTTGTATCATATCTATATAATCAGAAGATTCTAGCATACCAATAAGCATACTCAAATCAACTTGACACTCTGCCGTAGTGATTCCGTAGGCATAAACTTTCTCATCATACAAAACCCAATTCCCTATTCGTAAATCTTGTGCTTTCATATTAAAAGAATCTATGTTTATTATTCTTACTGAATATCAATGGTAGCTTAACAGACATAAATGCTGTCTGGATACCATTCCTTACTCTATACCCAGCACCTATCCATGTTCCCTCTATACTGAACCATGCTGATACACCTCCTGATAGGGATATTCCGTCATCCATTCCATTAAAAGACCTTTCGTTATCATATCCTATACCTACAATCGGGGATACCATAATGCTTTCGTTACCTATCATATAACCAGCTTCTAGGTCATAACTGTCATAGCTTCCATATCCTAGTGTATATGCACTGAATAGAGCTGATAGACTAACCTTATTGATGTGTTGTGTTAGACCAGCTGATATAGCACCACCACCATCTATATTGGTTATAGCACCACCCCTAATCTCTCCGTATGTCTGTGAATTGCATTTGGATACTCCACCTAATATAAGTAGTAGCACGATGATTGTAGTTACCAAGCATCCACCAAGTGTTTTTATTTCGTTATCTTTTTTCATTTTATGAATTTAAAGGGTTGCCTGATTCCGTCAGGTGCGGTCTATTGTTTTAGTTTTTGATATTCGGCAACTATTTTTAAAGGTTCAATCCTTTCGTTTAATAATTCTTGGCTATCCATAAAGTAGGCAAAATCAGTTAATTCCTTTTCAAGTTCTGCCTTGTGGTGTTCATCCATTGCCGTTAGTGCTGTTGAAATATAGATAGTTTTCTTTTCCTTAATTGCCTTATCAATATCTAATTTAATATAAGGTTGTAAATTTTTCTTTGCTTCTGCGCTCATATCTATTGTTTTAGTTCTTTGTGGTACAAATATAATGCATTTACGTTATATAATTATACTACGAAACGTTAAACTTTTATTAATTATGAAATTCGAGAAGAACAAAGAGTATTATGAACAATTGGACAAGAGGACAAAGCTCTATAAAGAGTGGAAAGAATGGTATGAAGCATTGCCAGAAGGATTAGGTGACACTGTCGCAAGTATTACAAAGGCTACAGGATTGGATAAGGCAGCTGAAAGTATAGCAAAGAGGCTGGGATATGAAGATTGTGGATGTGATGAGCGGAAAGAAAGGCTTAATAAGGCTTTTAGGTATCAGAAACCTAACTGCTTAGAAGAGGATGACTTTGTTTTCCTATCTGAGTTCCTGACAGAAAGCAGGACTAGGGTGACGCATAAGCAACAATTAGAGCTATTAAGGGTGTATAATTACGCATTTGACAAGAATATACAGCCTACCTCATGTGGTGGATGCTTAAAGAGGGTTGTCAATGAACTTAAACGGTTAATAAAGGTACATAAGCATGAGTAAGATAAAACTAAACTTAGCCGTACCTAATCAATTAGCGGATATAACACTGGAACAGTACCAAAAGTACTTAAAGGTTGTTGAAACTAATAAAGAGATAGAAGATGCTACTGATTTCCTTAACCTAAAGGCTTTGGATATATTTTGTGGTCTAGCTATCAAGGAAAGTTATAATCTACCTGTAAAACACTTTATGTTCGCATTAGAACAGTTAGAGAGATGCTTTACAGAAGAGACACCGTTAATAAGACGGTTTCATACTAAGGATAACTCAGGAAAGGAACATGAGTTTGGTATGATACCTAATTTAGAAGAGATGACCATAGGTGAATATACGGATTTAGAGAAGTATATAGCTGATTGGAGTCAGATGCACAAGGCTATGGCAGTCTTATTCAGACCAATAAAGACTAACTACGCCAAGGAAATGTATGAGATATACGATTATGAGGGTAGCGAAGAGTATGCAGACTCGATGAAGAACCTTCCTGTCAACATAGTCCTTGGTGCAGTGGTTTTTTTTTACCGTTTAGGGATGAAATTATCAGAAAATATGATGGATTATTCAAGGAATCTAGCGGAGAATCTACAACTAGAGAACGAAACTTTGGTAGAAGATGGGGATGGTATTCAAGCTACCATGCGCTCTGTCAAGGGGATGCTACTAGAATCAATGAAGTCTCAAAAATTCCACTCCATCAGGCGTTAATGTTCCTTATGTACGAAGCGGAGAAAAACGAATTAGAAATACAAAGCATAAAAGGTAATGGTACAAGTATATAACATATTAGACTCAATTAAAGACCACTTTAGGAATGATGGTATCACAAAGACCGTTTCTTATGGTGATTTACCTGAGTTGGATAACGATAAGACAACTATCTTCCCTCTAGCTCACATGGACTTGGTAAATGCAGTTTACGATGATAAAATCATAACATTCAACCTAAATATACTTGTCCTGGACGCTATTGATGTGAATAAGAACGCTGAAACAGTGGATGAGTTCTTTGGCAATGACAATCTACATGATGTTTATAATACGCAATTCGTAGTTATAACCAAGCTAATAAACTCACTAAGGAGAGGTGCTTTGCACGATGCTAAGATAATGTTGGGTGAAGAACCTACCGTAGAGCCATTTGAGGATAGATTTGAGGGTATGATGGCTGGTTGGATAGGACAAATAGAGATACAAATACATAATGATATAAGTAAAGGTGACTGCTAAACTAAATTACTCACGAACTAAATCAGCCCTAACTACTTGGGGTAAAACATTCGTAAATAAACTTAAACAGGCTGTTGAAGCAGCTGACTTTACGGCTTCAAGGAAGACTGTTAATAGCATAGAGGGTGAAGTTAAGGAGACTACTCTTTATATTAAATCAGAAGCCACTAAAGACGGTAAACATGCTATATTAGAGTTACTTGACAAGGGGTTCAGACCTAAAAGACCATTAGGCAAGGCTGGGATAGATAATATAGTGTCATGGATGCAAGCAAGGGGCATACAGCCAAGGAGAAAAGGAAGATTTGTAAGAGGCACTAGGTCTAACTTTAGGAGGGCTGCCTTTGGAATAGCTAGAGAGGTTCATTTAAGGGGTGCTATAAAGAGATATGGCAATAAGGGCAGTGATATACTTAATAAATCATTCACAGAGATAGAGCCACAGTTTATAGAGGGTGTAATGGGAGCTTATGCGGAGGATGTTGAAGAGTACTTGAATAATAATACTAAAAGAGTTGTAAAATGAGAAAGCCAACATTTTTGCTGAAACCATCAGCATATAAACCAGCTACCTATAAAATGTATGCCATACTGCCTGAGAATGGTGATGGAGACATGGATGTTAATATCAATATAGGTAATGGTACCAGAGTAAATAAAGATGGGCTTATAGGTGGATTAGATAGTCTTCAATACGACCCTATGCCAAGTAGGACGCCTAGAATAGATTACCTTGGTGGTGTTGGGTTATTGTTAGAACCAACAAGAACCAACCTAATGACCTACTCCTATAGCAATACGGGTATGGTTAATTGGAATAGTGCCACAAACGTAGCGAATGATGCTATTGCTCCTGATGGCTCTAAAAAAGCAACGAAAATCATAGATGCTCAAACAGCTGGCTACTCATGGGTTGCAAAAGAGGCAACTGTGACAGATACAACTGCTACACATACATCAAGCCTTTTTGTTAAATTTGGCGACAGGGACTATATGTATTTGGCATTGCAGACAAGCGGGGGAACTGGAACATCTGAAATAAACTTAAACCTAAATAATGATGGAAGTATTGAGTTGGTGAGTGATGCTAGCGGAATATATTTAAGCTCAAAAAGTGTTGATTACGGAAATGAATGGATTAGGTTTGAGATTACACATGACCAAGACACTCTTGACGATACAATTAATTTTATGATGTATCCAGCAGGCGGTTCTGATTCATCCAATACGTATGCACAGGGTTACTGTTGGGTATGGGGATTTCAAGTAGAAGAAGGTAATTATGCAACTAGCTATATCCCTACAATATCATTAGCAGTGGAGAGAAGATATGATAATTTTGATGTTGGAAGTTTGGTTGCAAATGGGTTAATAGGAAAGACGAATGGAACTATTTTTATTGATGTTTCATATAATGAAACCACTGTTAGGGACAGTTCGGGTGCTATATTAAAAATAGGCACAACAAACGGTCAGATTCTTTTTTATCACAATACAAATAATATAGCTGCTGTCGTTCAAAGTACAGATGCAAGTTATGATACAGCGTACGTTAATTCATCAGTAGCAATAGAGGGTGCTGACAGGAGGGCAAAAGTGGCATTTGTAATATCTGAGGACAATGTTGATGTTTGGATAAATGGAACAAAATCAATGTCCACAAACAAGGATTTTTATTTCACATCGGAAATACTAGAACTTTCTGGTGAGGGGGTATCATCCAAGATACATGAGGTAACTATGTATAAAAAGGCATTGACTGATAATGAATTAAAAAGAATTACACAATGATAAACTTGAGAAGCCCATATTTTGTAATAAAACAAGCTGCTAATCTAGTATCAGCTGGGATTAAAATATATGTCCATACGGGAACAAGAAGCACAACGGTTGTAGGCTATCAATATGAGCTATCATCAGATGCAATAACTCCGTCATCTGGAGACCCATACGTTGTTTTTGATATAGCTGAATTAGCGAGGGATTACATAGATTCTACATTCGATGGGTCTTATAACTGTACGGCTGTTTGGGTAAACTACGAGTTGTCACACACAATAACCACTACATTTGCCACTGATGCGGTAGTTAGGTTAGCTGGGTACGATGGGTATATGTATTTTGAGGAAGGAGAGCAAAGTAGTGTTTCAACACAGACAGCCCCAAATATATTACAATCAAATACGGTAATATACAAAAGTGATGATGAAGTTGTAACTATTCCAATATCACAAACCGATGTTTCCGAGGTTCATTTTCTATACGATGGTGAGTTAATCAATTCGGAAAATATAACTGGAACTTTATCTTTATCAACAAACATAATACAGTACGTAAGCAACACAGGAGCCTCCTACGACACTTTTAAGGCAAGGGTGGAAGCGGATAGTGGAATATTGGAAGAAGATGCATTAGATGGAGTGTTTAATGACTATAAGACACATCCATGCGATACTATCCTAATTGACGCTTCAACAACAGGTGTAACAAAAATTGATGTAAAGGATATATCTGAATGTAAATATACCCCTTATAAACTAACATTTATAAATAAATTCGGTGCATTACAGGATTTATGGATGTTCAAGAACAGTAGACTGAGTATTTCAACACAGAAGGATGAGTATAAGTCCAATATACTTGATGTAGGCTCTTATGACACAACTAAACACCAAAAGAAGATACTAACTAAGAACGGCATGGAGACACTGAGTATGAACTCAGGTTGGTATCCAGAAGAATACAATGAAGTGTTTAAGCAACTGCATTTGAGTGATAGCGTTTGGATTAACTACGAAGACACCATATTACCTGTGAATATAAGTAATCAGGGCATGGAATTTAAGAATAGTGTATCAGATAAGCTGATAAACAACAATATAACAGTTGAATTTGCTTTTGATAAGATAAATAACATACGATAATGCTAAAGGTTGACTTGTACATAGAGGGTCAAAAGGTGGATTTATTCAAAGATGAGAATATACAAATCACTGACACTATACAGAACATAAGGGATATATCAAAGGTGTTTACTGCGTTCTCGCAAGATTTTAGCGTACCAGCATCAAAGAGTAATAACAAAATATTTAAACATTGGTATAACAGCAGTGTTAATGTTGGGTATGATGCAAGATACCCTATATCCGCTGAGATAAAAATAAATGGAGCTAATTATAAGTCAGGGACAGTTAAGATAGTTGATACTAAGCTAAAGAACAATAAAGCATCATCTTATTCATTGAGGTTTATTGCGGATGGAATAAATTTAAGTAATGCACTATCAAATGATACATTAGGTAAGCTTGATTTAACAGCATATAATCACGTTTACTCAGGAGCTAATTGTAGAATAGGCTTAGAGGATGGATTAGGGCTTAGTGGAGGCACAATGACAACAGCTAATGGAACAACAATAGATAGGTCTATATTATATCCACTAATAACACACACAAAAAGATATGTATATGACTCAGGTTCAACACCGCAGTTTTATGATACAACAGACGGCAATAGGTTAGAATACACGCAGCTAAAACCAGCTATAAAGATAATGCACATTATAGAAGCCATAGAAGCCGATTATGACATAGAGTTCACAAGGGATTTCTTACACGATGGTACTTTGCCACCAACAACTACTGAGATGGTAACAGCAGACCTTTATATGTGGCTTAATAGACATGAAGGGAATGTGCAAGGAGCTACCGAAGCTACTAATTATTTTAATGCAGCTGATTGGTCTTATACGGCAGCTGGAAGTGATGGCGATATTGCTTATTATGCTGGAACTGAAACAGCATGGCTTGAATCTTATGGTAAAAATAGTACAGCACCAGATTATGCTGATTCATACGCTATAGCTTGGGATATAGATATTAGCGTTACAACAACTGGAACAGGAACATACGATATTTATGTACTAAACAACGCTTATGGTGATGAGATAATGTATGAAGATGCTGGTATAACTGGGGGAAGTACTGACTCAATACTATTGGAGTATGGATTTGGCACTGATGGCCCAACATCATCTTGGGGTAGCGAAAAACTGTACATACCAAAAATAAAGGTTGTTTCAGAGGGTTCTATAACTGTTATTGATGCAACTTTAAATTTGACAAGGACATTCTATGAAGCTGGTGAAACGCCTGTTGTTGAATTAGGTATTTATGATATAGCAGCTATCAATGCAACAACAAATATAGATATTCCTTCTCAAATGCCAGAGCAAAAGATAATAGACTTTCTTACGGGGCTGTTCAAGTTGTTCAATCTAACCACCTATAAGCAGAGTGATGGCAAATATTATGTTGATACACTTGATAACTTCTATGGCGCTGGGACTGATAGGGATATAACTAAATACATTGATATAAGTCAACAGACAATAACTCCATCAGCATTGTATGATACGGTTGATTTTAATTTCGCTGATGTAGAAACAAAGCTAATAAAGGCTAGGGAAGATTTGTTGGGGGATAGATTTGGGGATTTGAGCTATTCAATGACAAACACTTCGTTTACTGGTGGAACATACGATATAGATGTACCATTTTCACATATAATGTTTGAAAGGCTAGTGAATGAAACAGGTGGTGCTGATACAAGTATGCAGACTGGTCTTTATATAGATGGAGAGGATAATCCAATATCAGGCGAAGAACCGTTATTATTTTATTATACTGGAGGAACTACTGGAGCTGATATAGAATGGGAATATGACTCAGGTGCTGTAAATACCTCCACATACAGGAGATGTAGTAATAAAACTACTCTTGGAACATTGAATTTCAACACTGAATTGGATTCATACCTTAAAACCTACACATTTCCATCATTATTTGAGAGGTTTTATGAAGAATATATAAAAGACATATATGGTGCGTCAAGGAGATTGGTTACTGTTGACGCATATCTACCAGCTGGTTTCATTCTTAGCTACGGCATGAATGATAAGATAATAATACATAATAAGAAGTATAAAATAAATTCAATTACTATAGACTTGCTTGATGGCAAAAGCACACTTGAATTAATAACAGAATGATAAAGAATATTATACAATTACTGGCTTTTAACGATTGGCTTATCGGTGATGAGGATATTAATATAGCTAAAGGAAAGTATGCAGCACCTAAAGGTTGGAAAGACCTTAGATTAAAATTGAAGAGATGGCAATAAAGAAGACTACATACATCATTGAAGTCGATACTAAGAGTGGTAAGATTAAAATAGATGGTATAACCAAGGGGTTTGAAAATGCTGAGAGAGCAGCTAAGAAACTCAATACAACACTGATTACTACATCTAAAAAGATGGGTCAGACAGTTGATAAAACAGGTCTTGCTGGTGCTGCTGTAGTGGAACTTGGTAGAACTATATCAGACTCCAACTTTGGTATGACAGCAATGGCTAACAACATCTCTCAGTTATCTACATTATTCATTACCCTTACAGTAACAGCTGGCGGATTCACAAAGGGACTGCAAGCTATGTGGAAGGTGATGAAAGGCCCATTAGGCTTGATATTAGCATTTCAGGTTGTTATTACTGTAATGGAGAAAATGGCTATAGAAGCCAAGAAATCAAAAGGGGCTATAAATTCAGTTGCAATAGCTTATAAAAATGCCGCTACAGAATTAGAATTATTAGTTAAACTAGACGACACCCTAACAGAACAACAGCGAAATAATGTAGAAGAAAGAATAGAACTTCTGAAAGCAGAAGCTAAAGTTAGGGCGCAAATAGCAGCTATTCAAAAACTACAAAGCGAGCTTATAGAAATTGAAATGAGGCAGACAGCCGACTTCGTCCCTTGGTATGTGTCTATGTGGGAGTCTATAAAATCAGGTGATGCTTTAAGAGCTGGTGCGGGTGGGCAGCTTGTACGTTCACAAGAGTTTCTTAATTCTGTTTTGGGTATTGGTGAGGAAAATAAAGCGGAACAAAGAAAAGGTATAGAGGATAAAATAGCTGATATTGTGTCAGGTATAGATATTGATGCTGTCAGAAGGTTAACAGCTGACAAATCAACCAAAGGCAAGAAAGGGTCTAAACAGAAAGGATTATTTGGATTAGATACATTTGGATTAGCTGGTTTAGTCGTCCCTAGTGCTGACGAAATAACAGCTGCTGTTCAAGCTATGGCTGTTGAAATACAAATAAAGAAAGATGCTAGAGATGAGGATTTAGCTAATCAGCAAGCGTACAATAAGGCTGTAATGGAGTTGGACATGCTTATGTTTGAACAGAAAATGAAGATGTTTGATGGCATTGGTCAGGGTCTTAATGCTTTAGGGGTTTTAATGGGTCAATCAACGCAAGAAGGGAAAGCTATAGCTGCTGCTGGGGCATTAATAGACACCTATGCAGCTATCGCTGGTATATTAAAGAATGTGGCAAGAACGCCAGCTGGTGCTATTCCTGGATACGCTATTGCACAAGCTATTGGCGCTGGCATATTCGGTTTCGCACAAGTTAAGAAAATATATGATGTTAAAGTCCCTGGTGGAAGCGGTGGTGGAGCAGCCGTATCAACACCAAGCACCACAGAGATACAACCACCAGACTTCAACATAGTCGGAGGCAGTGGAATCAACCAACTTAGGGATGTTATCATAGGTGAACTTAATAAGCCTAATAAAGTGTTCATAACCTCTAAAGATGTACGTACCGCTGCTGAGTTGGAAAGGAATATAGTAGTTGGTGCAACAGTGGGCTAATTGATACAAAAGGGATAAAAGGACGTTATATTAATATAAGAAATAAAAAATGGATACAATAGAATTACTGATAAACGAAGAGTTAGAGTTAGACGGGGTATTTGCTATAAGCCTAGTGGAAGAGCCTGCTATAGAGTCTAATTTCGTAGCACTGAATAAACATGAGGTATCTTTAAAGGTAGTTGATGAGGATAAAAGGATAGTCTTAGGTATCGCTCTAAAGCCAAATAAGAAGATACCACGAAGGAAAGGTGATTATGTATATAATGTAGAGTTTTCCAATGAAACGGTCAGGAAAGCGTCTGAATTGTATCTAAGTAACCTACACAGTAATAACACTACTGTAGACCATAAAGACCTTGTAGAAAACGTATCATTATCCGAAACATGGATAGTAGAGGACTTAGAGAAGGATAAAACAGCCTTATATGGTATAGATGCTGCTATAGGTGATTGGGCAATAGCTATGAAGGTGAATAACGATGATGTTTGGGCTGATGTAAAGAAAGGTGCTTATCTAGGCTTTAGTATAGAGGGTATGTTTGATGAGAGTATCATTGATGAAGATGAGCGCAAGTTTAACGAAATAAAGAAGATATTAGATGTCTAGGGTAGGAACAGTGAACTTTACGGAACAGGTTGATGGTGATACTTTCTTGATAAAGAGTATCAACTTCTTTGCTAGTGATGGGGTAACTCCATTAGACTTAACGGATGCTACTCCTAAAGTACAGATAAGAAGGGATAGTTATAATGGCAAACTAATGAAAACAGCAACTATTGGTGATGGTCTCGCATGGGTGTCACAAGTAGCTGGAACACTTCAATTTGGCGGTATAGATACTGTTAGTTGGGATGGTGCAGGGGATTACTATTATGACCTACAATTAACCTACGCTACATCAGGAATAGTAAGGACATATCTAAGGGGTAAGATAGTATTAATAGACGACGCAACAGCAGCATAATGGCAACAAACATAGTTAATATAGCAGTAGACGATTCAACAGAAACCATTAATATAACCATTCAAGATGGTATAATAACAGCAGCAGGCGGTGGAACATTCATAAGTGGATTCAACACCATAAAGGGAGCTGGTAATGTAGCTGCCACCATAGAGGTTGGTGACTATGTATCAGGATGGATTAGTGAAGTTTGGGTAGCTGGCAAAGTGCTTACAATACCTGTAACGGATGTAAGTGATTTAAGTAACGCAGTACAAGGCGAAATATTTTAGATATGAAAAAACTTATTTTATTATTTGCGTTATTTATTGTTGGGATTACCTATGGGCAGAACCTACCTATAAATTCAGTAACATATAAGGGAATAACAACCGCAAAAGGTGCTACATTAAGCACGACCAGCAGATATCCTGTATTCTATGATACTACGCTAGACGAGTTCATGCGGTGGAATGGTTCAGCTTATGAGAAATGGGATGCTGAAGCTTTGGCGGCAACAGTCACTAATGCGTCAGCTATAACCACTATTCAGGGTGAACAGACAACACAGGACGCTGCAATATCGCTGAACACGGCCAAAACAAGTTTCTCAAACTTAACAGGAGAAG
>Ga0316189_10001717_pt1 | contig 21720 bp, 21 predicted proteins | sample LowCovwburrow_MG_FD_204930 | JGI IMG/M metagenome (GOLD analysis project Ga0316189, IMG submission 204930) | Coastal sediment microbial communities from Maine, United States - Lowes Cove worm burrow | ecosystem: Environmental > Aquatic > Marine > Coastal > Sediment | place: USA: Maine... | reverse complement strand
CTGATTGATTTGATTGGTGGGCGATGCTGGGATCGAACCAGCGACCCCTGCCGTGTGAACCCAGTGGTCATTATTGTGAGTCATTTAAAATCAACAGCTTAAGCACGTTTGCCCCGCGTATTTATGACTGGAAGTGACTCGAAATGACAGGTTGTGACTGCTGCCTTTCACGTGAGTTTCACGTTGATGCAGGGTGGTTTGTAGGCACGCGCGTGGACCCTTTAACGACTGTCAATTTATTAGGGGAAATGAAGTGTGCTGTCCATGCGTTCGTGAAGTACACGCACGACATCGATACCGTATTCCACTGTCAGGTAGAAGACCAGGTGCTTCCCTGAAGGGTAAACACGTAATCCCTTATACAGGTCATCCCGGATCTTGCCTGTGTCGGGATTTTTTGCCAGGTCGCTGCAGACATCACGCAACCCGTTTAGATAGAGACGTGCCTGCCGGATACCCCAGGTTCGATAAGTGTAGTTCCAGATGTTTTCAATGTCGGCTCGCGCCTTCGGTCGAAGTCGATACTCAGGCACGCCTCTGCCCGCTTTCCTTAGCACTGATGAAGTCGTCAAAATCGAACGGTTCGGGTGGGCCGCTATCGATGCCTTCCTGAATGGCATGACGCAGGGCCGCGACTTTGGCGGTGTGCTCCTCCAGAAGCCTCAAGCCTGCGCGAATGACCTCGCTGGTCGAACCGTACCGGCCTGTTGTGACTTGTTCCTGGACGAAGTTTTGAAAATGCTCCCCCAGGGCAATGCTGGTGTTTTTGCTCATGCCAGTTACCATGATCCATAAAAATACCAATCAATGGTATATATTGGTAATTATATTTTCAAGCAACTGTAGCGAAGTTCGTCTCACGGTCGAATGTAAATCGGCACGCTGGCCCACCGAGGAATGCCAATACACGGACGAAGAGTATCAAACTCCCGACCTTCGCATTGCGAATGCCAGGCCCTCTATACGAGTCTATATTAATCAAGAGCTTACGCGACTAGGCCCCGCGTAATTTTGACTCAAAGTGACTGGAATGGACAGGACGTGACTGGAGTGTGTCACGATTTGGTCACGGTGGATTCTTGATAACTTTCTCCATCGGTTACAAAAAATCTGAGCAGTTTGCGGATAAACTGCGCTGATCACCGGTTCAATATCGAGGATATTTCTGGTCCAGTGTAGGGATTCGCTACAGTCGCCAGTCGTTCTTGCGCGGTCCATGACGGCCAACATCATCACGGGTAACAGTCCTATTCTATGATAACCAAATCTATACGAACTTAGGGAATTCTATTAATGCGGACGACAGCCGAAGGACCACACAGTTGTCAATTAGCGTAAATCCGTACCGGCTAGCAATTATTAATATCAAAAAATTATAGTTTTTGAGCAGACTCTAACTACATCGGCGAATGGCTGAAGTGAGCCAATGCTATGTCGATTGCGCTCTCAAGCGTCGATGCCCGGCGGTCTGCCGCTGGAGCGGGAGTCGCCCACGTGTCCGAGGCGTTCGTAGGAACATGTACTGTGAGACACCCGGCGCGACGGCCCGCCTCAATATCCACATCGCGATCGCCTATCAGCATCGAGCTTTCCAAGCACAGGAAATGATCCTGCGCCGCCCGCCTGAGCATCCCGTCCGAGGGTTTACGGCAGTCGCAGGCAACCTTCAGCTCCAGCACTTCTCCCGGAAACCCTTTGTCCGGGTGATGGATACAGCAATATAGGTCATCGACATAGGCGCCATACTGTGCGAGCTGGTAATCTAACTGGACGTGAACACGCTCTAAATCAGCGCGCGACATCTGGCCTTTGGCGACGCCAGGCTGGTTGGTTACGATAATTGCCGGGACACCGGCTGCGTTAAGACGCGCGATTGCCTCTCCGGCGCCAGGTAAGAGCTCCAAACGATCCGGACCGATGACTCCGCCAATTTCACGATTAACTACCCCGTCGCGGTCTAAAAATACAGCTGGCTGTGGAGTTCGGTAGCTACGCCGCTGAACCTTGTCCTGGACCGCATCGCGCTTCCCGCGCGCGACACGATCCGGTGTCCCGACGTCCTTGATGTATTCAATTGTCCGGTAGCCGTGGTACCTCGACCCGTGGGCGACTGCTGCCGGAAATACATCCCGCGCCCAGTCAGGCCGCTCGGCATTCTGGTCGATGTCGTCGAGCGCCGCTTTGCGCAGATAATAAAGCCCCGCATTCACAAGGTTGCGCTGTAATACTCCGTAGGGCCCCGGCTTACGGTAGATGGCCGCAATCGGGGCTGTCCGGCCGGTCCGCTCCGCCAAACTGACAATTTCACTGTCAAAGGGATGATCGTTGGGGTGGAGCATAAGTGTCCCGCAGCCATCCACCATTCGCGCGGCCGCGCAAAAACGGTTGATATCGACATCGAAAAGAAGGTCTCCGTAGACGACTAGAAACTCGTCTTCCAACAGATTAGCTGCGGCCCGTGTTGCCCCGGCGGTACCCAAACCGCTGCGATCCGTTGCGTAGGTAATGTGGAGACCATCTACCGATCCGTCGCCAAAAGCTTCTTTGATCACATCCGACATATGGTCTACCAAAAACAAAAACCGGCGAACGCCTTGCGCAGCCAGCCCTTGCAACGAGAGCCGCAGTAACGGCACGCCGTTGATGTCTACCATTGGCTTTGGCCGATCGGGCAGCCCCAGACGTGTCCCTTTTCCGCCTAAGAGCATGACGCACTGAATCATTTTTCCTGTCCTCTGTTCGAAGAGAGTCGCAGCATTTTCAGATGGTGTTAGCCATCGCCCCTGAATTGGGTTGAAACTTTACCGTTTATCGACCATGATTATATTGCGGTTGAGTATTACACATTCGCGAAAAGGAATGAGCACTTCAAGCTGGCCGTATTAAGACCAAAAGGAGGTACACATGGCCATAAAAAAGGTATACACAAGCGATGACATTCTGAAAGCCAAACGCGCAATGCTTGATCATTTGGCATCGCTTACGTCAGGTGAGTTGTTGCTTGGATGCTGCACCCAAGGATGTTGTGACGACGATCCCAAGCTGGCTTTCGGCGTGGTCGCCGATTTGACGCCCCCGCCGTACACCCGTTCAGAACTGCTTCAAGCGAAGCGCGCAATGTTGTCGACGCTTGCCGAAATCTCGGGGGGGCAGATGCTTGCCGGATGCTGCACGCAGGGGTGCTGTGATGACGGCGCAATTGACGCTCTGATCAACGTCCCCTAACAGATATTGCGCATGACGCCAAACAGCCCGTTTCAGGGGCAAAACGGTGGGTGCTGCAATCAATTTAGCCGTTTCTCCGGTCCAGCCTATTGCATCACGCTTAAGAGGCTATCATTGTCGCGTCGAGCGGCGGCGCGGTGCATTAAATCCGGGCGAAGGGTTGGCGTGCGGGTTCTGCCTTTCGCCGCCATCCCGAAAACCGAAGCCGCGCGCGAATGCACTGCCGCTGGGCTGGAGCTGGCTTGGTTCGAATCCCAGGCCAGCGACCCGTATGCGGTGATCGGCTGCTTTTTGTCTCACTATTATTTGTGGCGCCGCTGTCTTGCCGCCAGACGGCCTATACTCGTCCTGGAACACGACGCCGTTTTTAGCCAGCCGGTGCCTGAGGTGCCCCACAATGGCCTTCTGAACATCGGCCGGCCCAGCTGGATGTCCGGGCTGGAGACCGATTGGTACGAGCTCGAACCAGAGGGAGTCCGTCCTTACTGCTTCACTCAGTTTCGCGGCGCTTTCGCCTACTTGCTCACGCCGGAGCGGGCCGACCACCTCATTGACCTGGCCAAGACGCAGGGGATATGGCCAGTCGATGAATTCATAAATCGCCGAACATCGCCGTTCATCGAGATGTTAAAGCCTGCCCTGGTCGCGCATCACGGGTTTTTCTCGTCAATCCAGAAGGCTGGCCTATGGATAGATGGCGGCCCGTGCCAAGACGACGTTTGGCGTCACTATGGTGCCGTACCGCAGGCGGACGGCGCGCCCTGACCCCTGTGGAGGTTGTGTAATGGATGTCGCGAAACGCTATTGGTTGCCCTTGGCGCTCGATGACCACATTGAGCGCGATTTTGCCGCATTCCGAGAGCGAGAGCTTTCGGGACGATTGGCCTGCAACGAGACACTCCTCGACAAGACTGTTGCCAAGCTCACTGAGACGATGAGGCCCCATATCGCTGAGATTGTGGGGCGTGACGGGCTTCCCCATCTTGCCCACGCGATCGTGGGTTGGGGGGATGCGCAGTTCGAAGAATTGCGCCTGACTGACAGGATCGCCGCTTTCGTAACCGGTGGTCCGACGGGCCCACAGGTACCGCAATGCGACCCCGAGGGGGACTTCCACCCATGGCAGAGCTTTGCCTATGCCGCCATGGCCGGGGCTGAGGGAGAGCGCGCACTGGGATCGAGTTCGCATTCCCTCTGCAGCCTCGTGCGGCACAGCCGCGTGCTGCAAACGAGCGAAGGGCGCGAACTGGGTCATTTACTCTTCGCACTGGCCGAGTACGATCCGGACATCGACGGCCGGCCCTTTCTGATGGCACATGACAAGGTGGACGTGCGCGAGCTTCCCGAGATCGCCATTCATGCCCATCATTTCGGGACCTTAGAAGTTTGCCGGAAATTTCACCTCACCGAAGGCCTATGTGCTGCGACCGCACGGGTGCCTGGTTTCGAGCGCTACCGGCCCCCTGCCGAAGGCTTCCTGGACGGCCAGATGACGATACTTGAGATCTTCGCCCTCATCTTGGACAAGGCGCGCAGAGTTCAAGAGGGCGAGCGGGAGGAGGTATCCCTTGGCGAGCTGCGCCACGCCCTCCGCATCGGGACGAATTTGGAGAACCATCTGTTCTATGCTGGCCACCTGGTCGAACTGGCCAGTCTGGCACGGCTGGACGGTTTCGAACTAACGGACACCCAATCGAATGCGGTGACGTTTGTGTTGAACGAGATCAACCGGACGCTGTCCGATTGGCTTATCCACCTGTCTTTTCCGGATTGCTTCTTGAGCCTTGGCCACTATCGTCGCGCGGCGACCCTGTGGGCAGCCTTGGAAGAGGCGCAAGAGGCTGGCCAGATGCTTCATCGCACCGATCTGCAACGCTATACAGTTGATTTCGATGCCCATCCGCGGCCGGGATCGCCACCCGTTCCGGAGCCGGTGCTCCCCGGTGCTGTTTACGAGGTCGTTCGGACCGAGCCCAAACTTCGCGACGCCTTCGCCGCAGTGCTCGCCGCCTATACTCAAAGTGCGCCGCCCGAGCCCTTGCGGGCCCGCGGGCAGCTCGATCATTTCCGTCGGATCGGTCCGAGCCGTTGGCCAAGAACGGTACACTACGAGCTACTCGATCACGGCTCGGCAATCGGTGCCGAAGTGCACCTAGAACATGACGAGGTGCTGCCCCTCCGGCCGATGCTCCGTGATCTGACCGATCGCGTCCGACCGCTATTTCCCGAAGCAAGAGTGGTGTGGGATGATCGTTGGTACAAAGGACGCGGGCGCCTTGTGGTACATTTCCAGGACGGCATCGATGCGGAGGTCGTGGCGCAAGCCGCGCGAACACTCATCGATGCGACCTTCGATGACATCGATCGTGCGATTGAGACCCACGGCCTTGGGACCAACGCTTCCCAGCAGGCGCTAACAAGGGGCTGAGAATAGGTTCTTTCAAAGGTCTGAGACACGCATCCCTGGGGAGGCGCGGACGACATCCGCCTCATAGGTGCCCCTCAGATCTCCCACGCTATAGACCGCTAAACACTGCATAAAATTCCGCGACTCGCTTGCCGCTCGGGTCTCGCCGGAAAGGGTGCGCACCTCATCGCCGTGGCTCATATGCGTGACCCGCCCAACCTCCCGGCGCCGCAACCCCAGAGACATCTGAAGGCGCGCGATCAGATCGAGATCGTCCCAGCCCCAGCCAGTTAGGTCACTGTTCATGCCGCCCACCGCCAGAAAGCTGGCGCGAGAAACGAGCGTCAGCCCCGGTCCAGCCCGCGTCCCGAGGCCAAGATGCAGGCGATTTGTGACGATGCGATGGGCCTCACCCGTCCCGCCGGCGAACTCGACAATATGGGTCACGGACTCGACTGCCGAAGGCGGTGGCTTCCCAAGACCCGCGCTCCTTGATTCAATCACCTCTGCGATAGTGACGAAACTCTCTTCGTCCAAGGCACTCTCAGCCTGCACCATCGTTTCAGGCTCAATCAAAATGTCCGCATCGAGAAGGAAGAGTGCCCGCCGGTCCGAAAGCGACGCGCCCAGGTTGAGCGCGCGCCCTTTGTTGAATTCCGGCGCAGAGATATCGGCCCACCGCAAAGATCCGCCTTCAGGAGCGGACAGCCTGCCGGCCAAGAGTTCGCGCGTGCCGCCGCAGTTTACCACGATGACCTCCGCACCAACGGCGGAGAAAGCCGCAGCGTTACTGGCTAAGGTATCCGCCAATTCTGGTCGGTCGCGCCATGGAACTATTACGGACAAGCCGGTCACGGCATTTCCTTCGGCGGCCGATGGACCAACAGCCAGCCTTTCTGAAGCAGCACTTTTGTGGCCTTGCGGTCAGGCCAGTCAGCGGTGGCGGCCAGGGTGCTCTCGAAGGGTAGGGTCTCCAGAAGTTCGGCCGTGCCGCTCTGTAGTTGCTCCGCAACTGGCCAGGCAGGATCGTCGAGCCGGGCCAGACCGCCTTCCATAGCAATCGGTCCTGCGGCAGATATTTGATCACCCACCTGCAGCTCCGGCACGGGACCCGAGACGTAGTGCGCAACTACGTGGTCGAATTTGAACCAACCGCGGTCAATCTCGGGCAATAGCGATGCGCGGGGGTACGTCGGCTCCACCGGAGGCCGGCGGGTCAAACGCACCGGGCCTCTTTCGCAACTTGCCGCCACGGCATCATTGACGGCTGCGACCAGGGCATTTGTGCAAACGCGCTCATTGTAATGATCCATAATATGTCTTCGCGCCGCCCGAGCCATGGCTAGGCGACGATCGGGTGTCGTCAAGAGATCGATGATGCGGGCAACACCGCCGTGCATGTCCATGCGAATGCCGCCACTGGTAGTCCAGGTGCCCATAAGATAGCCGGTTTCGCCATTCTTGACGGTATCCTTCAACCCGCCATACGCAGCACCGACCACGGGCACACCGGCAGCCATGGCTTCCACTGGTACGTAGCCGAAGTTCTCATCGATGCCGTAGGTGGGATGAACTAGAACGTCCATCGCACTATAGATCAGCTGCAACTCCTCGCGCTTGAGAGAGGCCGGGAAATAGACCAAATCCTCCTCGATGCCCAGCCTTGAGATCATCTTCTTGATGTAATCCGGATAGCGAGCGGCGCAGTAGCCTAGTAAAGGGTAATCGAGCCAGTAAGTTCCGACGACAAGGCCAAGAATTCGCTGCGGGCGCAGGTGATTGCGCACCAGCATCATCATCCGAAGGAACCCATGCAAATTCTTGGCCGGGAGCAGCCGCGCAACAAACCCCAAAACGGCGTCATTTGCTTCAATATTCAAAGCACGGCGGCACTCGTTTCGGGTCCGGAGGCCGCTGGCCGTGGTTTCGCTCGGCAGTGGCAACAGGGCGAGCCGCGGTCCCCGCCCGCTGAACCAACTACGGACTATTTCTTTATCCGATGTGCAGTTTACCAGCAGGGTGTCGCAAGTTCGAAGCCTCGAAAGATTTCGTAGAACAAAGTCATGATCGACGATCAAGCCACCGTGCATGCCAAAAAGCACGGGACAAGCGATCCGTTCCCGCTCAAGCCAAGCTTGCGACCCCTTGAAATTAACGACGGCGTCAAGATTCTCTGAGGTTGCGGCCAAATCTGCTGGCGCAACCACACTCACTTCAAAGGCAGACGCCAATGCACTGCGATAAAATTCGTATGTGCTGCTGACGCTCGGCCACCGCTTGTCATCAAATTCCGTAAGGCCAATTCTAAGCATCAAGGAATACCCTTGATATTCAAACCTGTCAAAAAATCACGAGCTGACCGACATCGCGTTCCATTGAACTCGTGCCGCAGCTGGGCGACGTTAATTTGGAACGCATTCGGGAACATTTTCCAAAAGGGTACATTCCCGCCAGTCGTCCAGGCCGTAAGCTGATTCCCACTCGCAAGGTCCTCCAAGCAATCCTGCGGATTCTCATCACCGGTGCGCAATGACACATGCTGACGCAGTGCTATTCAAACTACAACACGGTTCATCGACGTCTCCAGCAATGGCGCCGCAACGGGGTACTGCGCGACGTGCTGACCGATCTCGCCAATGCGCTGCGTGACGAATATGCGCTGGACGAGAACTGGATGAGAATCGGAATGCTTTATCGACGCCAACTTTGCGTGGGCCAAGGGCGGCAGCAATGAGATTGGACTGAGCCAGCGCGGTAAGCGATTGAAAATAAAATGGATTATCGATTGCCACGGGTTCCCGTTGGCAGTCAGTATGCACGCGGCTAATCATTACGAAGTCACCTTGGCGCAACTGAGTTTTGACTGCTACATGATCGAAGCGAAACCGCAATACCTGATCGGTGACCGCGCGTAAAACAGCGATAAACCGGAAGAGGAACTGTGCTCGGATAGCATTGAATTGATCGCGCCACCCCGAAGATATCTTACGAAGTCCAGAACCCAGGATGCTCGTCGTCTGCGCCGCTACAAGCGGCGTAGCCTGGTGGATCGGTTCTTGGCCTGCCTGCAGTGGCAACGCTGCCTCCTGTGTCAATGGGAGTATTATGCGGAAAACTTGCGGGGTTTCGTAGAACTGACAACCATCTCGATCCTGCTCGAGCATTCTTAATGTAGGTTCTAGTATGGAACTCGCCGTCCGGGCTGTCGCGATCTATGTTGGGAGTGTGACAAAGCCTCACCGATGCACTATTCTCAAATAATCTTAAAGAAACATTGAGGCCCTTCGCAATAAATGGGGGTGCCGGGCACAATAGTTGCAGTGTCTTTATTTGTCGAAGGATTGCTGCGATAGGGATACTCTGCATTCTGGCGAAAACGGATATGGAAATTTGCAATCATATTATTGCGCATTTGTCCCAGGTACAAAGGGTTTTAGGGCGATTCCATCCTGGCAAGTTGGTGGAAGCGGTTGTGATCTGTGACAACGTGCGCACAAATGGCGGATCCCTCTTTTTGTGCGGCAATGGTGGCAGTGCGGCCGCGGCGCTCCATGCCGCCTGCGATCTGACAAAGTGCGCCTCAGTAAAAGGGCATCGGCGTCTCCGCGCCACGGCCCTCGTCGAAAATGCGGCTATCTTAACCGCCTACAGCAACGATGATGGCTATTGCAACGTCTTTGTGAGCCAAATCTCCGGCATCTTCTCGGAACGCGATGCACTCCTTGGCATCTCAACTAGCGGAAGGTCAGAGAATGTCTTGCGTGCCATGGAATACGCTCAAGCCATAGGCGCAAAAACGATCGGGATGTCTGGCACCGCAACAGAGCGTATGCGTCGCTGTTCGACCGTCATGATAGAACTGCTGGGCGAATCGATTGAGGCCACCGAGGACGGCCATATGATACTCCTCCATGCGCTCAGCAGGGCGCTGCGTGCCAAACTTCTGGCAGCGGACGAAACTTGCCAACCTGCTCTCCTTAACGCCGACATGTAGTGCGCACGATGCAAGTTGCGGCTCAGGGCTCATGCAGCGGCATCCGCCGGATCGCGCTCACCTTCGACGACGCCCCCGCGGGCGATGGTCCGCTCATGACCGGAACCGATCGCACTGATACCCTGATCAGGAATTTGGCTCGGTGCGGCGCAAAGGGAGCAATGTTTTTTGCTTGCACTGGCGGCATTGCGAAACAGAGGGATGGCGCGCTACGGCTGCGCCGGTATCGACGCGCAGGACACTTGCTTGCCAACCATAGCCACGGGCATAAGGCTCTCTCGACGACCCCAGTAGTTGACTATCTGGCGGATATCGACCGCGCATCGAAAGTGCTGCAATCTTTCGGGTTTGTCGCGCCTTTCTTCCGCCACCCATACCTGGACGAAGGTCCAAGCCGCGACCTTCAGCGACGGGTCGATACGGCACTTTCTCAAAGAAGCTTCCGCAAAGGCTATGTGACAGTTGTGACGTATGATTTCTACTTGCAAGATCTAGTATCAAAGGCTGCTGCAGCTGGGCAGCGCGTCGATCTGGATGGGTTAAAGGATATCTATATTGAAATGATTGTCGGCTGCGCTAATTTCTATGATGTGCTCGCTGTAAAGGTCATCGGCCGATCTCCCGCCCATATTCTCCTGCTGCACGAGAACGACTTGGCGGCCTTTTTCCTCGTTGACCTCGTGGCCGCCCTGGCCCATAGCAACTGGAAGATCGTGCCTACAATCGAGGCCTTTTCGGACGCAATAGCCAAGATCGATCCCGACACAGTGTTTCGCAACCAAGGCCATATCGCAGCCATAGCCCACGCTGCAGGATGGAAACGCAAAGCACTCGTGCCAGTTTACGAGGAGGAGGACTATATTCAACACCTCTTCAACTCCCGTGTACTGAAGACACCGGTATGAAGAGGCATGCTCAGCCCCGAAGACACAGCCGGTCGTCGAGCCAGGGAACGATGCGCTACTAGTAGTAGCTCGTCCGGGCGGTTCCTCTTCAGACGCTGGAATCAACTTGCAATGACCTTCAGGGCGTCGATGATACCGATGCCGAACCCCATCGTGACCGCACCCGCGAGCCGCGCCAGAACCAGACTCGCGGGTAACCAGTAGATTGCGGACACTCCAACGACGACGCCAAGTTCGCTCGACGAGCAGCCCTTGAAGTGTAGTAGTTCAGAGTTGATCTGCCAGTACTCGGGAAGGTCGTGCAATTTCCAGAGCTCGGTGGCCTACATCATCGCTATGAACGGTTAGCGGCTTGATGATTTGTCATATGGACATTAAGGAAGGACAGTTAGAAAACTTATTCATAACGGACTAAATAACGCGTACAATGCTCCTGGCAATAGTCGTCATTCCAATATCATCCTCGCGTAGATTGATAGACAGTCCTTTAAAGAAATAGTCCGCCAGAGGGTTTGCCCCCGGTGAGGTCTTGGTGAAAATTCGCATCCGGCCAGCACCTGCTTTTACGCATTTTGCACTGACCTTGTGCAAAATTTCCGCGGATTCTACGGTCGCATAGGAAGAGGCTTGGTCGACAAATATTATCGCGTTTCTAAGTCGAAGGCCTTTTGTGCTCCACGTAACTTTTTCGGCGATTTGTAATATGCTGCCAAAATCATCGCATAGAAGTCTATTGCCGAAATCATGGTGCCGCAGGATATCTGACCATTGGCCGCCGCGATAAAGTCTGATCGTATAGTCCAGCAGTTCGGGACCGCCATGCTGGCCGTGGCCGGGAATGACAATGTCTGCGTCTGGGTAGGCGTTTTTGATATCAGCGACCGTTTTAGACCATTCTCCAAGATCGGCATCAGCGATGTTGCCGACCCAACCACTGCTACTGCGCACGGCGTTGCCGCCGAAAAGTACCCTTTCATCCGGAAGCCATGCGGTTATTCCGTCAGTGGTATGCGCATGACCGAAATAGCGGCATTCCAACGTCTTATCTCCGGCCTTTAGGATTATGCTTTCACGGAAACCTTGCTCGGGTACAGGCAGGTGTTTCTGTCGGGCAATATGACAAGTTCGATGATTTGCATAGGACGGGATGCCGGCTTCTATCACGGTGTGTAGTCCTCCCATAGCATCAGGATGCCAGCGATCTATGACAAACGCAGCGATTTCGGCATGGAGCACAGTACTTATCCAATCGATCAGTTGCCGTGTCTCCTCGTTGCTGGGCGGTGTTGAGACAACAACAGCATGGCCGTTGTCTACACACAATAATCCGTTGCAGTCTTGGCATGTGTGAATATAACAGTGGTCCGATAGTTTTAGCAGCGTAAGATGTTTGGAAACGTGTGTAAATCCTCTCCAGCCATCTACTGTTCGGAGATGAAGTTTGCCTATGTACTTTGCGATCAGTCTTTGTAGCATCAATTGGTCGGTGGATTTTTATAAGTGTGCGCTGGGTGCACCTTGACTGTAGCGACGTTCAAAAGCCTGCAGCGATAACTCGCCGAGTAGGAAATTCTTCAAATAAACTATGTTGGTGTCGGGGTATTTGTCTACCAACACCGCTACGCTTTTTTCAATGTTGTAGCGATAAAATCCCGGCTTTCGTTTATGAGGAATGTGGTAATTAGCCGCCGACGGTGTATGGAAAATGCGAATCTGGTTTTTCTGTAGGCGATAACCTAGGTCAAAATGCTCGCATCCCCAGGTTTTGAAGCGTTCGTCAAAGCCGCCAACACGGTGGAAAGTTTCGCAGCGCATGCTCGCGTTACCGGTAAGGAAGCCCGTCCATGCCAATGGCGAACGGCTTTCTGTTGGGGAGAATAGTGTACGCACTTTTACATAATATGCAGGCAAGCGGGAAAATTTCTGCAGTGTGACCATGTCATCCCGACCGGCCTGTTGCAAACGACGTTTCGTATAAAAACAATCCCAGGGGCAGCCAAACGTCGCCGCCTGCCGGTTATATTTATGGAAGTGCGCGTGTTGGCTGATAAAGCTGTGGTGAGGTATTCGGTCGGCATCACAGAATACGATTAGTTCGCCTTGCGCCTTTGAAACGCCTCGGTTGCGCGCAGAGGCACGCCCGAGGTTTTGCTGTCTTAACAGTAATAAAGAGAAGCCATAGGCGCTTGTGTCAATAAGATTGCTAATCTTGCTCGGGGAACCGTCATCGACAACGATTACTTCATAGCAATCTTGTGGATAATCTTGATAGTCAAAAAAACGCAATACGATAGCAAGCGAAACCGCTTGGTCGTAAACAGGAATAATGACGGAGACACGAATGCAATCGGAGTTCACTGTTAATTGTCTCCTAGGTATTTCCGCTTTGCCAGGAGGCGGGATTTTTTACCGTTGTCGTTGTGCGGTATGTATGACCACAGGTAAAAGTGTTTCGGCATTTGGTAGGGGGCTAGTTGTTCCTTGCATATTCGGCGTATACTTTGTGGGATGTTCTGTCGCTCGCCGTCGCTTATTGCGTTGTGTGTGTACGCACACACCAGTCTTTGACCTAAAAGATCATCATCTACAGCGAAAACGATGCAATCCGAAATACCGTTGACTTGCATGATAACTTGTTCGATCTCATGGGGCAGTACATTGTGAGAGCCGGTAATCACCATATCATCTGCACGGCCAGTGATGAAAAAATCGCCATCTTCATCGCGAAAACCAAGATCGCCTGTAGCTAGCCAACCAGAATCAATGCAGTCGCTGTACAGGCGGCCACTTTGAACATAGCCTGCCATTAAACCTTTTGTATGTACGTAGAACTCACCTATTTCTGAGGAATCACAGCGGCTTCCATCGGCTCGTCTGACTTGAAGTCTAACACCTTTAATAGGTTTTCCGACGGTGGTAACCTTCGTCATCAGCGCAATGTTCGCTTGACTGACCCTTGGACCAGCTTCGGTTAATCCATAAGCATTAATCAAGCGAATATCGGGATAACGTCGACGGATTATCTCCATATCGAGGCGATTAACCATAGAACCACTGATATGTAAAGTGTGCACAGACGACAAGCATTCAGAATGATTCTCATGAATAGCGAAAAAATGAAGTAACGCTGGTGGCATGCAAATAATGCTAGGCCTATCGTCGGCGATATATCTAAAAAGAGCGCTGGCCGGCAGCCGAGGATTTCTAACAACGAGCTGCGCGCCTGTAGATAAAGCTAGCAGTAATTCACCGGTTAATGTCGATGAGTGAACCATTGATTTAGCGATATAGAACCGGTCGTCGAACGTCGGCTTTAGGTAATCAGAGATTGCGGCCATGTTACTGAATATCGCTTGATGGCTTAAAGCAATACCTTTGGCGAGTCCGGTTGTGCCAGAGGAAAATAGAATCAACGCAAGGTCCTTGTTGTCGACCAGATATTCTGCTGGTGGGATAGCGGTTCCCGAATCTCTAAGCGACATGTCGTCCAAGCAATAAAGCGTATAAGCGCGAAATTTACAATAGTTTTCGGTGATTAAATGCCGTGCCATTTGCCCACTAAAACAAATCATCGACGTCTTTGTGGTTTCGAGCATGGATAACACGGCATTCTCTTGCAGAAATGGATCTATGATTACTGCACAGGCACCATAGGACAATATCGTGAACAGTCCTGTGACAAATGTTGCGCTGTTATCCGCGATAAGCGCAACAGTCTGATGGTGCGGAGCTACGTGTGTTAGCAACTGACTGGCGGCGCTCACGTGTTGGCTGACGCTTTCGAGATCGTGGTTTCCTTTGTTGTCAATTATTGTCGAATTGTGGTTTGACGAAAGTAACTGTTCGATGCGCATGACAGCCTTGCCTAATTCAAGCGAGTAGCAAGAGCAATGTCGTCCAGCCCATTTTGGTTGGCGAAAATATGTTCGTTAAGACTGCGCTGCCGCAAAAGATGTTCTTTTCCCTGATACATTATTACCTCGGCCGGTATCGCTGTGCTAAGAAACCATTGGCAACTATTGGTGAATCCATAGGCACCGGATTTTTCTACCCGTATCAAATCGCCTGCTTGAACTTTATTCAGCCAAATGTCTTTTGCAAGAATGTCTAACGGGGTACCTGATGGGCCCACTACGGTAACTTTCTCCTTGGGAGCTCGCTTATGGATTGCGGTGACTGGGAAACGGTTTTCCTTGGTTCGCTCAATGTGCATCCATGCTGGATGCTGAGCATAACCACCGTCGCATATCACAAACGTTTTACCCTTTGAACGCTTAACCGCTGTTACGCGAGTGACAAATGCACCGCCTTCAGCGGTCAAAAAACGGCCAGATTCAACAACCACTCGCACACCCGGAAATAGCGGCCGGTAATGTTTCCATAGTTGACTATAGCCATACTCGAGAGCCGAAAGATCAAGTTCGCTTTCCTCGCTTTGGTAAGGCACGCCAAAGCCACCGCCAATGTCGATGAGTCGCATTGGACAGTGATGATTGGTTTTAAAGTGTGCGGCCAAGTCAAATATCTCCCGAGCGTCGGCGAGCAATTGGTCCTTGTCGAGAATTTGTGTCCCGGAATAGACATGGATGCCTACTACTTGTATCGAGGGTAAAGTCTGCAAGGCACACATGAATACATCGAGGTCTTCTAGATCAACACCGAACTGAGACGGCAATCCAGTCATTCTAAGCGTAGCGTTGCTTTTCTGCGAACCGGGATTGATTCGTATGGCCACGGCCGCGGTTTGTTGTCTCGATTGCGCGATGGCATTGACCCTTCGGGCTTCGTCTATGGATTCCAACACCAGTGCATGAATATCGTTCTGCAATGCTAACTGAATGCCTGCTGATGTTTTACCGGGGCAGGTGTAAATTATATCACCGGCCGGAAATCCTGCGCTTAGTGCCAGTTGCAGTTCACCTTCGGAGACGACCTCGGCGGCGCAGCCCAGTCGTTGAAAAAGTTGGGCAACGCCGAGAAGGGGGTTAGCCTTAATTGCGTAAAATACATGGAAAGATTCCGGGAGGCAGTGTTTTAACTGTTGATATCGCTGTTCAAAAAGGTTGCCGTCATAGACATAAAAAGGTGTGCCGTATTTTTCGGCTAATTCTTCATATAACCCTGTATCGGCCGCCTGCGAAGACCGCTTTACAAGCTGTTCGCCGTTTTTTGTGATCTTTTTCATGTGGCCGTTGAATAATAGCGGTAGGCGTTCTCTATTTTATCGACGAAGGTATGAAAGCGGTCGCCCTTTCCGGCGTAAAAAACCTTTCTATTGCTGCCACTTGTGTCCCTATGCTGTGCTGCACGGAAGAGGTCTGCGAATTCTTTATAGAAAGTCTTAATATCAAGTCTTGTTCGGGTTAGAGTGTGAAAACAGTCATAGAACTCCGGTGTGTCGATAATGAGTTCATCCTTTACTTGGGCATAGGTGTCTGTTCCTATAAACGGTGTGAGTATTGCAAAGGTAGGGCGATCAATGTTCAGTTCATGAATAGCCTCGCGAACTTGCCGGAATTTATCCAATGTATAGTCCGGCTTAATAATAAAATTAGCACGTATCTCAATACCATTCGAATGGAGGATGTCTATACAGTTTTTCGCCTGTAGAAGCGACGTCTTCTTGTTGTAGTCTTCTAGTTCGTTATCAAAAATGGATTCCAGGCCCACCAGCACCGAATCCAGGCCAGCCTGTGCCCAATCAGCGAAAAGCTGCGGGTTATTGACTATAGTGTCGCTTCGTACATACATGTGGAAGGTTTTTTGAAGACCGCTTTCGATAAGTAGCCTTGCGAGTTCGCTCATCCGTTTTGCTTGGATAAAAGCTTCATCATCGACGACGTAAATATTATTGTTGTCGATGGTATTGAGTTCGTCAATGATGGCTTCATGCAGGCGGGTGAAATAGCGGCGGTCGGTCATTTTCCATAGGATGCAAAATGAGCAATTGAATGGACAGCCAAGGGAGAATCGCATCAATGTGATTGGGCTATAATGGGCATGAAAATAACGCTTATGATTGATTGCAAGCAACTGCCTGGCGGGGAGTGGATGGCTATCCAGGCTAGTCACAGCGCGAGTAGCGGTGGTTTTCACAGTGCCGTTATCAACGATACCGATACCTGCGACTTCGTTTACCGAAGCGCCTCGTTCAATAGCTGCTAGTAGTTCGCGGACGCTGTCGACGCCTTCACCGCGAACAATATAATCCACGTGCGCCAGCGCAAGCCCGGCCACACTGGTGCTGGGATAGTGGCCTCCTGCAATTGTGATGCTATCGGGGCTGAGTAGCCGAACGGTTTCAAAGATCAGGTTGCAGGTATTGATACTGGTGGTAAAGGGTACAGCAACACCGACGATTTGATAACGGCGGCCGCCCAGTTTGGCGGGCAGGTCTTTATCGAAGCGCATATCCATCAAATCGACGCAATGATTCTCTAATAATGTCGCGGCTATGTATTCAAGACCGAGGGGTTCGCAACAACTGAAATCCTCATTAAGAATGCAATAGGCTGGATTAGGTGGATAAATTAGTAAAACATTCATGCTATTACCAGATGTGTACCGATACTTTTATGTCTTCCTGTTGTATAGCAGTGGATAAAATGAAGGCTCATGATAGTCGGGCTGGCCGTCTTTGCTCTTCGGGCCCACATGGTCGTTGGTGTTGAAATTGATGTCACGGTGTTTTTTGCAGCTAGCGCTGATGAAATGATTGTCTCCGTCTTGAAATACTGTGGCGAAAGACTGCCGTGGTTTATCACTGGTATTAGGATGTGAGCAATGCATAAGCAAACACGAATGAAAACTGACTTGGCCCTTTTTATGGGGGAGGGAAATGATGTCTATGTCCTTTGGCAGTTTTCCGTAGAGCTTTGCTATCGACCCTATGTCTTCAAATGGTATCTTTCTGAGAAAATCCGTTCTTGCAAAACGGTGGCTGCCGTTGACCACCGCCAGGCAGCCATTTTCTATGTCACAGTCTTCCAGGCAAAACCAAGCGCTGGTCAGCTTGTCCGAGCTGCATGTGGGCCAGTAATTCTTATCCACATGCCAGCCAGTGGTCGCACCGCTGCACTGTGGCATGGACAAAAGTATGTCACGGTAAAGGCGGACCTGCGGGGCGTCCATCAGCATGGCAGCATATTCGGCTAGCAACGGATTTTGAATAACTGCTTTAATCCGGTGCTTATGCAATGAAAGATAACAGTCCATACGCGGATCGTTGCGTTTGCTATAAGCTTTATTAAAGTTGATGTTCTCTCTTGCCGTACTCCAGGGGAATTCCATGTCATAATCGCTCTGGTAGACTTCTTCGACGGCTTGCCTCAGTTGCTGTAAATACTCTTCGCGAACAACAAGCTCGGTGAGCAACCAGCCGTTTTCGTGATAAAAAGCATAGTCACTTCTGCTTGGAAGTTCGTGGCGCGTAAAAACCGTCGTGCTGCACATATTAGGGGTCACCACTGAATAAAACCGGATAAAAGTCATCATTGGTGATATCCGGTGTGCCGTCCGCTAACCGGGGGCCGATTTCGTCGTTAAGATTGATGACCATCGATTTGTTCAGCCGTTTCAGGGGCGAGGGCACGAAGCGGTTTTCCCGGGCCTGTAAACCGTAAACGATCGTGTACTGAAATTGCTCGCTGGTGTTGGGGTGCGTGGCATGTATCACCGATGATGAATGAAAACTGACCTGCCCTTTTTTATGCGGTAAATCGCATAGCTGTACCGAGTATCCCTGTTGTTCGTATTTCCGCTTAATCTTATCCAATTCATCAAAGGAGACGGTGAGATTAAAAGATTGGCCGGGCCAGTGGTTACTGCCGTTAATCATAACTAAGGTGCCGTTATGCCGGTCGCGGTCCTGTAAAGGTACATAGACGGTGATCATTCTTTCCGGAATACAAGTCGGCCAATAGCTGATGTCCGTGTGCCAGCCGATGGCGGACTGAGATCCGCTATCAAGCGCGGGCGTGCCAATAAGGATGTCTTTGTAATAGCGTATCTGTGTGGTTTTCAGCAAATTAGCAGCTAACGCGGCAACAGGCCATGAATGCACGATTGTTCTAATTGCATCGCTGTGAAAAGAAGGATATTGGTCGACACGAAGCCGGCTGCGGTCGGTATGGGGTGTGGCGAAGTTTTGAATATGCGGTGACCGGCTCCACGGCTGAATATGATCGTATTGCCCTCTATATATATTCTCGGCAGCCTCAATACAACGATCGATACTGTCCTGATCAATTATGTAATCGGATATGTACCAGCCGTTGCGTTGATAGAACTCCACATCGGCGGAGGGTATGTCAGTGGCTGTGTTTGTATGCATACTCATGATGTCCAGCAATGAATTGTTGTCTGTCTGCAGGCGATGGAGGTGGTGCGCCTGGGTCTAGGTGGGCGACCACCGCGTCATGCATATCTTTCACAAGATGCGCGCCGCACTGGCTGTCAGGTTTTTGGTATTGGGCGCGGTTTGCGTGCATATAGCTTCGCAAAAACCGCTTGATATTTTCTTGCTGCATACCGCGACCAAGCAGAAAAAAGGGTAAAGCGTATTCCGTGATGTGAATGGAATTCTGAATATCCAAGAACATCCGATCCGACAGTATATGGGCACCATCTGCATCCATGGTTGCGTGTCTCCAAGCGTAACCGCCACCTTCAATACTGTACGATTCCCGCCGCCTGTGAATCGGCGCTGTACGGTCATACCACCACAGACGTTGTTGGTAGAAGGTTGGGCATGTATCTTCTATGAAATCAAAAGTTTCCTGAAATGTCCTGGTGGTTTCTCCCGGGAAGCCGACGATAATAGAGCACATTGTCATAATGTCGAATTCATGGAATAGCTCCATGCAGGCGCGGTAAGTTTCTACATGGTTTTTCTTGTCCATATTATCCAGAATAGTCTGGCTTCCCGATTCGATGCCGAGAAAGACAAAGCGGCAACCGCTTTCTCTCATAAGTGCTACCGTTTCCCGATCCGCGTACTGGCATTTGAAATAGGAATTCCACTGAAAATCGAATCGGTTTTGAATCATCATACGTAGCAGTTCCTGGAACCGCTTTTTAGGTACGTTGAACGTATCGTCGATGAACTGAATATAGCGAATCCCCAGTTGGTGAAGCAGGCGCAACTCCTGTTCGCAATTATCGAGAGAGGAAAGATTATATTTACCTGCGTATAGAGGAAAATTACAAAATGCGCATTTAAAAGGACAGGAAACCCCGGTACGCACATTGACGACAGGTGTAAGCCGCTTATCAAATAGCCGCCAATCAATTAGGTTGTCGTTGAAATTGTAGTTTTCTATCTGTTCATAACTAAAGTGAAAGGATCCGCCTTCCCTATAATAAAGATTACGTATATTGCTAACGGGTGCTGTAGATTTTATGCACTTGAGGAGGTCGACCAGGATATCCTCGCCGAAAGAATCTCTGACATAATAATCCGCGCCGGTCGTTTCAAGCAGTTCGTCGAGTTTGTTTGCGGGCATGCTGTTGGCTTTGCTTATGACGAACGGTCCACCAACGATGATTTTGACGTTATTATTGTATTTGCGTATAAACGAAACAATGTCAAAAATCGGATAGTGCGAAAGATAATAAGTGGTAACAATGCCTATAGTACGGATTTCATTGCGCAATAATTTATCACGCAAACTGTTTTTCCCGCGCTGAAAGTCGTTGATGAAATCGAACGTTAAGCCTTGGTGGGCTAAACGGTTAGCCAAATAGGCGATGGCCAAATTAAAAGATTCGGTGATAATGCTCAAGTCAAAATCATGCGTATCGGTCGCTTCCTCTTGGCGAAGAAAGTAACTGTACAGTTCGACCGGTGTATAACGCTTGTCACCAATAGTTACCTGCGAAAGGTTGTATTTTATACGGTCTCTGTATTCATGGGAGTTCTTTCCATACAAATACAGCAGCAAACGTTTGTTTTTTTGTATATCGAACTCGTTGTGTCCGACTAAAAAACAATCAATCTTAGCCATAAGATTCCCGCTTCATATGCTTGGCAGAAGGTGTCAAGATCCGAGCAAAATCGTCACGAACTTTTTCTTTGCCAAGCAGCTTGTGTTCACTTCCCATCGTCATTTGCAGGTGCAAGTAGTCGCGGAATTTCCCCATAAACCGGTTGACAGTGTCGGTGCCGATACCCTTGGTGATCATTTCAAATGGAATCGGGTAATCGGTAGCATGAATGGAGTTATTAACTTTTAAGACCATTGCGTCTGCGAGTTTCTGTGCTTCATCGGAATTCATTGTGAAGTGTCGCCACTCGTATCCATCGCCGGTCAACTGGAATTGTTCCCGTTGCATGTACACCGGTGCGGTATGGTCATACCACCATAATCGCGCGCGAAAATAAGTGGGTCGGGTTCTCTCGATAAAATCAAGCGTTTCTTGATAGGTATCCAGGGTTTCGCCGGGGAAGCCCACGATAAACGATGCAATGCTCAACAGACCGAATTCGTGCAGGTAATCGAAGGCTTGGTAATACTTTTCCACCTTGGATTGTTTATTTAGATTGTCGAGGATAATCTGACTGCCCGACTCGCAGCCGGCGAAGACTTGGGTGCAACCGGCCTGTTTCATTAAACGCGTCGTTTCCCGATCGGCTAATTGCGCTTTGTAAAAGGCATACCACTTGAATTCGTATTTGTTGCGAATCATCATGCGCAACAGATCCTTGAATCTGCCCTTGGGGATGTTGAAGGTATCGTCTATGATATCCAAACCGAGCTGTGGATTGATCTTGTGCAGCGCGTTCATTTCGCGCTCAACTTTGTCTAAATCCATTACTTTGTATTTGCCTGAGAATCCCGGAAAAGAACAAAAAGAGCACTTAAACGGGCAGGATTTACTGGTGCGTATATTAACAATATCCTTGATTTCTTCCTTGAACAAATCCCAATGCAGCAGATTATCATTTATATCGTTAGCTTCCACCGATTTGGCGGTATGCTTGTATTTGCCTTTTTCTTTGAAAATAAGATTATTAACGGTGCTTAAAGGAAGGCGGCGTTTGAGGGCATCCACTAAGCGAGCCAGCGTGTACTCTCCTTCGCTGGAGTCAACATAGTAGTCGGCCCCTATACTCTCAAAGAGTTGTTGCAGTTTTTCAGGTGGTAATGACTTAATTTGGTTGAATATAAACGGGCCGCCAATAATAATTT
>Ga0316189_10001715_pt1 | contig 21744 bp, 16 predicted proteins | sample LowCovwburrow_MG_FD_204930 | JGI IMG/M metagenome (GOLD analysis project Ga0316189, IMG submission 204930) | Coastal sediment microbial communities from Maine, United States - Lowes Cove worm burrow | ecosystem: Environmental > Aquatic > Marine > Coastal > Sediment | place: USA: Maine... | reverse complement strand
TTCTTACGATCAGATCAAGCGGTGCCTTCGACAATGCGTCGTTACCTTGATCAGTCACTTCCACCGTCTGGCCCAGGGTCATGGCCAGTTCCCGGTCTTTGTCGAACAGAATGATGTGAATAAAGTACACCATGCCTGGTTCCGCAATGACGGGATTGCCCGCATAGAACATGGGCCAGTCCATCCAGTTCGGGGCGAAGGTGGTGCCCAGGCTGTATCCGCATGCATTCATCCTGTGATCACGGTGTCCCGCTGCGTCCAGGGTGCGGGCATGGGCATCGAACACCTCGCCGATCGGACGACCCGGTCGCAGGGCTTCTCGTGCGGCCTGCATGGAATCCAGCGCCGCGGCGTGCATCGACACCTGATCCGGTGCGGCGCGCCCCACCATCAGGGTTCGCATCAGGCAGGCGTGGTAGTGCCGGTACACACCTGCGAACTCAAGGGTGAGCTGATCAACCGCAGCCAGATGGCGGCGTCCGGTGAAGTATCGGCACATCAATGATCCGGGACCGGAACCGATGATGGTTTCGTTGGCCGGATCGTCGCCGCCGCCCTTGAACACGGCGGCCTGCATGGCGGCCAGAATATCCCCTTCATAGGCGCCGGGTGCCGTCAATCGCTCGGCCGCCTGCAACGAGACGTCAGCCAGTTCCGCTGCCCGTCGCACATAGGTCAATTCTGCAGGGCTTTTGATCAGTCGTTGACGGCTGACCAGATCCGATGCGTCCTCGTGATCGCACAATCCTTCGAGGGCGTGCAAAACGCCCAGGCCCTTGGCTGCGGTCAGGCCATAGGCCTCCAATTCGATTCCGATGCACCCCCCCCGGAGACCGCGTTCGGCCAGGATGAGGCCGAGTTCCCGGTAGGGATCGGCCCCCTCGCCGTCCACCCATACGCGGATGTCCTCAATGACGGAGGTGAACTCGGCCTGTAAACGATCCGGTGCCCGGGTCAGCAGGCAGAGATGGCCGTCGGCGTCGAGAAGCAGTGCCTGAAAATGCACATAACCAAAGGTATCGTAGCCGGTCAGGTAGTACATGCTTTCCTGGCGGAATATGAGCAAACCGTCAAGATTCCGCGCTTTGAGTGCACGCAGGGTCGCGGTTTGGCGTGCCGCGTATTCTTCCAGGTCGAAATGCAGGTGTTTTTTCATGCTCTGGTGGGTCACGGGGGCGCCGTCGCCCGGCACAGTATCCTATCTGTTTCCAGTTAAAGGCACAGGTCGATTTCCGATACGGCTTGCCCGATTGGTGGCACCGACCGGGTACGGCCACAAAGCCTGCTGTTGATCCGCGTGTAGCAGGGCGATTTTGACGCTGCTCGGCCTTCGGCAGGCGACTGGTGATAGCCGGGTTGTGGTCGAAAAAATTGAATGGCGCCAGGCTTACGCCTTTCCACATGGTTGAGCTGCCGCCAGGCGGGATCCGGCTCAGCCAGTGTGGTTTAGGACCTGTTAACACTATGCGATGGGTATCCGCATGGTGTTAACAGGCCCTAGCCCGGCGTGCACGTCCGCTGGCCACTGGCACGCAACCTGCTATCCCCTCAATCCGAGCCCCGGCCATGCCCAGCCCCGGGTCCCGGACCTTGTCCGGCTCGGGAGTGTTGCTCGAAGTGGCATGGAAATTGGCCGAATAAATAGAAAAAGAACAAGCTAATGTGGGATAAACATCATCAAGGACTTGATCTCATGAAAGCCCTTGGGCGCGGGTGGCGATATGCGTAGCCGCCGCTCCGTGCTGATGCTGATCGGGCTTACTCCCCTCGCCGTTTTCGCGGTCGTTACCATCGCCGGTCACTGGTTCAGCCCGCCGATGGACCCGGCTCACCTGGGCGCCACTGCCCTATTGCTGATTTCCGCCGCAACCGTTTTGGTCACCGTCATGGTCGGAAGGCGATTGAGTCAGGAGGAAACCAGCCTGGCGCAGAACCTGGCCGATCGAATCCGCAACGCTCACATTGTGACGCCGACGGATATTGGTCCGGACGATGACCCGGTTTCCGAGGCTTTGGTGAAGGTACAGAGGTCGGTACTCAAGGCACGGGCGGAGCAGACGCGAGCCCGACACCTGATTGCGAAGATGGAGCAGGACATTGATCACCGGGTCAAGGAGCGTACGTCTGCCCTGGCCACCAGTGAGGAAACCATTCGGCTGTTGATTCAGTCGGTGCCTGAAGCCATTTACGGCGTTGACGGCGAAGGCTTGTGTACTTTTTGCAACGCGGCGTGTATCCGGCTGCTGGGCTATGAGGATGAGTCCAATCTGGTGGGTAAGCCGGTGAGCGAGCTCATGCCCACCGATGAAGTCCACACCATGCAAGCGGTCAAGCAAGGCAAACCCGTTCACGTGGACGAGGCGACATTTTGGCGTGCGGACGGTGAGTTCTTTCTGGTCGAGTACTGGTCCTTCCCTGTGATCAAAGATCAAACCGTCGTGGGCGCGGTGGTGAGTTTCATCGATGTCACCCAGCGCAAGAAGGTCGAGGCCGCTTTGTTTCGGGAAAAAGAGTATGCCCAGGTCACCCTGAATTCCATTGCCGATGGGGTCATTACCACCAACGCGTCGGGCAGTATTCGCTACCTCAACCCGGTGGCGGAAGAGCTGTTGGGTTGGACCAAGGAGGCGGCCACCGGACAGACCTTCCACGAGGTGTTCATGGTTTGCGACGAGGACACCCATGAACCGGATCGGGGGCTGCTCACCCGCCACCGAAACGGTCTTTCCAAGCACGGACCCAAGGCCTCGTCCTTACTGGCCAGACGCCACGCCAAACCCATACATGTGGAGCACACCGTAGCACCCATCCACGATCGCGACGGCAGTACCATCGGGTTCATTATCGTGTTCCGGGACGTCAGCGAATCGCAGCAGCTGGCGCGGCAGCTCGCCTACCAGGCGACCCATGACTCCCTGACCGGAATGATCAATCGGGGCGAGTTCGAGCAACGAGTCCAACGCCAGCTGGACGCAGATCCCAGTAAACGGCCGGAGGCGGCGATCTGCTATCTGGACCTGGATCAGTTCAAGATTGTCAACGATACCTGCGGCCACACCGCGGGCGATGAGTTGCTGCGTCAACTGAGTGAGTTGTTGCGAAGCAAGATTCGGCAACGCGACACCCTGGCACGCCTCGGTGGAGACGAGTTTGGCATACTGCTGGAACACTGTTCCCTCGGTGAGGCCTTCCGGATAGCCAACGGCATCCGCGAGGCGATACACGAGTATCGGTTTGGCTGGGACGACAAGACCTTCAGTCTGGGTGTCAGCATTGGTTTGGTGGAAGTCACTCCCCTACACCGCAGCCTTGGGGAGGTGCTCACCGCCGCGGATTCGGCCTGCTACATGGCGAAGGAAAAGGGGCGAAACCGGGTGCAGCTGCACCACCCTGAAGACCGGGAGGTGCGGGAACGTCAGGGTGAGATAAACTGGCTGACCCGGATCAACAAAGCCATAGCGGATGACGATTTTGTGCTGTTTCATCAGGAGATCATAGACACTCGAATCTCCGTCGACCCAGACAGGCCGCGCCGTCTCGAGATTCTCGTACGTATGGTGGACTCCGAGGGCCAACTGGCGCTGCCCGGCGCGTTTCTGCCGGCCGCCGAACGCTACAATCTGATCCAGGCCACCGACCGTTGGGTGGTTCGAGCCGTGTTCGACTGGCTGTCTCAGCCGGCTCTGGCCAGCATACCTCTGATCGCTTCAATCAATCTGTCCGGCCCTACAATCTCGGACGCCAGTTTTCTCGAGTATGTCCTCGGGGAACTGGACCGCCACTGCATCGATCCGGCGAAAATCTGTTTCGAGATCACCGAAACCGCGGCGATCGCCAAACTGACCAATGCCATCCATTTGATCCAACAGCTCAAGCAGCGGGGATTTTGCTTTGCCCTGGACGACTTCGGCAGCGGGCTGTCGTCCTTTGGCTATCTGAAACAGCTCCCGGTGGATTACCTCAAAATCGACGGGGCATTTATTCGCGACATTGTCCATGACCCGATCGATCGTGCCATGGTTCGATCGATCAATGACATTGGCCATATCATGGGCAAGAAGACCATTGCCGAATACGTGGAGAGCGATGAGATTCTGGAAATACTGCGGGAGATAGGCATCGACTATGCCCAGGGCTATGGTATCGCCGTACCCCGCGCCCTGACCGAATTGCAGGCTGAACTCATCGGTCCGATCCCGCCGTCAACTGCCACTGGCTCCGAGCTCAACGCGGTTCTTGCTGTTTGACCTGATCCCACAGGCGATCCATTTCCGCCAGTTCGGTTTGCGAAGGCGATGTGCCGCGATCCCGCAGAATGCCCTCAATCGCCCGAAATCGCAGCTCGAAACGTTGATTGGCGCCCCGAACCGCCTGTTCCGGATCGACTTTGAGCTTGCGGGCTAGGTTCACACAGCTGAACAACAGGTCGCCCACCTCGTGTTCCACCCGGTCAGGCGCCGCACCCGTGTCGATCTCGCTGCGCACCTCCTCGAGTTCTTCACTGATTTTGTCCAACACCGGGGCCAGCTCACTCCAATCAAATCCGACCTGTGCCGCGCGTTTTTGCAGTTTATGGGCACGTGATAGGCCGGGCTGACCAAGGCTGATCCCATCCAGGCTGCTGTCGACGCTTTCGCCACGGGCAGCCCGCTCCTCGCGCTTCAGGCTTTCCCAAGCGAGGGTCTGCTCGTGCAGATCGGAGTACACGGTGTCGGCGAACACGTGGGGATGCCGGCTGACCAGTTTCTCGGTGATGGCAGCCGCTACGTCGTCAAAATCGAACCAGCCCTGTTCTTTGGCGAGTTCGGCGTAAAAAACGACCTGGAACAGCAGGTCGCCCAGTTCCCCCTTCAGTTCCGCGTAGGCCTCGCGCTCGATGACGTCGGCCACCTCGTAAGCCTCTTCGATGGTGTGCGGCACCAGGCTCGCGAAGGTCTGCTCCCGGTCCCATGGACAGCCGCTGTCCCGGTCCCGAAGCGCGGCCATGACTCGGATCAACTCCTGAACATGCTGCATGCTGATTATCCTCCATCGGAAACGAGTCTTGCTGAACGGTGACGGGCCTGTTTGCGGACCGACTGTGTCTCTGGCAACATGCCGCCGCGTATTAGCATATCCTTATTTGGATACAAGACCATGCCCTGCAGTCGCACGGGCCTGGGTCTGCACAGAAACCGGAGAACAGCTTGGCCACTGTTGAACTGACTGCTGACACCTTTGAATCCACGATACTGAGCAATGACATCGTCATCGTGGATTTCTGGGCGCCTTGGTGTGGCCCCTGCCGCTCATTTGCACCGGTGTATGAGCAAAGCGCAACGATGCATGGGGATATCGTTTTCGCCAAGGTCAACACCGAACAGGAGCCGGCTCTGGCCGGCCAGTTCTCGATACGCTCTATCCCAACTCTGATGGTCTTTCGTGAGCAGATTATCCTCTATTCGCAGGCGGGTGCCCTGCCGGCAAGTTCCTTGGAGGATGTGGTGGCTCAGACGCTGGCACTGGATATGGACCAGGTGCGTGCCGAGTTGGCCGTGAGCACCGAGCAAACGTGAGCGGCTTCACTGGCTTGTTCGAAGGCGTGCCATTCGAATCAGCTTGAGAATCAGCAGCAGCCAGGGTGCACCATGCAGCAGCAGGTCGAACATATCCAGCGGCCTGCCCAGTTCGCCATTCGCCAGCAGCCGCAGTTTCTCGAGCACATGAGGTTCCGGGCTGAAGGGCGCCAGCCCAAGGGTGAGGCACAGCAGAGCCAGCAGCGCTAAGGGGACTTTGTCTAGCAGACTCATGCGGGCACACCCTCCTATGGTCAGCGGCCCGGCAGCGATATGCCGGTGAGTTTCTTGTACAACGACACCGCATAGGCGTCGGTCATTCCGGATACGAAATCCGTCACTGCAAGCAAACGTTGATACGGTGCGAGCGCGGGCGCGTGCTCGCCTTCAGGCAACAGATGCAGCAGCATTCGGCTGCGGGTGGACGCACCTTCCCCTCTTTCGGCGACATCCTCTACGGCGCCGACGAATATGCTCAACAGCCCACCCAGAACTTCGAAACCCGCCGTGGCGATCTCCACCACGGGACGGCAAAAATACAGCCGGCTCTTTGCCACCTGCATGAGCGTGGCGAATGCTTCCGCAAGCGGCAACAGGCCCAGAATTTCCCCGGGCGCATCGCCATCCAGGAAGTTCTGCTCCTGATCCAGGAAACAGCTTAGAATGCTGTCCACGCCCCGATTAATGGCTTTTGCCCGTAACAGTTCCACCCGCTCGCTGGGGCGCCGCAAGCGTCGCAGGCGACCGTGCAACGCGTTGGTGCTGCCGGCCAGGGGTAACAGCAAATCCGTTGTTTCCCCATAGCTGAGATGTCCTTCCCGGTAGCCGTCTTCGATGTCGATGATTCGGTAGCAAATATCATCTGCCGCCTCCACCAACCAGGCGAGCGGATGTCTCTGCCAGGCCAATGCCTCGCCCGGCCGTTGGTGGAGACCGGTTTCGTCCGCCACCCGCCGAAACAGTTCTGCGTCGGCCATGAAGAAGCCGTGTTTCTTGGATGCCACGTCCGTGGGTGTCGGTCCGGATAGCTGCGACGCACGAGGGTATTTGCTGTATGCGGCCAATGTGGCACAGGTCAATTGCATACCACCGGGCGTGTCCGGGGACTGAAGACGGGCAACAATACGAAAGCCCTGTGCGTTGCCCTCGAATTTCAGCATGTCCGCTTGCTCGGCGGGTGTCAGTTGCGCAAGTCGTTGCCGTCCCAGCAGGCTCTCCTCAAACCAGGTCTGGATGGCATCCTCTCCGGAATGCCCGAACGGGGGGTTGCCCAGGTCGTGGGCCAAACACGCTGCAGCCACCACCGCGCCGAAGTCGGCGGCAACCAACTGTTCCCTCGGAATCCCATGGCGGGCGATCACCGCTTCGCCCACCAGGGTCCCGAGGGTGCGCCCAACGCTGGACGCTTCCAGGCTGTGGGTGAGGCGGGTACGTACATAGTCGTTTTCCGCCAGTGGGAAGACCTGGGTCTTGCCTTGCATGCGTCGGAATGCCGAAGAGAACACCAGTCGATCGAAGTCGCGCTGGAACTCGGTCCGGGATGGATCCCCGCCGGCCGCCCTGTTCAGCCCCAAGCGGCTGCGCGGCATCAGGTGGATCCAAGACTCAGCCGGCGACATGAGTGGCTCCAACGAGGGGTGTGCCGGACAATTCCCACGCCCAAGGAGCGGCCGACCGCGTACACTTGCACAGCCAGCGTTCGTATCCAGCGATTGTCACCGACAGCCAACCCGCTCGGCGGAACAGCATCACCTCATGTGCAACGACGCGACCCGTCTCTACAGTTTGGTTCTGCCGGTTCGGTGGGGCGACATGGATGCGTTGGGTCATGTCAACAATGCCGTTTACTTTACCTATTTGGAGCAGACTCGCGTGGCCTGGCTGGAATCCCATAATTTGGCCGGCGCCCTGCTGGGCGACGCCCAAGGGCCGGTGATTGTCAACGCATCCTGCACCTTCCACCGGCCGGTGGTTTATCCGGCCACCCTGCGTATCACCCTGGCCGGCTCCGCGCCCGGCCGCAGCAGTTTCGACACGGCATACGAGATCCGGGATGAAACCGATCCGTCCATACTTTACCTGACTGCCAACGCCCGCGTCGTCTGGGTGGATCATGATGCGGGACGATCGATTCCGCTGCCGGAGGCGTTGAGAACGCTGCTGCCGAAAGCGCTCGAGTGAGCGTTGGCGTACGCCCAGCGGTATCGGTACATGCTCAGTCACGCCTGAGGCGATCAGATACCGCCACCGGCGTTGGATAGCGCAGCACCACCAGGTATGTGGAGGCCATAAACGTCACGAGGGTGGCCGCTTGAACCACGTAGGACGCCTGGTAACTCATCGCGCCCGATTGTACCGCCAGCACTGCGATCAGTAGCGAAAACTCGCTTATTTGCCCCAGCCGGAACCCGATCTCCAGCGATCGAGGCCCTTCCTCGCCGGTACCACGCAGTAGCTGTTGAAACGCAATGGGCTTGATTACGATCATCAGCGCGCCGAGCAGCAGAGCGGGCAGCAGCACGGAATTCAGCATGCTTAGGTCGAACCCCGCGCCCAGTGAGAAGAAAAACAGTATCAGAAAAAAATCCCGCAGCGGCTTCAGACTGTCGGCGATGTACAGGGCGATCGGACTGGTGGCCAGAGCCACACCACCGATAAACGCACCGATCTCGTGAGATAACCCCATCAGTGCGGCAAACTCCGCCATACCCAGGCACCAGCCGATGGCGATAAGGAAAATATACTCGCGAATCTTGTTGAAGCGCCGGATCAGAGGAATAAGCACATATCGGGCGGCGGTGAACGCAACCGCCAGCAGAGCCGGAAGTGCCAAAATGCGTCCTGCCACCAGCAAGCGGGACGGTGTCTCGGCGCCGGAGAGGCCCTCTATCAGCAACAGAATTGCGATGGCGATCAAGTCCTGCAGCAACAGGATGCTGATAATGATCTCACCCATCCGCTGATGATGCAGAGCGGTTGTAGGCAGCAGTTTGAGACCGATGATAGTGCTCGAAAACATCATGCCGGCGCCGATCAGCCATGGATCGTTGCCGCTGAAACCAAACGCCCGGGCCACGCCGTAGCCGAGCGCCGCAAATAGGATAGAGGTGGCCAGAGTCACCAGAGTTGCTTTGCGCAGCATGTGCGCCAGCCCCTTGGGCGCCAGATCGAGCCCCAGTAAAAACAGCAGAAAGATGATCCCGATATCCGCCATCCCACCCACGGTTTCCGGGTCATCAACCAGTGCGAATCCATATGGGCCAATCAAGATGCCGAGGACGATGTAGGCCACCGGCAGTGCTTGACGTGCGAACAGGGCCGCGGTCGCCACTACGGCGGCACCGGCGAATATCACGAACAGGGAGAACACGATCGGATCGTGGGTCGGCTGCATCAGCCCGCTCCAGGTGGCACGCTCAGAGGCGCACGCGACGACTGGACCAAGCAGATGGTGGGGAGACGCGTGGCGATTGAGCAGAGCGTGCCGGCGTCGATCATGTCTAGACCATGTTCTCCATGGATGTCTGTACTTCCAGCCAGGCGTCCTCCAGTTCGGTGAGTTTGCGTCGCATGCGGCCGCTGCGCTCGGTCAACTCCGCGAGTTCGTCGCTATTGTTCGCCTGGTACAAAGCCGGTTCGCCCATGCGAGTTTCGGTTTCGTTCAATTCATTCTGAATGCGTGACATCTCTTGTTCCAGTTGCTCGATTCTGCGGGTCAGCGGTCGACGGGCTTCGGCTTTTTGCTGGCGAGCCAGGGCGGTGTCGCGGCGCTGCGCCCGGCGCCCACCGGTCGCAGTTTCCGACCGTTTCGATACGGTCCCCCCTGCAAGCCACCTGGCGTAGTCCTCCAGGGATCCCTCATACTCCTGGACATGCCCTTCCGTCACCAACGCGTACTCGTCGCAGCAGGTCCGCAACAGATAACGGTCGTGAGACACCACCACGACCGCACCGTCATAAGTACTCAGCGCTTCGACCAACGCATCCCGGGTGCCGATGTCCAAGTGATTGGTGGGCTCGTCCAGCAACAACAGATTGGGGCTTTGCCAGATGAGAAGCGCCAGGCATAGACGCGCCTTCTCGCCACCGGAAAAAGGTGCCACGGGCACCAGTGCACGTTCCTCGGAGAATCCGAATCCACCCAGGTAGCTGCGGGCGCTGCTTTCCCCCAGGCCGGGGGACAGTCGCAGCAGGTGGTCCACCGCAGTGGACGACAGATCCAACTGATCAAGCTGATGCTGGGCAAAATAGCCTGTGCTCAGGGTCTTGGACGGCGTGATAGTTCCACACAAGGGTTTAAGAATACCCGACAGTGCTTTGATTAACGTCGATTTTCCAGCCCCGTTTCGACCCAGAAGCCCGAGCCGCATGCCGGGGCGGATCGATAGAGTCAGGTCTCGAAGTACAGGCTTGTTGTCATAGCCCAGGCTGACCCGGTCCAGTGCCAACATTGGATTTCCACCGGACTGTCCGTTGCGAAACTGGAACCGAATTGGGCTGTCAACTCGCGCAGCCGCGGCGATTTCCATTCGATCCAATGCCTTGATACGGCTCTGGGCCTGGCGGGCCTTGGTGGCCTTGGCTCGGAATCGATCGACGAACCGCTGCAGACGATCGGTCTCGGCGACCTGACGCTTGCGAAGAGCCGATTGATTCGCCAGGCGCTCACCACGACGCCGTTCGTAAGTACTGTAGCGTCCGGATTCAACCCGTATCTCGTTGTCCTCGATTGCGAGGATGTGGTCGATGGTCGAATCCAGCAGATCCCGGTCGTGGGAGATCAGCAGCAGCGTTCCACGGAACTCGCGCAACCATTGTTCGAGCCACAACGTCGCGTCCAGATCCAGATGATTGGTAGGTTCGTCGAGCAGCAGTGTCTCGGGTCGTGAAATAAGCACTCGCGCCAGATTGAGACGGATCTGCCAGCCACCGGAGAATTCTGATACGGGTCGAGCGAGATCATTTTCCGAGAAGCCAAGGCCGGCGAGATATCGTGCGCCTCGACTCTCGGCGGTGTATCCATCGATTCGCTCAAGTACGTCGTGAGCAGCCGCCACGCCTTCCGAGTCTTTCAGTGCCAGACTTCGGCGGGCATTCCATAGCTCCTCGTCACCGCTGAGCACATAGTCCAGCGCCGCAAGCTCGATCCGTTGGCTTTCCTGCTCCAGCATCCTGAGGCGGCTGGAATCCGGCGCACTCAGATTGCCTTCGTCGGGGTCCAGGGCACCTTTGAGCAGGGCGAAGAGGCTTGATTTACCGCTGCCGTTGACCCCGACGACGCCCACTTTCCAGCCGGGATGCAAGCTGAAGGTGGCGTGGCGGAACAACCAATGCCCACCCCGCATCAAACCCAGAGATCTCGCCTCGATCATGGTCGCTCCGTGCTGCAGCGGTTTGCGCTGCGACGGCGCTATGGTAGTGGTTTTTGTGCTTGGGATTCACCCGAAGGCCGGAATTTGTGGTCGGTCTGTGGGATTATGCTTTGATGCTGTGCTTGTTCAGCAGCGAGTACAGGGTGGGACGGGTGATGCCGAGGATTTCGGCAGCACGGGATATATTGCTGTTGGCGTGACTGATCGCGCGGAGGACTGCCCGCCGTTCTGCACTTTCGCGAACCTCGCGCAGATTGAAACCCAGATCGTCGTCCGTGGTTTCGAGTTCCATACAGGCCGCCGTGACCTGGTTGCCCTCCGCCATGATGACGGCTCGTTTGATCCGGTTTTCAAGTTCGCGCACGTTGCCCGGCCAGGGATGGGATTCAATCGCAGTCAGGGCGTCCTGGGAGAAGCCGCGGATGGACTTGCCATATTCCTTGGTGAAGCGCTGCAGAAACACGCGGGCCAGCAGGACAGCGTCCCCAACCCGGTCTCTGAGTGGGGGCACTTCGACCGCCACTTCGCTGATGCGATAGTACAGGTCCTCTCGGAACTTGCCCTGTTCGATCAGCTGACGCAGGTCGCGGTGGGTGGCGCACACGACACGCACATCTACCGGAATTTCTTTTCGGCCACCAAGGCGCTCGATCACCCGCTCCTGCAGAAATCGGAGCAGTTTGGCCTGTAGCGTCATGGGCAGATCGCCCACCTCATCCAGAAACAGGGTTCCGGAATTTGCATACTCGATGCGCCCGAGCGTTTGTTTCTCCGCGCCAGTAAATGCCCCACGCTCGTAGCCGAACAGCTCGCTCTCAAGCAAAGTGTCCGGTATCGCAGCACAGTTGATTGCGACGAATCGCCCCTTGGCACGGTGACTCAGCCGATGCAGTGCCTGGGCCAGCAATTCCTTCCCGGTGCCGCTTTCGCCCAAGATCAAACTGGTGACATCGGTCGGTGCAATCTTCTCCACCGTTCGGCATGCCACCAGCATTTCGGGGCTGTTGGCCAGAATCCCTTCCAACGGCGCCGCCTCCCCGACCCGGCTCAGAACCTGATTCTCCTGTTCCAGCTCATGCAGCTTGAACGCACGGGCCAGAATCAACCCAAGCAGGTCTGGATCGACGGGTTTCTGATAGAAATCGTAGGCGCCCATGCCCACTGCCTTTACCGCGATCTGCTTTTCGTCATTTCCCGTCACCACTATGACCTTGGTGTTGGGTGACAAGGACAGGATTTCCGACAGCGTCTTCAGGCCTTCGCTCGCGTTGGTTGGGTCCGGCGGCAGTCCAAGATCCAGCATGACCACGGCCGGCTCGTAACGCCGTAGTTGCGCGATGGCCGATGCCTGAGAGTCGGCGGTTACCAGCTGATACTCGTTTCCAAAGCACCACTTGAGCTGCCTCTGGAGCCCGGGATCGTCCTCTACGATCAACAGTGTTTGTTCGAGTCGACTCAACGCCCAGTCTCCAGTTCGTCGGGATCCGGCACTTCGCTGTCCTGTATCCCGCTGTCGGCGAATTCGACGCGTGGGAATCGAACCAGAAACTGTGATCCCTTGTTGGGTAATGTATTCACTTCGATAGAGCCGCCGTTTGCCCGGGCGAACTCCCGACTTTCGTATACCCCAATGCCCATACCCGCATTTCCCTTGGTTGTGTCAAAGGGTTTGAACAATCTGTCCTTTACGAAAGCTCGATCCATGCCACAACCTGTATCGCATACTTCGATCGTGACCCAGTCGTTATCCGCCCGGGCCCGCAGAATCACTTTTCCGTCATCGGGTGTCGCATGCTGTGCATTCTCCACCAGGTGCTCGATTACGTTGATCAGGCGGCCGGGCTCTGCGTGGATAGCCAAGCGCGTACCATCAAGGTCGAGTATTGGTATTGGGCGGGCCGACCGGGTCCGGTCAAGGACCGACTCAAGGGTCCGCGACACGTCCACCACGCGGGCCGCGGCGGCGGTCAGCCTTGGACCTTTTTGCAGGTCTGCAAGCAAGAAATTCATCCGCTGCGTTGCGTTTTCAATTGTGGAAAGGGCATCTGCCTGGAACTCCGGATCCGCCCAGAAGCGTTTGCTGTTTGCGACCAGAAGTGACAACTGCGCGGCAATGTTCTTCAGGTCATGAACCACATAGGCGCTCAATCGGTTGAACGCATCGAACTGGCCGGATTCCACCAGCCGCTCGGTGGCGTCAGCAAATGCGAGATAGCTGCTGACCTGCTGCCCTGCCGTCTTGAGCAGGTCATGGTCTTCCCAGTTCAGACTTCGTGCCACGGCAGGCCGTCTGAGCAGCAAGAGTCCCCAGAGCGCATCCTGCAGGCCCAACGGGATCAGAACCCATGCCGTTGCGTGGTCATTGAGCCAAGCAGGGACGCTCAGGTCTGGAGGATACAGGTCAGGCCGGTTGCGAAATTCGTCCAGATTGACCACCCATCCGGTCTGATCGATGAAATTCACCAGTGGGTCGTCAGGCCCAAAGTCCTCCAGCGTTGTACCGGAAAGTCTCCATTCGGCGCACAAGCTCATGGCGCCGTCGTGATTGCTTTTCCAGATCGCCCCACCGGGGCTGCCCAGAAAATTGGCCATGGCTCGAATCGCACGCCCCGGCACGTCGGCCCCGTCGGTTGCGGTCAGTTCGGCGATAAACCGAAGCCACTCATCCCGATAATCGTACCGGTAGGCGAAAAAGTGTTTGGCCAGAAAAATCTTTGCGTGGGTGCGGAACTGGCTGGAAAGAAACAGAGACATCAGCAGCAGGCAGGCACCGAACAGGAATCCCAGCTGCAGCGTGGGGCCCCACCGCCCTCCGTTTTCGCGAATCAGGTATCCGGCTGTCGCGACGCCGATCAGGTAAAGCCCGCTGCCCAGGAGGGCGGCACTGTGCGCCACCGCGGTTCTGGAGACAAAGACATCGATAGACCAATGTCGGTTGCGCGCCGCGGTGACAGCAAGAAGCGGTGCCAGCAGCAGCACAAGAATGCCCCGCGCTTCCAGCAGATTGAAATCCACCTGACCCAATAGAATGGCTTCTGAATGGACGAATACGTCGAATGCGAACAGGCCACCCAATCCGAAACACAGGTATTTGATCGCCCAGCGATTGCGTCCCAGTGCGCCGCGAAACAGCTGCTCCACCAGAATCAAACCCAGCACACCAATTCCCAGTTGCGTGAACAAGCCCAACTGACTCCAGGCCTTTGCTTCGATGGACCCGGTCGTGGCGATGACATAGGCCAACGCAAGGGCGACAGCCATAGCTGCGATGCTTCGCGTGATCCATAGGTTGAGCGGCCCGGGCGCCAGGCGCTCTTTGGATTCGGGATGCAACAGTTGCGAGAGGAATATCAACCAAGTGAGCCCCGACCCACCCTGTACAAAGTGCGCGGTGCGCAGCAGCCCGGCATCGGGATTGATCGAGGAATACGCGGTAAGCGCCGACGACAGGCAGGTAGTGCCTACCGACAGTATCAACAGACCACCGCGACGGCGTCCTTGCCAGGCGACCGCCGACATCGCCGTTAGAAAAAGGAAGGCGGCGGAGGCAAAGACGTTGACGATGAAAGGAATGTTCTGCCAGTTGATGAACACCTGCCGAACCTAAAGCCCCAGCCCTAAACGAATGGTTGACACATGGCGTCGATGGCTCTCTCAGGAGTCTGTCGGATTCGGCACTGTTCGGCTGCCTTTTTTTGGGCTTGGAGCAGCTTAGCCCGGCAGTTTCCTGGACGGTGTCAATTCAAGTCAAGCAAACACTGAGCCAAGCAGACTACTGGGCGATCAACGCTTGATGTCGTGTCTCATGGGACACGACGCTAAATCTATAAAGATTAAACTGTGAATTTGAGCCCCGAGACGCACGTTCACCAACGGATCATCGGCTCCCTGGACAGTCAGTTTGATCCGTCGGCTTCAATCAATCGGCGCAAAGCCTCCGTTTGGTTCTGCATGAGCGCACGATCACCCCGGGACTCAACGTTGAGCCTCAGCAAAGGTTCGGTATTGGACGCCCGAAGATTGAAACGCCAGTCCTCGAACTCAAGACCGATGCCATCGGTCCGGTCCAAGCTGAGCGCCCTTGGTTCGTATGTCTCAAGGACCTGGTCAATGGTCTTGCGCGTATCCATCACCCGAAAGTTGATTTCGCCGCTGCAGGGAAAGGCCGCCACCCGGTCTGCCACCAGATCGGAAAGTGCTTGGCCGGAACGGCAGATCTGCTGGGCAACCAGAAGCCAGGGAATCATTCCGCTGTCGCAGTATGAGAAATCACGAAAGTAATGATGGGCACTCATCTCGCCGCCATACACGGCGTCCTCTGCGCGCATGCGCTCCTTGATAAAGGCGTGACCGGATTTGCATTGAACCGGGATGCCGCCGGCCGACTCCACCATTTCAATGGTGTTCCAGGTCAATCGAGGGTCAAAAATGATGCGCTCGCCGGGCTGTTGTCGCAGCAGTTCCTGCGCCAGTAGCCCGACCAGGTAGTATCCCTCGATGAACGCACCGGTCTCATCGAAAAAGAAGCATCGGTCGAAGTCGCCGTCCCAGGCGACACCCATCGCAGCCCCGCTTTGCAGCACTGCGTCGATCGTATCCTGACGGCGCTCCGGAAGTAGCGGGTTGGGGATGCCATTCGGGAAGGTGCCGTCCGGCTGATGATTGATCTTGATGAACTCGAACGGCAGCTCCGGCTCCAGCCGGTCAATGACCAGCCCTGCCCCACCGTTCCCGGCATTGACCACGATTTTCAGAGGCATCAGGACGTCCGGGTCCACGTAGTCCAGCAAGTGCTGGACATAGCGCGTTTTGCTATCGGCGACGGCGGTTCGTGTGCCGCGCGCTGCCACGGGTGGCTTGGCCGGAGCCATCACCCGGTCGCGGATATCGTTCAATCCGGTGTCGGCGCTGATGGGCCGTGCCTGTTCCCGCACCAGCTTCATCCCGTTGTAGTCACTCGGGTTATGACTGGCCGTAACGACGATGCCACCGTCCAGTTCCAGATCATAGGTGGCATGGTAGATTTCCTCCGTACCGCACAGACCTATGTCCAGCACGTCGCAGCCGCTGTCCATCATTCCATTGGCGAGTGCATCCGTCAGTCCCGGGCTGCTGAGTCGGATGTCGCACCCGACTACGGCCTTTCTTGCGCCCAGAAAGTCCACGAACGCCCGGCCGACCGAATACGCTATGTCAGGGTTGAGTTCGTCCGGGATGCGCCCACGGATATCGTAAGCTTTGAAGCAACTCAAGGTTTCAGACACGCACGCTCTCCCAACGTTGACGGACTGTAATGACAGGTGTTTGTGTTCTATGGCACGAAGTGGGCTGAGGAATCCTACTACATTTGGCCGCCACCAACGGATAGTCCTGAAATCTTGCTGTCTGTTGGCATCTACCTCTCGGGGTTCAGTATCCCTCGGATTTTCAGATATTTCGGACTGGTCATGGCTTACCCTAGTCGTGGATAATCGGTGCCATGTGGATACGTTCAGTTTGTGCAAAGAATAGAGTCGTGTTGCTCGCCACCGGGCTGACTGTCGGTTTGCTGCTGCTTGGTGTGGGGCCTGCATCGGCCGATATCTACTCGTACGTGGACAGCAACGGCGTCCGCCATCTGACCAACAAGCCGGACAATGCGCGTTACAAACTTGTGATGCGCACCGGAAAGAACTACGGACGCCCCAGCGGCAACCGAAAACGCTTCAGCGCGACCATTTCAAGGGTGGCGAACAGTGTCAATCTGGATGTGGCCCTGATCGAGGCCGTGATTCAGGCCGAATCGGCGTTCGACCCAAATGCAGTGTCACACGCGGGTGCAATCGGTCTGATGCAGCTCATGCCAGCCACCGCGGCGCGCTATGGGGTCGGTGATCCGCACGATCCTGAACAGAATCTCTACGGTGGGTCCAGATATCTCAAGGATTTACTGGAGGAGTTCAAGGACCTGACTCTGGCGTTGGCGGCCTATAATGCCGGCGAGGGCGCGGTGCGCAAGTACGGCAACCAGGTCCCTCCATATGAGGAAACTCAGACCTATGTCAAACGCGTGCACCACTTTTATGACAAATTCAGAGGATCCTGAACTCTACGCATGAACAAGGCCACCCCGATCGCCTGGTTTGCCCGCGTCCTCCTTCTCCTAGTGGTTTCCTTCAACCCGGTATCGTCCGTTGCAGATGAGTTGCAGCGTGAACGCGCTTGGTACCTGGACGCCGAACGGGCGCTTGCGAAAGGAGACCGAGCGTCTTTCAACCGTAAACTGAATCAACTTCAGGATTATCCACTCTACCCTTACCTGGTGGAACGCGACCTGAGCCAACGTTTGCAGCTCGATCAAGCCCAGTCGATCCGCATTTTCCTATCCACATACAGCAGCACGCCGGTTGCCCAACGGTTGCGCCGTGACTGGTTGTCAAAGCTTGCGCGTGAGGCTGCGTGGGACGATTACCTGAAGGATTATCGCGACGGCTTGGGAATATCATACGAGTGCTGGTACAGCGAAGCCCAGTACCGTGCGGGTTCTCGAACAGAGGCATTCAAAGCGGTGCCGGCGCTGTGGACTTATGGTCGTTCGCGGCCCGATGCATGCGATGCGATTTTCAAGCTTTGGATCGAATCCGGCGGACTGAGTGATGAACGTGTCTGGCGCCGCATCGAGATGGCGCTTGGCAACGGAGAGATTCGCCTCGCCCGTTATCTCGGTCGGCCTCTTCCAGCGACACAGCGCAAATGGGTTGATCTTTGGATTGAGGCGCATAAAAAACCGGCCGAGACACTGGAGCAAAACAGGATTCCGGTGGGCGAAAAGCGGAGCAAAGCCGTTGCTCTGCACGCGATGAAACGGTGGGCGCGCTATGACTCTCCGGCCGTGGCAGCGGAACTGGACCGGCTTGCGCAACGATACGGTTTATCCGACACGGAAATTGCCCCCCTCGTGCGTCAACTGGCGGTTTTCCTGGCCAGCCGACAGGATATGCTCGCCGAACCGTTTCTCGCGCGTGTTGACAGCGCATCGGAAACGGAGAGCGTGAGGGCCTGGCGGGTGCGGGTGGCATTGAGTCGTGGCGACTGGCAGGCTGCTTTGAAGCATCTCGAGGCGATGCCGCAGAGCGAGTCATCAACCGCACAATGGCGCTACTGGCGAGCGCGCGCACTTGAAGCGCTTGGCCGCGACGAGCAGGCGCAGGCACTGTACAGGGAGTTGGCCGGGCATCGGGACTATCACAGCTTTCTGGCTGCCGACCGTATTGGTGCCGCTTATCGGCTCGGCCATCGGCCAATGGCCATTTCCTCCGAAAATCTGACCGCCACTGCCGAACTGCCGGGCATCAAGCGAGCGCGTGAGCTTTTCATTTTGAATCGGGACGTGGACGCGCGCCGTGAATGGCGGGCTGCATTGGCGGAGGCGAACCGCGACCGTTTGCGAGCGGCGGCTTTGCTGGCGGACGATTGGGGGTGGCATTCCCAAGCCATCGCCACTGTCGCCCGGGCAAAGGATTGGAACGACCTGGATCTGCGCTTCCCCATCAACTATCAAGCAGAAGTCATGGAGGCGGCCCGCGACGACGCGATCCGGCCGCAATGGGTGTATGGGATCATGCGCCAGGAGAGCATGTTTCAGACCGACGCCAGATCAAGTGCCGGGGCGATGGGCTTGATGCAGCTCATGCCAGCGACGGCCAAACGCGTGGCCCGTAAGCTCGAAATGCCGTATTCCGGCACGCGGGATTTGTTGCAGCCCGAGACCAACATTCGACTCGGGTCCCGATATTTACGGATGTCTCTCGATGACCTGCAGGATCGCCCCATTCTGGCTACGGCTGGATACAATGCCGGGCCGCACCGGGTCATTGAGTGGCTGCCGGTAGACGGGCCTGTAGACGCGGACATCTGGATCGAGACAGTTCCGTTTTATGAAACCCGCGACTATCTGAAGAAAGTGCTCGAGTACAGTGTGATCTACGAGGCCCGTATGGGCCTGCCCAGCGAGTTTCTGCGAGAACAGATGGCGCCTATACCCAAGCGCTACACACCTGACCGTCGCGGGTAGGACCCGCTCTAACCCAGTCGCATTCTTGCGTCGGAGCCGCTGCCCGCCGAACGGGCAGCGGCGATAAGCGATCGGACGCTCGGCGGATAGGCGCAATACTGGCCTATGTTTCAGTCTTTCTTCCCCGCCCCGCCGGGTGTGTACATCGGTCCGGGAAATGGAGTGACGTTGCCCTCTCCGTCCTTTATTTTGCCAATGCCCGCTTTCTCGACCTCATCGATTCTCATGATGGCGTGCATGGGAATGAAGATCCGTTTTACGCCGCTGAATTCATCACGAAGTTTCTCTTCCGCCGGGTCAACCACCAGGGCGGAACGTTCTCCGAACACCAGCTTTTCCACCTCGACGAAACCGTGGAGATTGCCCTGCGCGATTTCGCGCGCATACAACTCATAGGTCTTCCCCTGGCTGAAGAAAATGACTTTGTAGACGCGTTCCTGGCTCATTCATGAAAATCCGGCTGGCTGAAGGCGCCCGAGCGTACCACAAGAACATTTCCCGATGTTGGTGGCGTGGCGCAATGATGGCTATGGGGGTAAACTCGCGAGTCGTTTTTTCGTGCGCGCGCCGCCTCACCTATCCTTAGGCTGTATACACGGTTCCGCACACCCGTGGACGGCACCGCCGCCAAGGCAGGATACAGACATGCCCGGTACCAGGCTTGAGAACGTCAACATTGTTTCCCAGGAACTGCTTCCGACCCCGGAACAGATCAAGAACAAATACCTACTCAGTGACCCGGCTCGGGCTACGGTGATCAAGGGTCGTCACACCGTCGAACAGATACTTGATCGAATGGACCCACGCATATTTGTGGTACTGGGACCCTGCTCGATTCACGATCTGACGGCCGCCCGGGAGTACGCGAAGCGACTCGCGAAACTCTCATCTCAAGTATCTGAAACCATGCTTCTTATCATGCGGGTGTATTTCGAGAAACCCCGAACAGCGGTGGGATGGAAGGGTTTCATCAACGACCCCCGGTTGGATGACTCCTTCCACATTGAAGAAGGTCTGGACAAGGCGCGCGGGTTCCTGCTGGAACTGGCCGAACTGGGAATTCCCACCGGAACCGAAGCCCTGGACCCAATCAGCCCGCAGTATCTTTCTGATTTGATCACCTGGACTGCGATCGGGGCGCGCACCACCGAGTCCCAGACCCACCGCGAAATGTCCAGTGGATTGTCCACACCCATTGGATTCAAGAACGGGACGGACGGCGGCTTGGATGTGGCGATCAATGCCCTGCACGCGGCTTCAAGCCCCCATAATTTTCTCGGGATTGACCAGCGTGGACGCTGCGCCGTGACCCGCACGCGGGGGAATCGCTATGGCCACGTGGTGCTCCGCGGTGGTGGCGGCAAGCCGAACTATGATTCGGTGGAAATCGCGCAGTGTGAGGCGGCCCTGACCAAGGCGGGTCTGCCCAATACAATCGTGGTCGATTGCTCCCATGCGAACTCCAACAAGGATTACAGCTTGCAGCCTCTGGTTATGGAGAACTGTGTCAATCAGATCGTAGAAGGCAATCGTTCCATAGTCGGTCTCATGGTAGAGAGCCACCTGCATGAAGGAAATCAGTCCATTCCTCAGGATCTGAGCGAACTGCGTTATGGCACATCCGTCACGGATGCCTGTGTCGATTGGGAAACTACGGAGAGAATGGTTCTGCAGGCCCATGAAAAACTCAAGCCGGTCCTGTCCCTGCGCCTGGAAGCGGCGACGACGGCTGCCTGAACCGCCTGCACAGCGTCGCGGGTGAATGATGAGGGCGCTTGCTCCGGCGCGGGCACGGTGGAGCGCCTCACACAGGCCAGAATTGCCCTTTCTTCGACCGCCGAACACGTTGATCACCTGCACATGGAAGCGTTGCAGAGGGTCACTGGCCTGCCGATTGTAGCGCCTGACGCCTGGGAACGTGAACGGCTCACTCATGTACTTGTGCTCGGGACAGATGGGCTGACGCTCACCTGTGCGGGTCCCCTGGCGGCGCTGGGAAGCTTGCGTCTGGACTACGGGCGCGGCCGACTCGGTCACAGGTTGCAGTCACCTATTGGTCGCAAACACCCGTTGGCGCGTGCCCTGGGGCTGCGCTCAGGTCAGCCCTGCCCCGAAGTGTTGGACGCCACCGGAGGACTGGGGCGCGATGCCCTGTTGATGGCCCGCTTGGGCTGCCGGGTGGTACTTTGCGAACGCAATCCGGTGATGGTGCAATTGCTGTCCGACGCATTGGCCCGTGGTTCGGAATCCTCAAAGGATTTGATGCAGGCAATTGGACGGGTTCGGCTGGTCGCAACCGATGCCAGGGCGTATCTCGGCCAGTGCGATCAGGGATCCACACCCGCACTGATCTATCTTGACCCAATGTATCCACACCGAACCAAGCGCGCTCTGGTCAAGCAGGAGCTTCGCGTCTTGCGCTCACTGGTAGGCAGTGATGCGGATGCCGCCGAGCTGTTTCATGTCGCCATGGCCAGCCGTTGTAGCCGGGTGGTGGTCAAGCGGCCAAAAGGCGCGCCGAACATAGCCGGCGTGTCGCCACATCATCAAGTCCTGCTTCCAGGCAGTCGCTATGATGTTTACCGTCCAATAAGTTTGTAGCATTCCAGAGCGCCCCAGATCCACGGTGTTGGGCGCACTCGAATGTGCGCAGGTCACAGTCTTGCGCCCGCCTGGGCGCATCTCGCCTTGCTAAGATGCTGTGAACTCTTGGGACGGGACACTAGGGAAGGTCTGAACAATTGATACGAAACGCGTTTCGGTC
>Ga0316189_10001714_pt1 | contig 21747 bp, 19 predicted proteins | sample LowCovwburrow_MG_FD_204930 | JGI IMG/M metagenome (GOLD analysis project Ga0316189, IMG submission 204930) | Coastal sediment microbial communities from Maine, United States - Lowes Cove worm burrow | ecosystem: Environmental > Aquatic > Marine > Coastal > Sediment | place: USA: Maine... | reverse complement strand
TTCTGATGACATCGATATGTTAATGAAGGGCAGTATCGATAGATCCGTTGTTCAAGCCGATCGCCGCGTCAGTGATGTGGAACTGGTTTGGGTCGATAAATTGATCGCTTCAAACAGTATCGAAAAACAATTCAACAAGCGTTTCTTCACCAGCGGCGATTCCCGAGAACCTGAATTGGCGGGCATTTTGGGGGCCTTGATGGGGTCGTTCTTTAGCCTGTCTGTGTGCTTTATAATCTCGTTCCCCCTCGGCATCATGTCGGCGGTTTATTTGGAAGAGTTTGCCCCGAAAAACAAATGGACCGATATGGTCGAAGTGAACATCAATAACTTGGCCGCAGTACCGTCTATTGTGTTTGGGCTGTTGGGTATGGCGGTGTTTTTAAACATGTTTATGTTGCCGCGCTCGGCCCCGTTGGTGGGCGGAATGGTTTTGGCGTTAATGACCTTGCCGACCATTATTATTTCCGCGCGTGCCGCTCTTCGGGCCGTGCCGCCCTCTATTCGCCAAGCGGCCTATGGCATCGGGGCCAGTCCGGTGCAGACGGTTCTTCACCATGTGTTGCCGTTGGCGATGCCGGGCATGTTGACGGGAACCATTATTGGTATGGCTCAGGCTTTGGGGGAAACGGCGCCGCTTTTGATGATTGGAATGGTGGCCTTCATCGTTGATGTGCCGACCAGCGTCATGGATTCAGCAACCGCTTTGCCCGTGCAAATCTTTTTGTGGGCCGATGCGCCGGAGCGCGCGTTTTCAGAACGCACCGCCGCGGCAATCATCGTGCTTTTAATTTTTCTCGTAACCATGAACTTGGGCGCAGCACTCTTGCGCAAAAAGTTCGAACGACGTTGGTAAGGAATACACGTTATGAATCTCGCTATTCATACAGATGTGTCGCACGCAAATCGGTCGCAAAGTGGGCAGCCCGCTTCGCGTAAAGTTTCGGCGCGGGGCGTGAATGTCTATTATGGACAAAAGCAAGCGTTGAACAATATCAGTCTTGATATTCCCGCACGCCAAGTCACGGCTTTGATCGGCCCATCGGGGTGTGGAAAGTCGACATTTTTGCGGTGCTTAAATCGCATGAACGATGTGGTTGATGGCTGTCGCGTCGAAGGCGAAATCACGTTAGATGGCGAAGACATCTATGCCCGGGGTGTAGATGTGGTGCATTTGCGTTCCCGTGTTGGCATCGTTTTTCAAAAGCCCAATCCGTTTCCAAAATCTATTTATGAAAATGTTGCGTATGGTCCCAAAATTCATGGGCTTGTCAGTTCTCGTGCTGAAATGGATGAAATCGTTTCCACCAGTTTGCAAAAGGCTGGTTTGTGGGCGGAAGTCCAAGATCGTTTGGACGCGCCGGGCACAAGTCTGTCCGGCGGGCAACAGCAACGCTTGTGCATTGCCCGCGCCATTGCCGTACAGCCCGAAGTCATCTTGATGGACGAACCCTGCTCGGCACTTGATCCCATTGCCACGGCGTGCATCGAAGAATTGATTGATGAGCTGAAGGCAAAATTCACCATCATTATGGTCACGCACTCGATGCAACAAGCCGCTCGTGTTTCTCAAAAAACAGCTTTCTTTCATATGGGCGAGTTGGTCGAACACGGCGACACCACAGAAATTTTCACGCGGCCTCAGGATGAACGCACCCAAGCGTACATCACGGGTCGCATCGGTTAAGTAAGGATAAGTCACGATGGAATTTGACCACATCGTAAAGTCATTTGACGATGATTTGAGCCGCTTGGATACAATCATTGCCGAAATGGGCGGGTTGGTTGAACAGCAATTGGCGGATGTCATGACGGCTTTGGTGACGCGGGATGTTGAACTGGCTCAATCCGTGATCGACAAGGATCAACGGATCGACGATCTGGAAAGCGAAATTGACCATCACACCATCACCGTTTTGGCTTTGCGTCAGCCCATGGCCGATGATTTACGGGCCGTGATAGTGGTGTTGAAGATGGCGGCTAATTTGGAACGTATTGGCGATTACGCCAAAAACATAGCCAAGCGCATCTTGGTCTTGTCAGATTTGGACCCCGTCGGGGACACCGCCCAAAGTGTCCAGCGTATGGCCGCCTTGGTTCAGACAATGATCAAAAATGTATTGGATGCTTATGGTACGCTTGATATTGCAAAAGCCGACAATGTGCGTTTGCGCGATGAAGAGGTCGACCGTATCCACACCAGCTTGTTTCGGGAACTGTTGACGTATATGGCCGAAGATTCTCATCATATTACGGCCTGTACGCACTTGTTGTTTGTTTCTAAAAATGTCGAACGTATCGGAGATCACGTGACTTCTATCGCGGAATACGTACACTTCTTAGTGGCGGGTGAAATGCCCGAAGACGAACGCCCCAAGGGTGACCTGTCCAGCCAGACAATACTCGAAGAGAATTAAATGGAATACACAGTCCTGATTGTTGAAGACGAGCCGCCGCAAGCAGAAATGTTGTCGTATAATTTGGAATCGGCAGGCTTTCGCACCATGATCGCTAACAATGGCGAAGAAGGCTTGATGCTGGCCTGTGAAAGCTTGCCCGATGCCATCGTCTTGGATTGGATGCTGCCGGGCTTAAGCGGGATCGAGGTTTGTCGTAAATTGCGCAGTGACGCCGCCACGCGCGACATCCCCATTCTCATGTTGACCGCACGCGGTGAAGAAGAAGACCGGGTGCGCGGCATTGAAACAGGCGCCGATGATTATGTCGTCAAACCCTATAGCCCCCGCGAAGTGGTGGCGCGCATCAAAGGTATTTTGCGCCGTGCAAACCCATCCATGATCAATGAAACGCTGGATTACGCGGATATTTCTATGGATTTGGTTCAACACAAGGTTAGTCGTGCGGGACGCGGCGTCCATTTGGGACCCATTGAGTATAAATTGCTGAAAACCTTGATGGAAAAGCCCAAACGGGTGTTTTCCAGAGACCGCTTGCTGGACCTTGTCTGGGGGCGAGAAGTCTATGTCGAAGACCGCACTGTCGATGTTCACATTCGCCGTCTGCGCAAAGCCTTGAATGAAGGAAATGGACAAGATCTTATTCGCACCGTGCGCGGTGAAGGCTATGCCATCGATACGGATAAATAATCTTTTGTCATGAATGACTTAGACAAATCCTGAAAAGCCACCGTTTTCGGTGGCTTTTGTGTGTGGGTGTGATGGTCGTCATGGCCCCAATTCACAAAGATCGGCAATATGGTTAAAGAAGATCAGGGTTGACAAGTAAACAATCGTTCACTATAACTGTAAACAGTCGTTAACATTAGGGTTGGAAAAACGCAAAATGGCAAGCAAGTCACACACAACAAGGTTTGGAAGCAAAGGGGCCAGTAATCGGTCAATGTCCTTTTCCGAAGCCTTGCTGACGGGCCAGCCTTTGCAGCGTGACGTTAAAAAATATACGCCTAAATTAAAACCTCGGCCAAAGGCCCGTTTTGGGACCAAGGGGCTTGAACCCATGCCGCAAGACTTCAATGCTTTTATTCAAGATCACAAACAAGGCTGGAAGTTTTGGCGTTAAATCCATTATGCTAAATTTATCAATTTAGCTTCATTTTCTTAAATCAGAGCTGGGGGGCTTCGTGTTTAATATATCAGTACCCACATTGGGTGGCCGACGGTATTGGACAGACCTTCGTATCCAAGATGGATGGCGTGTCCAGCGCCGTGCGGGCTCAAAAACATGCCGCCTGTTGGATCGTTTCGACATCCAAAGGTGTCGGGGCGATGAAGAAGCCATGCTTTTAGTAATGGAAGACCGTATCGCCCAAGGTGCTATCGGGCCGTTGCGTTCGGATGTTGTCGTTCTTATCCATGGTCTCGGTCGTTCAAACCACAGTCTGCGGAGTCTCGCAAAAGCCTTCAGAGCAAAAGGTTTTGAAGTCATCGACTTTAACTATGCAAGCTCTCAGTTCGAAATTTCAGTCCACAGCCATAATCTCAATCGGGTTTTGACCAATTTGAAAGGGGCAAAGCGCGTGAGCTTTGTGACCCATTCTTTGGGCGGCATCGTGTTGCGCCACGCTTTGACCCAATCGGAACCTTGGCAAAAAAATATTCAATTGCATCGGGCTGTTTTGTTGACGGCACCTAATCAAGGAAGCGCGGTTGCGCGGATGCTCACGGGGCGACCTTTTATGGATGACCTGTTCGGTCCGGCTTTGCGACAGTTAGCAAACCCAAAACTGGGTCAAAATAATCTGTTGAACATGACTTTTACAACAATCGCAGGCACAGTGAATTGGCTGCCATTTTTAAGCGGCGTAAATGATGGTCTGGTGACGGAAGAAGAAACCAGACTTGATGGCAGCGATCAGCACAAAATTTTAAAGGCATCGCATGCATTTGTTATGAACGATAAAGATGTTATTTCATTTGCCACTGAATATTTGACGAACGCCAACGAGGAAAAATAATGAACGCGGACATGTTGCACCTGATCAAGAGCCGGCGTTTCTTGCCGTTGTTCCTTACTCAATTATTAGGGGCCGCGAATGACAACCTTTTTAAAAGTGCGTTGATCATGTTGATCACGTTCGAATTGGCCGACAAGGCTGGCTTGGATGGACCGATCATGGTGACCTTGGCGGCCGGAATTTTTATTGCGCCATTTTTTGTGTTCAGTGCCACAGCTGGGCAATTGGCGGATCGCTTTGATAAAGCCAGACTGGCCCAAATTACAAAGCTCGCCGAAGTCCTGATCATGAGCGGTGCGGCGTTCGCCTTTGTGTCCGCGAACCCTTATGTGTTGATGGTGGTGCTGTTTTTGATGGGGACACAGTCAGCACTTTTTGGTCCGGTTAAGTATTCAATTTTGCCGCAACATTTGAAAGAAGAAGAGCTCATTTCCGCCAACGCCATGGTCGGGGCAGGGACGTTTTTAGCCATTTTAATCGGCAGCATTGCAGGCGGTCTTTTGATTCTCAGAGACGGCGGTATCCCCTTGGTTTCAACCTTAGTGATTTCCATTGCCGTGTTGGGGGCGATCGCCAGTTTGTTTATTCCCGCCGCTCCGTCGTCGTCTGATCAAGTGCGGGTGAACCCAAATATTGTGGGCGAAACCGTAAATATGCTGCGTCATGCCGCCAGCCGTCGAGACGTATTTTTGTCCATCTTGGGCATTTCATGGTTCTGGTTGGTCGGCGCAACGTTCCTCAGTCAATTTCCGGCCTTTGCCAAAGGGGTGCTGGGCGGTGATGAAAACATCGTGACGTTGTTCTTGGCAGTCTTTTCCATCGGTATTGGTTTGGGATCCATGTTGTGTTCTAAGCTTTTGAAAGGCGAAGTCACAGCGAAATTTGTGCCGTTTGCGGCCCTAACCATGACGGCGTTTATGGTGGATTTGTATTTTGCCAGCCTACAAGTGGTACTGGTCCCCGGCACCCAAATCGGCGCCTTTTTAAGCGATCCAATTGGTTTGCGTATTTTGGCTGATTTGTTGATGGTCGCCGTATCGGGTGGTCTGTTTATCGTGCCGCTGTATGCGATTTTGCAAAGCCGTGGTGATGCAGCCCACCGCGCGCGCGACATCGCCGCCAATAACATCTTCAACGCTTTGTTTATGGTGGCCAGTGCGATTGCCATTACCCTAATGTTATCGGGTGGTATGACGATCCCCGGTGTGTTTTTGACGGTGGCCATCGCCAATGCCGGGGTCGCTGTCTATATCTGTAAATTGCTTCCCGATGAACTGATTAAGGCGTTATTGCGGTGGACTTTTCAATTGGCCTTTCGCGCCGAAATTAAAGGCTTAGAGCATTGGGAAAGTGTTGGTGAAAAGGCGGTGATTGTCGTCAATCACGTGTCCTTATTAGACGCCGCTTTGTTGGCCGCCTTCCTGCCTGAAAAACCGTTGTTTGCCGTGAATACGCATATCGCCGCCAAATGGTGGACAAGACCGTTCTTGGCTTTGGTTGATGCTTTTCCCATGGACCCGACCAAACCGTTGGCGACGAAAGCCTTAATCCATGCGGTGGACGAAGGTCGCAAGTGCGTGATCTTCCCCGAAGGCCGTATCACCGTCACGGGCGGTTTGATGAAGGTCTACGAAGGCCCGGCGATGATCGCCGACAAAGCTGATGCCGATATTTTGCCCGTGCGTATTGATGGGGCCGAGTTCTCCTATTTTTCTCGCCTAGAAGGCACCGTGCGCCAAAGGTTGTTTCCCAAAATTACGCTGACGGTTTTGCCACCGTGTCGCTTGACCGTGAACGAAGACTTCAAGGGTGCGCGTCGTCGGGCACAGGCTGGACTAGAGCTATATGATATTATGAGCGATCTGATTTTTCAGTCGCGCAGACAAAGCCAGACCTTGTTTCAGGCCCTGTTGGATTCAAGTCATATCCACGGACCTGCGACACCTGTGTTGGAAGACATTAAACGCGAACCACTCACCTACTCTGGGACCATCACCGGGGCGATTGCTTTGGGCCGGTCTTTAATGCCCCACAGCAAAGTTGGCGAAAGTGTCGCTGTGTTGCTGCCCAATTCGGTGGGTGCCGCGGTTACGTTTTTTGCCATGCAAGCGACGGGGCGTGTTCCGGCAATGCTGAACTTTTCAGCAGGCCCCGGCAATATGGTTTCTGCCATTCAAACGTCAGAGGCCAAAGTCGTTCTCACATCAAAAGTTTTTGTCGAAGCAGGTGGCCTCGAAGACACCGTCAAAACGTTGGAAGCCCATGCAAAGATTATCTGGCTCGAAGATGTCAAAGCGAATATGAGCTTGTGGATGAAATTGACCTCGGCCCTGATTGCAAAATTCTTTGCATCTAACTGGCATAGAAGATTTGTCCGTGATCATGACAGTCCAGCTGCGGTGTTGTTTACGTCAGGTTCAGAGGGTACGCCTAAGGGTGTGGTGCTCAGCCATGATAACTTGCTGTCAAACCGCTATCAGCTGACGGCACGTATCGATTTTAATCCAACCGACATTGTGTTTAATGCCTTGCCCGTTTTCCATTCATTCGGTCTGACCAGTGGAATGTTGTTGCCGATTTTGGCTGGTGTGCGGACGTTTTTATATCCGTCCCCCTTGCATTATCGGATCGTGCCGGAATTGGTTTATGACACCAACGCTACCGTCATGTTTGGCACCGACACGTTTTTGGCGGGCTATGCACGGGCGGCGAATGCGTATGATTTCTTTAAGGTGCGCTATGTGTGTGCGGGTGCGGAAAAGGTCAAAGATGAAACCCGCCAAGCCTTTGGTGATAAATTTGGGCTGCGTATTTTAGAAGGCTATGGCGCGACTGAAACGGCACCCGTTCTGTCCTTCAACACGCCCATGCATTTCAAAAAAGGCACTGTTGGTCGCTTGTTGCCAGGCATTAAGCACAAACTTGAACCCGTCGAAGGCATTGAAGATGCTGGCAAGCTGGTGGTGTCTGGTCCCAATGTGATGCTGGGCTATTACCTTTCAGACAACCCCGGTGTTTTGGTGCCGCCCCTAGATGGGTGGTACGACACGGGCGATATCGTGTCGCTGGACGAGCACGGTTTTGTATCCATCAAAGGCCGGGCCAAACGCTTTGCCAAGATCGCTGGGGAAATGGTCTCGTTGGGCCAAGTCGAAGCCTTGGCAGATATCGCTTGGCCGGGTGAACGACACGCTGCCATAACGCTTGCCGACCCTAAAAAGGGTGAACAGGTGGTGTTGGTCAGCGAAGTGCAAAATGCCGCGCGCGCAGACCTTCTAAAAGTCGCCAAAGACCAAGGCATCGCCGAAATCATGGTGCCTAAAAGCGTCATGAGCGTTCAAGATCTACCCCTGCTGGGATCGGGCAAAACCGACTATCCGGGTGTCGAGGCTCTTGTGAAAGCAGACTTTGACTCCTAAATTAAGCCCATCATGACAAAACGCACACATCAATGGAATGAGTTTCAGCGTTGGTGCAGTTCGCGGGGGATGAAGGCTCTGCCGGCGCACCCTTGGACGGTGGCAAGCTATTTGCGCTGGGTGGACCGCCGCAAGGATGTTGAAGAAGCAAGGGCAGCCCTTATTGCAATTACGCGCGAACACGTCTTTAAAACCGGGCGCGTACCAACCCGTCACGCCACCGTGAAAAGCACCATGGACCTGATTGAACGCAAGGCCTTAACCCGGGCTCAGCATGCGGATTTATTTGATGAAAAAGAGCTTTTGCAAGACAAGCCTTTGCCCGTTCTTAAAGATCAAGAAGACCAAGGTGAAGACGCAACACCCAAACAATCGGTCCAGCGTCGACGCCCCTTAAGCACGCAGCCACGGATGGTTCGCCGTCGCCGCCAGAAGCTTTAAGGGTGAGAAACCCGTAAATTCGCGTAATTTAACTTGACCCCAAGCCGTCTGGACGGCACTTTTCGGCCTATCATGCGGATTTTTAGACATTATAGCGACCTACCAGAAGATGCCCGAGGGTGCGTTGTCGCCATCGGCAACTTCGACGGTATTCACAAAGGTCACCAAGCTGTGATCAGTGAGGCGGGTTTTCTGTCGTGTGCATTGAACAAGCCGTTGGCCGTGATGACGTTTGAGCCGCATCCAGATGGGTTGTTTAATCCCGATTGTGAACCGTTTCGCTTAACCACCATGCGCGGCAAAACACACTTGATTGAAGCTTTAAGTGTGGATGAATTGTTGATTCAACACTTTGACTTTGAGTTTGCAGCTCTTTCGGCTGAAAAATTTGTCGATGAAGTGATTGTGAAGGGCTTGGGCGCGTCTCATGTCGTGTCTGGGTATGACTTTCGCTTTGGACAAAAACGGACGGGCAATTGTGAAACATTGTTAAGCCTTGGAAACCAAAAGGGTTTTGGTTTTACCGCGGTGCCGAAAGTGGTCGATGAAAATGGTGAGGTTTACTCATCAACACGCGTGCGCGATTGTCTAAGAGCTGGCGATGTCAGAGCTGCGGCTGATATTTTGGGCCGTTCTTTTGAACTGGAAGGCCGCGTTGAACATGGCGATGCGCGGGGGCGCCAATTGGGTTTCCCCACGGCCAATATTCATTTGCATGACTATCTTCGTCCGAAACGAGGCGTTTACGCTATTCGGGCCGGTGTGGACTTAGGCCAAGATACCAAATGGATAGATGGCGTTGCAAATTTTGGACGTCGTCCGACCTTTCATGCCGAAGACGATGTCATTTTAGAAGCCCATCTGTTCGGTTTTGAGGGCGATTTGTATGGAAAACACCTTCGAATTGAATTGGTTGATCGTATTCGCGACGAACGTAAATTCGACGGTCTAGAGGCTTTAAAAGCACAAATCGTCGAAGATTGTGAAATAGCTAGAGAAATCCTATTAAAAGAAGGCTAAAAAGGCCTTTCCATTTCAAATGATATAACGGTAAGCCGAAATCATGAGCCTAGACTATAAAAACACTGTATTTTTGCCCAAGACGGAATTTCCAATGCGCGCTGGATTGCCGGTGCGGGAACCTGAAACCATTCAGCGTTGGCAAGACATAGATATCTATGCTCAACACCGCAAAGCTGGTGAGGGGCGTGAGAAGTTTGTGCTGCATGATGGGCCTCCGTATGCCAACGGTCATCTGCACATCGGCCATGCCTTAAATAAGATTTTGAAAGATGTGATCGTTCGTAGCCAGCAAATGCTGGGCAAAGATTCAGATTATGTGCCCGGCTGGGATTGTCATGGTCTGCCCATCGAATGGAAAATCGAAGAAAAATACCGTGGCGAAGGCAAAGACAAAGACGACGTTCCGGTTATCGAGTTTCGTCAAGAATGCCGTGAATTTGCGCAAAAATGGATCGACATCCAACGTGAAGAATTCAAACGCCTGGGCATTGTCGGTGATTGGGATAACCCTTACACCACCATGACCAATGCCGCCGAAGCCACCATCGCCCGTGAACTGGGTAAGTTTTTGATGAGCGGCGCGCTGTATAAAGGCGCCAAGCCTGTGATGTGGTCTGTTGTTGAAAAGACCGCTTTGGCCGAGGCCGAAGTCGAATATCACGACCACAACTCGCAAACCATCCATGTGAAATTCCCGGTGTCCAAAGCCCCGATTGATGAAATGTTAGATGCATCTGTCGTGATTTGGACCACCACACCGTGGACCATCCCGGGCAACCGTGCCGTTGGCTATGGCGATTTTGATTACGGTGTGTATGAAGTTAAGGCGATCGCTGATGACAGCATGGCAACTGTTGGTGAAAAACTTATCGTTGCCGAAGGCTTGGCCGAAAATGTGGCGTCAGAATGTGGCATCACCGACTGGACCAAAGTTGCCAGCCATAAGGGCCTAGAAGGCGTTGTCTGCAAACATCCGTTCTATGAGCACGGTTATGATTTTGATGTCCGGGCCTTAAAAGGCGACTTCGTCACGCTTGAAGCTGGTACCGGTGTGGTTCACATCGCCCCAGGTCATGGCGCAGATGACTGGGAATTGGGCATGAAAAATGGCGTTGTGGTTCCCGATACCGTAAATGCGGATGGGACCTATACGGCGCAAGTGCCAATGTTTGAAGGCCTGCCCGTTCTCATTTTTGATGAAAAGAAAAAGAAAACTCGCTTTCCTGCCAATAAAGCCGTGTCTGATAAGTTGATTGAATTGGGGGCCCTGTTGGCGACCGATCGTATCGAGCACAGCTATCCACATTCTTGGCGGTCAAAAGCGCCGATTATTTTCCGCAATACGCCTCAGTGGTTTATTTCCATGGAAAAAACCGGCTTGCGCGATGCGGCTTTGAAGGCTGTTGAAGAGACACGTTTCGTGCCGAGCCAAGGCAAGAACCGTTTGCATGCGATGATTGCCGACCGTCCTGATTGGTGCGTGTCGCGTCAACGGGCTTGGGGCGTGCCGATTGCTGTGTTCGTCGACAAAAAGACGGGTGAGCCTTTGCGCGACCAGTCTGTTTTGGACCGCATCGTCAATGCTTTTGAAGAAGAAGGTGCGGATGCTTGGTATACCCGCGACCCGCAATCGTTCTTGGGCGATGATTTAAAAGCCGAAGACTTCGATCAAGTGACCGACATTTTGGACGTTTGGTTCGATTCTGGCTGTACCCACAGCTTTGTCTTGGAACAACGCGAAAACTTAAAATGGCCGGCTGATTTGTATCTGGAAGGGTCAGACCAGCATCGCGGTTGGTTCCATTCCTCGCTTTTGGAAGGTTGTGGCACCCGAGGCCGAGCGCCTTATGATGCCGTTTTAACCCACGGTTTCGTGTTGGATCAAAACGGTCGCAAGATGTCTAAGTCCATGGGCAATGTGACCTCACCCGAAGATGTTAATAATCAGCTTGGCGCGGACATCTTGCGTTTGTGGGTGGTTGGATCTGATTATTCAGACGACCTTCGCATCGGCCCCGATATCTTGAAAAGCCATTCCGATGTCTATCGTCGTCTGCGCAATACACTTCGCTTTTTGTTGGGGAATTTGGATGGCTTTAAGGAAAGCGAACGCTTAGATTTCGCTCAGATGCCGGAATTGGAACGCTCGGTCTTGCATCGCTTGTGGGAAATTGATGGGAAAGTCCGCAAGGCGTGCGACGACTTCCATTTCCACCCGTTGTTTACCGAACTGCACAATTTCTGCTCCGTAGAGCTGAGTGCCTACTATTTTGATATTCGCAAAGATGCCTTGTATTGTGACCGAGCGGATTCAACATTGCGCCGGGCATCTCGCACCGTTTTGGACGAAGTCTTTAAGTGTTTGACCGCTTGGCTGGCACCATTTGTATGCTTTACGGCAGAAGAAGCTTGGACATCAAGATACCCAGACGGCGGCAGTGTACACATGCGTTTGTTCCCAGACGTGCCAAGTGAATGGCAAGACGACAAACTTGCCGCCAAGTGGGGCCAAGTCCGAGATTTGCGCAAAGTCGTCACCGGCGCTTTGGAAATCGAACGTGCTGAAAAACGTGTTCGCTCCAGCCTACAGGCGACCCCAAAAGTTTACGCAACGGCTGAATTTATGACCGCCATGTCGGGTGTGGACTTAGCAGAAATTTCGATTACGTCAGGGGCCGAACTGATCGAAGGCGATGTCCCAGAGGGTGCATTTACCTTGCCAGATGTCATTGGTGTTGGCGTGGTCTCAGAAATTGCCGAAGGCGAAAAGTGTGAACGGTGCTGGAAGGTTTGTGATGATATTGGGGCGAATGCCGATCACCCGACCGTTTGCGCGCGTTGCGGAGATGCGGTTGATCACATGCCCGAGGGCGATTCTTAAATGAGCGCAGAGATATCCGTCTTAAGGCGTTTGGGCTGGGGAATCGCGGGATTTGTGTTCGTCGCAGACCAAATCACCAAATGGTTGATTTTGGACCTTTTCAGCCAAGGCCCCCGCGTGATTGAGGTGTTCCCCTTTTTCAATCTGGTGTTGGCTTGGAATCGCGGCATTAGCTTTGGCCTGTTTGGCGGCCTCGGCGATTGGGGGCCATGGATTTTGGTCTTCCTTGCCCTTGTTATTTCAGTTGTTTTAGCCGTTTGGTTGATGAAAGCCGAGAACCGCTTAACCGCGGCCAGCCTAGGTTTGATCATAGGGGGGGCGATCGGAAATATTATCGACCGGGCGCGTTTAGGCGCTGTGGTTGACTTTCTTGACGTGCATTTGTTTGGCTATCATTGGCCAGCTTTTAATATAGCGGATACAGGAATTTGTGTTGGAGCTGCACTTTTGATACTGGAATCCTTGTTTTATAGCTCTGAAAAGCCTAAAACAGACGTATGAAAAATAAGATAGCCCTTTTAATAGCCACTGTGTGCGTTGTGTCGTTATCGGCTTGCGATAATGTGCGTCAGACGTTGACTCAGACCAAAGGCGCACCAGATGAGTTCGCCGTATATACGCGCGCACCGCTGACAATGCCGCCTGATTATGGTGTTCGTCCAAAACCGAGCTCTGCAAATGAGACAGATTCTCCATCGGGTGCACCTCAAGAAACGGCACGCCGTGTTCTGTTGGAAAATAGCACCCAAACCATAACGCCTGTGCGCTCAGCAACGCCCGGCACAACGGCTCTTTTGACACGTGTGGGCGTGCATAATGCTGACCCTGATATTCGCCAAGCCATCAACCGTGAAACCACGGCTTTTGCAGAAGAAAATAAAACCGTTATCGACAATATGATGTTTTGGAGAAAAACCGAGTCGGGCGCAATTGTAGATGCGGATGCAGAAACCAAACGTATTCAGGAAACCCAAGCCTTAGGTCAACCTGTAAACGAAGGCACCACAGAAATAATTGAACCAAAGAAAAAAGCACCTTTGGAAGGTGTCTTTGACGGTTGGTTTAATTGATGAAATATCGTGTTCTATAAATCTGTGACCTGTGGCCCTCTTTGTGCCTCAATTCAGATATAGATATTACGCATGACCAGACACCTTTTCACCTTATGCATCGTCTGTTTGCTGACCTTATTTTCAGGTCATGCAAACGCTGGCGTTTTCAATCCGCGAACGTTCACCTTAGCAAACGGCATGCAAGTCGTTGTCTTGCCCAATCACCGTGCCCCCGTTGTTTTGCATATGGTGTGGTATAGGGCCGGTTCAGCCGATGAGCCCAAGGGGAAGTCTGGCGTTGCGCATCTGCTCGAACATTTAATGTTTAAGGGCACTACAAAAAATCCAGATGGAGCTTTTTCCAAGAAATTGGCCCAGCACGGCGGTCAAGAAAATGCGTTTACGTCCCACGATTACACTGGCTATCACCAAACCATAGCCGCAGATCGTTTGGAAATGGTGATGGCCTTAGAAGCCGATCGGATGACCAATTTGGTGCTTGATCCCGCCGATGTTAAAACCGAGCGCGACGTCGTTTTGGAAGAACGAAACCAACGTATCGAAAATAACCCAAGTGCCCGGTTGCGCGAACAGGCCCACCAAACCTTGTTCCCCAAAGACCACCCTTATGGGCGTCCGGTCATTGGTTGGCGAAATGAATTGGCATCTTTGACCCGCGAAGATGCATTGGCGTTTTATCAAGCCAACTATGCCCCAGATAACGCGATTTTGGTGGTTGCGGGTGATGTCGACGTTCATGAGGTCAAACGCCTCGCCGAGAAATATTATGGGGTTATAGACGTGTCTCCTGTAAAGCCTCGTCGAGATTTGGTGGTGAAGTCTCCGATTAAGGGTGGCGAAACAATCTTGACGCATGAACGTGTGCGTCAACCTGTTTGGTCCAAAACAATCCTTCAGCCTTCTCTCGCCAATGGGCCCAATGAACGTATCGCGGCTTTAGAGGTTTTGAGCGAAATCTTGGGCGATGGTGGAACGTCACGTTTGTACCGAAAGCTTGTGATCGAAAAGCAGTTGGCGGTGAATACGGGAACCTATTACGATTCAGGCGCACGAGGTGATGGTCGTTTTATTCTTTACGCCAGTCCACGATCAAGCGTTGATCTAGAGGTTCTTGCCAATGCGGTCGAAGCAGAAGCAAAGCGGATGCTAGATGAGGGCTTGGAACCCGGAGAGTTGGACCGTGTTAAATCCCGTATGGTGTCTAACGCGATTTTTGCCCGCGATGAAATGAAAGCAGGGGCCTGGTCTATCGGTTCTGCTTTAGCCTCAAAGCACACAATTGAAGACGTTGAAGACTGGCCCACACGCATCAAAGCCGTCTCCGAACAAGATGTCTTGGACGCCTTAAAAGGTGTTCTCGGCGATCCGCGCTTTATCACGACGAAACTGTTGCCGGAACCTCTTAAAAAGGGGGGCGGGTCATGAAGGCTTTAAAAGTCCTCGTTGTGCTTTTTGTGAGCACACTGCCCTTTTGTGCCGGTGCCGTGGATGTCGAACGCGTCATCAGTCCCGGTGGTATCGAGGCTTGGCTGGTGCAAGACCACGCAAATCCACTGGTTTCTATGCACTTTAATTTTAAAGGTGGATCAGAACTCGATCCACAAGGCAAAGGCGGTCTCGCCAATCTCGCCGCCAGTACGATGGATGAAGGGGCTGGCGATCTTGATAGTCAGACCTTTCAAAGGCGTCTTGTCGATCATTCGATCACGCTTCGTTTTTCGGCGGGCTTAGACCGTTTTTCAGGCCAGTTTAAAACGCTGAAAACTCACGAAGATGAAGCCTTTGATCTCTTGCGGTCGGCTCTGTCTGAACCTCGTTTTGACGAAGAACCCGTGGCTCGGCTGAAAAGTCAGATTCAATCAGGCCTTCGCAGCGATAGTGAAGATCCAAGTGTGATTGCTTTCACAACGTTGTTTCAAGGCTTTTTTAAAGATCATGGTTATGCGCGTCGGTCCAAAGGCACCCCAAAAAGCGTGGATGCGATCTTGCGTCAGGACTTGATCAATTTCGTCAAAACACGCATCGCCCGTCATGATTTAAAGATTGGGGTGGTGGGGGATATGACCCCAAAACGTTTGGGTGAACTGTTAGACCGAACGTTTGGAGGGCTTGCCCTTAAACCCGGTTCCGCCGAGGCCCCTGAAATCAAAGCGATGTCCCACGGGCGGGTGACGGTGGTCGAAAAAGATTTGGTTCAAAGTAATATTATTTTCGGCCATGCAGGTCTTAAACGAAATGACCCTGATTTTTATATCGCCTTGGTCATGAACCATATTTTGGGCGGCGGCAGCTTTACCTCTCGGCTTTACAGCGAGGTGCGCGAAAAGCGGGGCTTAGCTTACAGTGTTGGCACCAGCATCTATCCCTTGGACCGCGCAGGTTTGATTATTGGCAGTGCCGGGACGGAAAATGCGCGGGTGGCTGAAACCTTAGAGATCATTCGGGCTCAATGGAAACGCTTAGCCGATGGGGGCCTCGGGCAGCAAGAGCTTGATGATGCCAAAACCTATGTAACCGGGTCATTTCCGTTGAGCTTCACCTCCACATCGGCCATCGCGCGGGTGTTGGTGGCGATGCAAGTCAACGATTTAGGGATCGATTACTTGGACAAGCGTAATGCGTATATCAGCTCAATCACCATTGAAGATGTGCGCCGGGTCGCGAAAAAGCTCCTGAAAGCCGATATGTTAGATGTCGTTGTGGTTGGCAACCCCGAAGGTGTTGTGTCGAAGCCTTGAGATCAAGGGGCTTCCTCGGCTATTGTGAAGCTTCAATACAGCGATTCGCAAAATGAGGGGGCCACCGATAGAAATGCTCTATCGTCAGATCATTCAAAATTGTTTCGAGTCACACGTGGGCAAGCACGGTTTGACGGACGGGGAGTTTCGCGAACTGCGCGAACGCACGGGTCCGGTGATTGATGGTCTCAAACAAGTGCATGAAAGCGGCGAGTTGCCGTTGCTACGGTTGCCCGAAAGTCATGCTGATCTTGATGAATTAAAACCGATCGCAGACCGTTTTCGAAATTCATTTGATGATGTTGTGGTGTTGGGCACGGGTGGCTCATCATTGGGTGGGCAGACGCTATACTCATTAGCCGATAGTGGCTTTGGTCCCCGCAAAGGCGGGCCGAATATTCATTTCCTCGACAATGTCGATCCCGATACGTTTGAATTGTTGTTTGAACAACTCGACTTGACGCGCACCGGCTTTATCGTGATTTCGAAATCGGGCTCAACGGCGGAAACGGTGGCTCAGTTTATCGCTTGTCTTGATCGATTGATGACGCTGGGCGGACGAGACAGTGCATCAAAGCATGCCTTGGTGATTACGGAACCGGGCCGCAACCCGTTACGCTCTTTGGCAAACCGTTTAAGCCTTCCGGTTTTAGACCATCATGAAAACATTGGTGGACGTTATTCTGCCTTATCTGTGGTGGGGTTGTTGCCGGCAATGATCGCGGGTTTGGATGCCTATGGGGTGCGTGCCGGGGCCAAGGCCGTTTTGGATGCGACCTTATTTGGTCCCGATCCCAGAGAATCAGAGGCCGCTGTTGGGGCTGCGATTCAAATTGCTTTTTTGAAAAAGAAAGGCATACCCAACACCGTTTTGATGCCCTACGTCGATCGCTTATCTAATTTTGGATTGTGGTTTCAACAATTGTGGGCGGAAAGTTTGGGCAAGGATGGGTCCGGTTCAACCCCCATTCGCGCCATGGGAACACGCGATCAGCATAGCCAGATGCAGCTGTACCTAGACGGCCCTCGCGATAAACTTTTCACCTTGATGACATTGGATGTTCAAGGACAAGGCCGACTGATTTCCAATGCTTTGGTGAAAGAACAAGAACTTGCCTATTTGCAGCGTCGCCGCATGGGGGACTTGTTAGAATCAGAACAACGCGCCACGGCAGAAACGCTGGTGAACAACGGATGCCCATTACGCCTGTTCCAGCTTGACCGTTTGGACGAAGAAGTCATGGGGGCGCTGTTGATGCACTTTATGTTGGAAACGATCATATCGGCGGGGCTTTTGGGGGTCGATGCTTTTGATCAGCCCGCCGTCGAAGAAGGCAAAGTTCTGACACGCCAATTCTTGTCCGAAATGGGCTAACGTACCGATGACCCTGCGTAGACTTCCCGAAACTCTGGTCAATCAAATCGCCGCTGGTGAAGTGGTTGAACGCCCTGCTTCTGCCCTAAAGGAGCTGGTGGAAAACAGCCTTGATGCAGGGGCAAAGAATATTGATATCCAACTGCGCGAAGGTGGGCGTACGTTGATTGCGGTCACCGATGACGGTTGTGGCATGACCCCCGACGAGCTGTCTTTATCCATAGAACGTCACGCGACCTCTAAATTACCAGACGATGATTTGGTGCATATTAAGGCCTTGGGCTTTCGTGGAGAAGCCTTGCCGTCGATTGGTGCCGTGGCGCGGGTCTCTATTACATCGCGCGCCGAAGGATCGGATAACGCTTGGGTGTTGCGTGTCGAAGGTGGCAAGGTGTTTGAACCTGAGCCCGCCGCCCATCCCCAGGGCACACGGATCGAAGTGCGGGACTTGTTTTTTGCGACGCCTGCGCGCTTGAAGTTTTTAAAAACACCGCGCACGGAACTCACCCACGCGGTGGAAATCATAAATCGTTTGGCGATGGCACATCCCGGTGTGGGCTTTACGTTATCGGATGAAAAACGCACCATTATTCGGTTAAGCCCGGCCCAAGGTGATTTGTTCGCAACGTCTAGATCGTTTGGGCGATGTCATGGGGCGAGATTTCTATGACAACTCCATAAAGGTCGAGGCCGAACGCGAAGGGGTGCGTTTAACGGGTCATATCGGTTTGCCGACCTTAAACCGCGGCAATGCTAACCAGCAATTCATGTTTGTGAATGGTCGCCCGGTGCGCGATAAATTGTTTTATGGGGCTTTGCGCGGCGCTTATCGTGATTTTCTCGCCCATGACCGCTATCCTTATGTGGCGCTGTATTTAGAATTGCCGCCCGAATCCGTAGACGTCAATGTACATCCGGCAAAAACCGAAGTTCGTTTTCGCGATGGAGCTTTGGTGCGCGGCTTGATCGTTGGGGCCCTGAGACATGCCTTGGCGGATGCGGGGCATCGGGCGTCAACCACCGTGTCAGATGCGGCCCTTGGCGCGGCACATGCTGTTGATCCTCGTTTTGCACATCAAATTCAGTCTCGTCCTTTTCCCCAAGGCGGAAATGTTTCGCGTGGATTAGCGGATCGCGGTGCAGACTTTCAAGCGCCGTTCGGCAATTTAGACATGACGCCAACGGCACGCCAAGAAGAAGATGTCTTTGAAGACCAAGCCGAAGATTTCCCGTTGGGTGTCGCCCGTGCTCAACTGCACGAAACCTACATCGTCGCGCAAACGGCAGACGGTATCGTCATCGTCGATCAGCACGCTGCCCACGAACGCTTGGTTTATGAACGCATGAAAGCCGAAATGAACGAAGGCACCATCGCGACGCAGGGTTTGTTGTTGCCCGAAGTGGTCGAACTCGACGAAGGCTCAGCCGCGCGCATCGCTGCCCGTATTGCTGAATTTGAAACCTTAGGCTTGGTGTTAGAGCCTTTTGGCGAAGGTGCCGTCGTGGTGCGGGAAACGCCTGCGATGTTGGGTAATGTTGATGTTCACAAACTGGTCCGTGATCTGGCCGATGATTTGGCCGAATGGGGTGAAGCCATCGCGTTGGATGAAAAGCTTGGTGACGTGGCGGCGACCATGGCTTGTCATGGCAGTGTGCGCGCCGGTCGTCGTTTGCAAGCGGCTGAAATGAATGCCCTGTTGCGCGAAATGGAATCCACACCCCACTCCGGTCAATGCAATCACGGTCGCCCGACCTATGTCGAGCTTAAGCTGGCAGATATTGAAAAGCTGTTCGGCAGACGTTAAGCGTTGTACGTCAAAAACACCGCCCGTGCGGCCCCATAGTCTTTTTCTTTTTGAAGCGTGAAGCCTGTTGGCAGCGGTAAATCTTCGTCTTTTGCGACCTCAACCATTAACACGCATCCGTCATTCAACCAGCCGCGGCGGACTAAGGTTTGAAGAGCAGGTTCGCTTAAACCCTGATTATATGGCGCATCCATAAAAACATAGTCACAGGGAAATTGGGGGTCCCCGATGGCGATGGCTTTTCTCTCGATGACTTTGGACGTTGTTTCTTCGCCCAGCATTTGAATGTTGTCTTGCAAGGTTCGCGCTGCGCCACGATGGCTTTCAACGAATGTGCAGTGGGCGGCTCCCCGCGATAGGGCTTCTAGTCCCAACGCCCCAGTTCCGGCAAAGACGTCCAAAACGCGCGCATCACAGATGCCCGGACCCGTCACACCATGTTCCAACACGTTAAAGATCGCTTCGCGGGCCCGATCAGATGTGGGGCGCGTATCTCGGCCTTTGGGGGCATTTATCGAACGCCCTTTATGCTTGCCGGAAACAATTCGCATCAGCGCTTCTTTCTGGGCTTGCGCGTTGGTATTGGCTTTTTGGATTTGCGTGGTTTTCTGGGCTTGGCATTGGGCTTTTCTTTGGCTTTGGCCCAGCCCTTTTGCGACTTGTTAATGTTGATGCCCTTGTCTTCGGCAACCCGTTCATATTTGCCGCCCAATTGTTCAATCAATTGACGGCGGGGGACTTCCATGACCTCTTCACGATTAAGGTCGCCCAAACGAAACGGGCCAAAGGATTTTCGGATCAAGCGGTTCACGTGCAGATCCAAATGACGCATCACTTGGCGAATTTCGCGGTTTTTACCTTCGGTTAAAGACACGATTAGCCAGGCATTACGCCCGGTTTTCTTTTCAATGCGCGCTTCGACGGGGCCATAGTGAATGCCTTCGACGGTACAGCCGTCTTTGATGGTGTCGAGAATGTCTTGGGTGACAAAGCCAAATACACGCACCCGATAGGTGCGCAGCCAACCGTTCGATGGCAGTTCAAGTTCTCTCGACAAGCCACCGTCGTTGGTCAACAACAACAAGCCTTCGGAATTCATATCCAAGCGACCGATTGAAATCACCCGGCCCAAGGCTTCGGGTAAATTATCAAACACGGTGGGGCGTTCGTCTTCGTCTCTGTGTGTCGTCACCAATCCGGCGGGTTTGTGATATAGCCACAGTTTGGGTTCGACCTGAGCAGGCAGGGTCTTGCCATCGACCTTCACGCGGGTCGGATCATCCACAAGTGTCGCCGGCGTGTCGATGACAACACCATCCACTTCAACACGTTGTTCTAAGATCCAGCGTTCGGCATCTCTGCGCGAGCACAGACCTGCGCGCGCCATCAATTTGGCGACGCGATCACCTTTCGGTTTGTCATCGGTTGGGGGTGTTTCAGTCATCGTCCATTTCACGTTTAATAGAGTATTCGCGAGAAGCTTCTACGAAGGCCGCGAAGATGCGGATGTCGGCATCGGTAATTTCAAATTCAGGGTGCCACTGTACGCCCAAGCAAAAAGACATATTGGTGGCTTCAATGCCTTCGATGACACCATCTGGGGCCTGCGCGTTGATCTTTATCCCATCTGATTCGTTTCGTACAGCTTGATGATGGGCGCTGTTCACTTGAATGTGTGTTTCTCCGACAATGTCGTGCAAAAGCGTGTTTTCGACCACAATCACATCGTGACCCACTTCATCACGGGGATTGGGTTGTTCGTGGGCTAGGGCATTTGGAATTTCATCAGGGATGTGCTGGATTAACTTTCCACCCAAAGCCACTTGTAAAAGCTGTTGTCCCCCGCAAATTCCCAAAACCGGCATGTCGTTTTTTAAGGCATTTTGCAAAATGGCCATTTCGAACTGGGTGCGATCGTCCTTGGTGGTGACCGTTTCATGGACGCTTGGATCGCCATACATAGAGGGGTGAACATCAAAATTCCCACCGGGGATCAAAAGCCCGTCGATGTCGTCTTGATAAATGTGCAAAAGGTCCATGTCATGGGGCAGCAATAAGGGCAGCCCCCCCGCATGAGCAACGGCGGAAACGTAATTGTGACGAACCGCATACCACGGGAACTTGGAATATTGATCATCCCCGCCCGTCTCGCTGTCTAACACAATGCCGATAATCGGCGTGATAAGATCTATAGCCATATTTGATTTTAAGACTCCAAAGACTTAACGGCAAGACATCTTGACGGATAAGGTTTTGGAACGCACTCTTTGACCATGACAGATTATATGGAAATAGCTTTATCACAAGCCGAGGCCGCCGCAGATCGTGGTGAAGTTCCGGTGGGCTGTGTTGTTGTGGACGGTGCCACGGGTGACGTTCTTGCGCAAACGGGCAATCGGACCGAAGAACTCAACGACCCCACGGCCCATGCCGAAGTGTTGGCAATCCGGGAGGCCAGCGCCAAAAAAGCTTCGACTCGTCTGGCGGGTTGCGATCTTTATGTGACGTTGGAACCGTGCGCCATGTGCGCTACCGCGATCTCATTCGCGCGCATCCG
>Ga0316189_10001712_pt1 | contig 21760 bp, 23 predicted proteins | sample LowCovwburrow_MG_FD_204930 | JGI IMG/M metagenome (GOLD analysis project Ga0316189, IMG submission 204930) | Coastal sediment microbial communities from Maine, United States - Lowes Cove worm burrow | ecosystem: Environmental > Aquatic > Marine > Coastal > Sediment | place: USA: Maine... | reverse complement strand
ACACGAGAATCATGAACCCCCGCGCTACCCGCTGGAAACCGCACCGGTGTTTTCTCCGCAGCAGCATCCCTGCAGACCTGTCTGACTGGTTGCTTGACCGTGAGTCCCTGACGCTGCGTTTGCAGCAGTTGTGCCCCGGAAAATCTCTGCAGGGCTTTCGGGTCCGGGTTTTATCACAGGTGCAGGCCATCCCTTACCTGGATGAGTCGCAGGCTTTGAGTATGCAGCCCGGAAAGATGGCGGTAATCAGGCAGGTGCTGCTGTTGTGTGGCAGTCAACCCTGGGTTTATGCACGCACGGTGATACCGGTGTCATCATTGCGTGGTAAATTACAGCAGCTTACCGCACTGGGCACGCGGCCACTGGGCGCGGTGCTGTTTGCCGATCCGGGGATGCGCCGGGACATGGTGGAGCTGGCAGAAATTTTTCCGGGCCAGGCTATTTTCACTGCTGCCACTGCTCATACGCGGCACCAGCCGGCATCAATCTGGGGGCGGCGCTCGGTGTTCTGGCTCTCCGGCAAGCCATTGCTGGTGAGTGAGATTTTTTTACCTGATTTCACTGCGATCAGCCCGCTGCTGCCAGACTGGAGAGGCAGCTGAAAAGATGATTACCCTTATATGAATGTGACATGAAACCATGACAACAGCACCATCAAAATTCACACGTCTGCGTGATTATGTCAGCCTGATGCGGCTGGACAAGCCAATTGGTATTTTCCTGTTGTTGTGGCCAACGCTGTGGGCGCTGCTGATTGCCAGCGGTGGTAACCCGGATCCGAAGGTGTTGCTGATCTTTGTGGCGGGTGTTGTGCTGATGCGGTCTGCCGGTTGCGTCATTAATGATTATGCCGATCGAGATTTTGACCGTCATGTCTCACGTACCCAGAACCGCCCGCTGACAGCCGGCCGGGTGAGTACCCGTGAAGCAAAGGTCCTGTTTGTAGTTTTATGCCTGCTTGCGCTGGTACTGGTGCTGCAACTGAATCTGCTGACGGTCGGCCTGTCGGTGGTCGGGGTGTTGCTGGCCGCTGTTTATCCGTTTATGAAACGTGTCACCCATCTGCCACAGGTGTTTCTCGGTATTGCCTTTGGCTGGTCTGTGCCGATGGCATTTGCCGCGCAGACCGGCAGCGTGCCACAGGTGGGCTGGTTGATGTTTGTTGCCACGGTGCTGTGGGCGACCGCGTATGACACGCTGTATGCCATGGTGGACCGCGAGGATGATCGGGTGCTGGGACTGAAATCCACGGCGATCCTGTTCGGTGACTCTGATCGTCAGATTATCGCGATCATCCAGGGCATGTTGCTGGCTTGCCTGTTAATGATTGGCCTGCAGGCCGAGCTTGGCCTGATCTATTACCTGGCGGTGCTGGTTGGTGCCGGGCTGGCTGGCTGGCAGCAGTACCTGATAAGGTTTCGTGAGCGTGAGGCCTGTTTCCAGGCTTTTCTTAATAACAACTGGTTCGGCGCGGTGATTTTCCTCGGTATTTTGTTCGACTACATGTTTGCCGCAGCGGCGGGTTAACCGGCCCGCGCGATAACCCAGACTTCTACCTGTTTTGCACCGGCGCCTTTTAGCGTTCGTGACAACTCGTTGGCGGTGTGACCGGTAGTCATCACGTCATCAATGATGGCGATATGAGCCGGTAATCTGTCTGTGGTTACCGTGAAGGCATTACGTAAATTCAGCCGGCGTGCATTGTGAGTCAGCAGGGATTGCGGCTCTGTTTTCCGGTTGCGCAGGCACAAGCGATGGCTGGTTCGAATGTCCAGCCGGCCGCCAATGACCCGCGCCAGCTCTGTGGCCTGGTTGAAGCCGCGTTGCTGTAAGCGTGAACGATGCAGGGGTACCGGAACCAGCAGCTCGGGCAATGCTGCCTCCCGGCCTGCCAGCCGGTTGGCCAGCAAACCCGACAACAATGGACTAATCGCCAGTTCGCCGGCAAATTTCAGTCGCTTTATCAGGTAATCAACCGGCGGCCGGTAGTGGAACAGTGCCGTGGTGGCATCAAATGCCGGTGCGTGTTTCTGGCAGCGCCCGCACAGGCTGTTATCGCAACTGGCCGGGAGTGGCAAACTGCAGCGGGCGCAGACATGTGCCAGCCAGGGTGCCTCATTACGACAAGGCAGGCAGAGCCCGGGAGCGCTTGCAGCGCGACTGCCGCACAGCCGGCAGCGGCCGGGGAACAGTGCGGCCAGCGCCGCGTTTAAGTTGTAAACCATAATGACTTGTCCCGGTTGACAGGAAAAATGAACGGCTCCATAGTGCCGGGTCTGCAAACCTGTGTGAAACAAGCCTATGAATACGCAAACAGCCTGTCTGTCGGAAAATCCTGAAAATGCCGTGCGCCATGACTGGTCGCTCACCGAGGTAAACAAGATATTTGATCTACCTTTCAATGAGTTACTTTTTCAGGCGCAAACCGTGCACCGGCAGCATTTCGATCCCAACGCGGTACAGATCAGCACGCTACTGAGCATCAAGACAGGCGGCTGTCCGGAGGATTGCAAATATTGTCCCCAGAGTGTGCATTACGACACCGGGCTGGAAGCGGAGCGACTGATGGACATTGAGGCGGTGGTCACGGCTGCCAGGCGCGCCAAACAGGCAGGTGCATCACGCTTTTGTATGGGTGCCGCGTGGCGTAACCCAAAGGGCAAGAATTTTGAGCGGGTGCTGGAAATGGTCGAGCGGGTACGTGCCGAGGGACTGGAGACCTGCGCGACACTCGGTATGCTGGATGAACCGCAGGCGGCTGAACTGAAGCGGGTCGGGCTGGATTATTACAACCACAATCTCGACACCTCGCCGGAATTCTACGGCGATATTATAACCACGCGCAGCTATGCTGACCGGCTGGATACGCTCAGGCATGTGCGTGATGCCGGTATCAATGTCTGTTGCGGTGGTATTGTCGGCATGGGTGAAAGCCGTGCAGACCGGGTGTCGATGCTGTGCGAACTGGCCAACCTGCCGGAACATCCGGGCAGCGTGCCGATCAACCAGCTGGTCAAGGTGGAAGGTACCCCGGTGGAGATGCAGCCGGACATTGATGAACTGGAGTTTGTACGCACCATCGCGACGGCACGCCTGCTGATGCCGGCCTCTTATGTTCGCCTGTCTGCCGGTCGTTCCGAAATGAGCGACACAATGCAGGCGCTGTGTTTCTTTGCAGGCGCGAATTCCATTTTCTACGGTGAAAAACTGCTGACCACCGGTAACCCGGATACGGCTGCGGATGATGCGCTGTTTGCAAGGCTCGGTTTGCACCCGGCGTAACCTAGATACCTTGTAGGAGCGGAGCGTGTCCGCGATTTACTAAACACAAAATCGCGGACACGGTCCGCTCCTACAGAATCTTTATTAAATGAAGAACCTCAAGCGACAACTGCAGCAGCGCCGCCAGCAACAGCTCTATCGCTCGCGGTTGGTAATTGATACGCCGCAGGGAGTGAGCGTGCGTATTGACGGCAGGGACTACCTGTCTTTCTGCAGTAATGATTATCTGGGTCTTGCGAATCATCCGGATATTGTCGCCGCCTTTCACCGCGGGCTGGATGACTACGCTGCGGGCAGTGGGGCGGCGCACTTGATTACCGGTCACAGTCGTGCCCATCATGCGCTGGAAGAAGAGCTGGCCGCGTTCCTGCAGCGGCCGCGGGCCTTGCTGTTTTCCACCGGTTACATGGCGAATCTGGGCGTGATGTCTGCCTTGCTGGGCCACGGTGATCGTGTCTTTGCGGATCACACCAACCATGCCTCGTTGCTGGACGGTGCACGACTCAGCGGTGCACGGCTGCTGCGTTATCAGCACAATGACGCAGCAGACCTGCAGGCGCGTCTGGCGAATGCACCGGCCGGAGAATGGCTGGTGGCGACCGATGGCGTGTTCAGTATGGACGGTGACATAGCGCCTTTGCAGCAGCTGGCGGACATTGCCGCCAGGCATGCAGCCTGGCTACTGGTGGATGACGCGCACGGCCTGGGTGTTACCGGACCGGGTGGACGTGGCAGCGTTGCGCAGGCCGGACTGGATTTGAATCAGGTGCCGATCTTGATGGGCACGCTGGGCAAGGCGGTTGGTACTTTTGGTGCTTTTGTAGCCGGTAGTGATGACCTGATCGAAACGCTGATACAGGACGCACGCACGTATATCTATACAACGGCGCCACCGCCGGCGCTGGCCTGTGCAACCCGCGTTGCGCTGCAACTGCTGCAGCAGGAAGACTGGCGCCGGGAGCAATTACAGAGCCTGGTGAAGCGGTTTCGTCGCGGCGCACAGCAACTGGGGCTGGCGTTGTGTGACTCGCAAACACCGATACAGCCGTTGATTGCCGGCACGGCCGCCGAGGCATTGCGGCTCAGCCAGGCGCTGCGCGAACAGGGTATCCTGATTACTGCGATTCGACCGCCGACCGTGGCGGAAGGCCAGTCGCGGTTGCGAATAACCTTTTCGGCAGCACACAGCGAGCAGCAGGTGGACCGCCTGCTACAGGCGCTTGAAGACGTTACGCTGAAACGCCAGGCATGCGGCGGCGACTGAAGCGTGGCGCTGTACACGCACACGTCCGGCACCGGGCCCGATTTGCTGCTGCTTCATGGATGGGGGCTGCACGGGGGTATCTGGGAACCGTTGCTGGCGTTGCTGGAGCCACATTTTCGTATCAGCTGTGTGGACCTGCCCGGGCATGGCCGCAGTGGCTGGCAGGGTGAGCGCACACTGGATGAAAGCGTCGAGGCAGTGTTGTCGGTTGCTCCGCCCGCAGCGGCCTGGCTCGGCTGGTCGCTCGGTGGGCTGGTTGCTGCACGGGCAGCCATGCTGGCGCCCGAGCGTGTTAATGCGCTCATCGAAATTGCCAGCAGCCCGTGTTTTGTGTGCCGGCCTGGCTGGCAGAGCGCCATGTTGCCTGCCTTGCTGGATACCTTTGCTGCCGAGTTGGCAGAGGATTATATGCGTACCCTGAATCGTTTTTTGGCGTTGCAGGTGCGTGGCAGTGAAAATTCCGCTGCCACCCTGAAGCGCCTGCGTACCCTCATGCTGGTACAGGGGGAGCCGAATGCGGATGCGCTGCGTGCCGGACTTGAGCTGCTGCGGACAACGGATTTGCGTGAGCGTCTCGGCGCAGTCGAATGCCCGGTACTGTTGCTGGCCGGCGAGCGCGATACGCTGGTGCCATTGATCGCCATGCAAGCAGCGCGTGATTTATTCAGCGCTGCGACACTGCGAGTGATTGATGGTGCGGGTCATGCGCCGTTTATTTCTCATCCGGAAGAAGTTGTCAGATTGATTGCCGAATTCCTGCGCGAGGATATTGCACAGGGTTGTTGATTTAACCTGTAGGAGCGGACCATGTCCGCGATATTTTTTTACGCCACAATCACGGACATGGTCCGCTCCTACAACAAATATAATTGCACAAGCAGGCTTATGACAGAACAGGACAGTCAATACCGGATAGACAAACAGCTGGCGCGACGGTCCTTTGATCGGGCTGCGGATACCTATGACGCGGTTGCCGAGCTGCAGTACGAAATCGGCGACCGCATGGTTGAGCGGCTCGACTATATCCGCCTGCAGCCGCGCCGCATTCTGGATCTGGGAGCGGGTACCGGTTTTTTAACTGAGGTGTTGCGCAAACGCTATCGCAAGGCCGATGTGGTAGCGCTGGATATTGCCGAACGCATGCTGCAGCGCGTGCAGGGGCGTGGTGGCTGGTTTCGCAAGCCACAATGCGTGTGTGCGGATGCCGAGATCTTGCCGTTTGCAGACGACAGCTTCGATTTTATTTTCTCCAACCTGATGCTGCAGTGGTGTACCGACCTGGAATCGACATTGAGGGAGCTGCGCCGGGTGCTGGCGCCGGGCGGCCTGTTGATGTTCACCACCTTTGGTCCCGATACGCTGATGGAACTGCGCGCCAGCTGGGAAGCGGTGGATGGTTATACGCACGTCAATGCGTTTGTTGATCTGCATGATGTCGGTGACCTGCTGCTTAGTACGCAGTGGGCTGAACCGGTTATGGATTCGGAACGGATTACCGTTACCTATCGCGAGCTGCGCACCCTGATGCGGGAACTGAAACATATTGGTGCGCATAATGTCACCGTCGGCCGCGCGCGTGGCCTGACCGGCAAGCAGCATATGCAGCAACTGGCCGAGGCCTATGAACATTTTCGTGAAGACGGCGTGTTGCCGGCCAGCTACGAGGTGGTATACGGGCATGCCTGGTCGCCGCTGAACAAACATACTGCAACAGTCGGCAACGAAGTGTCGCTCGCCAGTCTGCAGCGGCCCGATCCGCGGCCATGAGTGTCTGCCGCGGCTATTTTATTACCGGTACCGATACCGGGGTGGGCAAGACAGCGGTCACGCTGGGGTTAATGCAGGCCCTGCAGGCTCGTGGCCACACGGTTGCAGCCATGAAGCCGGTCGCCTCCGGCTGTGTCTCGATGCAGGCCGGTCTGCGCAATGATGATGCCTTGCGTCTGCAACAGCAGGCCTCGGTTGAGCTGGAATACGCACTGATCAACCCCTATTGCTTCGCACCCCCCATCGCCCCGCATATTGCTGCTGAGCAGGCTGGTGTGCGCATGGATATTAAAAAAATATACAACAAATACAATAAGATAAGAGGGGTGTCGGACTGTGTTCTGGTTGAGGGTGCGGGTGGCTGGCAGGTACCGTTGAATGCCGAGGAGACCCTTGCTGATCTGGCAGTGGCGCTGGATCTGAAGGTGATTCTGGTGGTCGCTATCCGGCTGGGCTGCCTGAACCATGCCTTGCTGACTGCAGAATCCATTATTAATAGTGGCTGTGAGCTGGCCGGCTGGGTTGCCAACCACCTTTTGCCCGTGTCAGAAGCTGCTGCTGCCAATGTCCGGGCATTGGACCTGCGGCTGGCATGCCCAAGACTGGGAATCATTACATACAATGAAGAAATTTCTGCCAAATTCGTGGCGGATTGCCTGTCAGTTTAAATGCTAGTGAATACCTGACTGTTTTACTCAATTGAATCTTAGAGAACTCTAATATAATATCTCCGCTCTGTTTTTAGGGCGGTCGGGCCGATGCGGCTCTGGGCGGGATAGTGGTAGAGCTCGTATTTGATCCTTCAGGCCAGGACTGTCACTGGGTGATTCGTCCGAACCAGTCCCTGTCATGGCAGTGGGCGGTAAGGGTCTATGCATTCATCTCCCTGTGCTGCCTGGGAATAGGTGTTGCATTTGCCTTGCACGGATTCTGGCCGGTGTTGCCATTTGCCGGTCTTGAAGTTGCCGTTCTGGGGATCGCTTTTTATCTGTGCCTTTCACGCAGTCAGGTGCGTGAGGTCGTCTCCGTTAATGCGGACAAGGTCACAGTAGAAAAGGGGCGTAATAGCCCGCAGGAACGTTGGGAATGTCCGCGCGTATGGGCGCGCATTTCACTGCAGCCTTCAAAGATTGCCTGGTATCCAAGCCGGTTGGCGATAGCCTTCCAGGGCACGCAGGTAGAAATTGGCAGGTTCCTGGCAGAACAGGAACGGTGCGCGTTGGCGGATGAACTTGAAGAAACTATTCGCCACAAAGACTGGCGTCTGATGCCGTCCGCGTGACGGTTGCACTTAAAAATTATTCTGTAAAAATTTTAAACTATTAGTGTTGGGAGATCGATGCATGTTCGCTAAAACGCTTAAAGGCGCCTTGTACAGTTTATGGGGCACTGTGCTCCTGCTGGGTGCAGGTAATTCATACGCAGAATATCCAATCAACCTCACCAGGGGCGTGACAGATATCAGCAACAAGGTCTTCGACCTGCACATGCTGATTTTCTGGATCTGTGTGGTTGCCTGCGTCCTTGTGTTTGCAGTTCTGATTTATTCCATTTTCACCCACCGCAAGTCCAAGGGTGCCGTTGCTGCTGAATTTCATGAAAGCACCACGGTGGAAATTATCTGGACCACTATTCCTTTCCTGGTGCTTGTTGCCATGGCGGTACCGGCGACCACGACCCTGCTGGCACTGGAAGACACCCGTGATGCGGACATGTCCATTCAGATTACCGGTTACCAGTGGAAATGGAAATACGATTACCTGGATGAGGGCATCAGTTTTTTCAGTGTACTGACCACGCCGCGCGACCAGATTGAGGGTGATGCGCCAAAGGATGCCAGCTACCTGATGGATGTCGATAACCCGATTGTTGTACCCATCAACAAAAAGATCCGTTTCCTTATCACTTCCAATGACGTCATTCACTCCTGGTGGGTGCCGGCTCTGGGCTGGAAGCAGGATGCCGTACCGGGTTTTATTAATGACGCCTGGACCGAGTTGACGGAACCCGGCACTTACCGTGGCAAGTGCGCTGAACTCTGCGGCAAGGACCACGGTTTCATGCCGATCGTGCTGGTCGCCAAGACCCAGGAAGACTACGATGCCTGGGTTGAAGAACAGAAGGGTGCCGCCGCTGCAGCTGCCGATGCCGCTACCGCGACGCTGACCATGGATGAACTGATGGCGAAAGGTGAAACCGCCTACAACAGCCACTGTGCTGCCTGTCACCAGGCCAACGGTGCCGGTATCCCCGGTGTGTTCCCGGCGATTGCCGGCAGCGCTGTCGCCACCGGTGACGTAGCCAGGCATATCGACATCGGTATCAATGGTGTCCCCGGTACCGCCATGCAGGCCTTCGGCGAACAGCTGAGTGCCGTTGATCTGGCAGCCGTGATCACCTACCAGCGTAACGCCTTCGGCAACGACACCGGTGACATGGTGCAGCCAGCCGACATAGCCGCTGCCAAATAAGACTTTTCAGAACACATACAGAGTAAGTGGAGAGATAACGCTATGAGTACAGCAACCACACACGACGACCACCACGATCACGGTGCCCCCAGCGGCCTGATGCGCTGGGTTACGACCACCAACCACAAGGACATCGGTACCCTGTACCTGTGGTTCGCCTTCACCATGCTGCTGATTGGCGGCGCCATGGCGATGGTTATCCGTGCCGAGCTGTTCCAGCCGGGATTGCAGGTCGTTGACCCGAACTTTTTCAATACCATGACGACCATGCATGGACTGATCATGGTGTTCGGTGCGATTATGCCGGGCATGGTGGGTCTTGCTAACTGGCAGATTCCGCTGATGATTGGCGCGCCGGACATGGCACTGCCGCGTATGAACAACTGGAGCTTCTGGATTTTGCCGTTCGCCGGCACCATGCTGCTGAGCACCCTGTTCATGGAAGGCGGCGGTCCTGCATTTGGCTGGACTTTCTATGCGCCGTTGTCGACTACCTTCGCACCGGCCAGCACGGATTTCTTTATCTTTGCTGTTCACATGCTGGGTTTCTCTTCCATTATGGGTGCCATCAACATCATCGCCACGGTGCTCAACATGCGCGCCCCGGGCATGACGCTGATGAAAATGCCGCTGTTTGTCTGGACCTGGTTCATTACGGCCTTCCTGCTGATCGCTGTTATGCCGGTACTGGCTGGTGCGGTCACCATGATGCTGACCGACCGTAACTTCGGTACCAGCTTCTTTGATGCAGCCGGCGGCGGTGACCCGGTGCTGTTCCAGCACGTGTTCTGGTTCTTCGGTCATCCGGAGGTGTACATCATGATCTTGCCGGCGTTTGGTGTGATCTCCGAAATCATCCCGACCTTTGCGCGCAAGAAGCTGTTTGGTTACAGCTCCATGGTGTATGCAACCGCATCCATCGCATTCCTGTCATTCATCGTGTACGCGCATCACATGTTCACCACGGGTATGCCGGTCGCGGGTGAGCTGTACTTCATGTACGCCACCATCATGATCGCGGTGCCGACGGCGGTGAAGGTGTTTAACTGGACTGCCACCATGTGGAAGGGCTCCATGACCTTCGAGACCCCGATGCTGTGGGCGATTGCCTTTGTATTCCTGTTCACCATCGGCGGTTTTACCGGTCTGATGATGGGTATTGCACCGGCTGACATGCAGTACCATGATACCTATTTCATCGTGGCACACTTTCACTACGTACTGGTGACCGGTGCGCTGTTTGCCATCATTGCCGCGTTCTACTACTGGGCGCCGAAATGGACCGGTCACATGGTTGACGAGCGGCTTGGCAAGATCCACTTCTGGTGGTCTGTGATTTCCGTGAACGTATTGTTCTTCCCGCAGCACTTCATCGGTCTGGCCGGTATGCCACGTCGTATTCCGGATTATTCCCTGCAGTTTGCTGACTGGAACATGATCTCCAGTATTGGCGGCTTTGCCTTCGGTCTGGCACAGGTGTTTTTCATCTATGTCATCATCAAGACAATCCGTGGTGGCAAGGCAGCGACGGCTGAAGTCTGGGAAGGTGCGCATGGCCTGGAATGGACAGTTCCTTCTCCGGCGCCGTATCACACCTTCGAGACGGCTCCGGAAGTCAGGTAATAATCAGCGGCTGCACGGGTCATCTGGCCCAAGCAGCCTGACAGGTTGATTGAGATGTCGAAACAGGCAGGTCGGGGATCAAACCGCAAGATGTTAACGGTCTTCTTGCTGGTTCTGGTTGTGCTGGGTTTTTATATCGCCAGCTTTTTTGTTGTGAGTGGTTGAGATGGAATATCAGGAACGCGCATCGGCCAACAGCAAGATCGTAAAGCGGCTTGCGATTGCAGCGGTTTGCATGTTCGGCTTTGGTTTTGCGCTGGTGCCGTTGTATGACGTGCTCTGTGATATCACCGGCCTCAATGGCAAGACCGGGCGTATGGAACTGGAACAAGCGTTAAGCCAGACGGTTGATGCAGACCGTGAGGTAACCGTGGAATTCCTGGCAACGGTTCACAGTGACCTGCCCTGGGAGTTCAAGCCGATGGTCAGGAAGATCAGGGTACATCCGGGTGTCGTGACCGAGGTTAATTACTTTGCCAGAAACATGACCGGCGAAGTGGTTACCGGGCAGGCTGTTCCGAGCGTGGCACCCGGGCTGGCGGCAAAGTATTTCAGCAAGACAGAGTGTTTTTGTTTTACCCGGCAGGCACTTGGACCGGGAGAAGGCAAGGAAATGCCACTGCGTTTTATTGTGGATCCGGAATTGCCCGAAAATGTCAGGACGGTGTCATTGTCCTACACGTTTTTTCAGGCAAAGCCCGAAGAGGCGGGAAGTGAGATTTCAATGGGATCAGCCACACTTGATTCCATTATGTGATTTAAACATGGTGGCGGGTGTCAGGCCCATTAGCCAGCATTGCAGTTAACTGAATAAACTAGGTATAAGAGAGGGAGTGTTCAATGTCATCATCTAACGGGGGTTATTACCTGCCAGCACCCAGCCACTGGCCTATCGTGGGCTCGGTTGGCATGTTTCTGATGTTGTTTGGTTTTGCCAGCTTTTTGCACGGCAGCAGCATGTACATGATGCTCGCCGGTGCCGCGATTATTATCTTTATGCTGTTCGGCTGGTTCGGAACAGTCATCAATGAAAGTCTCAGTGGCAAATACAATGCACAGGTGGATATGTCCTTCCGCATGAGTATGGCCTGGTTCATTTTTTCCGAAGTCATGTTTTTTGCCGCATTCTTCGGTGCGCTGTTCTATGCCCGCATGTGGGCGATTCCGTGGCTGGGTGGTTCATCCAATAACGTCATGACCAACGAGCTGCTGTGGCCGGGTTTTGAGGCCGTATGGCCAACCAATGGCCCGGAAAATGTGGGTGGTGATTACCAGACCATGGGTCCCTGGGGCATCCCGGCGATCAATACCCTGCTGCTGTTGTCCAGTGGCGTGACCGTTACCTGGGCACACTGGGGCCTGAAGAAAGAAGACCGCACACAATTGATCCTGGGCCTGATGGCTACCGTGGCGCTGGGCGTTGTATTCCTCGGCTTCCAGGCCTACGAGTACTATCATTCCTACACTGATCTGAACCTGAAGTTGACTACCGGCATGTACGGTTCCACTTTCTTCATGTTGACCGGCTTCCACGGCCTGCACGTGACACTGGGTGTGACCATGCTGTTCGTGATCCTGATCCGCAGTATGAAAGGCCATTTTACCGAAGAGCATCACTTTGCTTTCGAGGCCGTGGCCTGGTACTGGCACTTTGTTGACGTGGTCTGGCTGGGTCTGTTCGTATTCGTTTACTGGTTGGTTTAGGCGGTAAATGCCAGTAAAAAAAGGGCGCTGCTTGCAGCGCCCTTTTTGCTGTTTGCGGGGATGATTGCGGACAAGCTCCGCTAATGGCGTGCCGTTACTGGTCTGTCTAGCCGGGCATAATGCCGTGGGGTTGCAGCAGGCCGGTGGCAAACGCGATCATCAGCAGGATGAAAAGCAGTACCGACAGGCTGACCCTCACGGTAAGCGCCTTGACGGTACGCTCTGATGTCCCTTTGTCCTTCATCAGGAAAAACAGACCGCTGAAGAGGCTGCCAATGATGGCAAACAGAAACACAACTACAATGATTTTTGTGATCATGGGATATAACCGGGCTGACTGGATAATGAGTCGTAGTATAGCAAATCAGGGCAAGCGATGAGACTCGGGTCTTTTGATTTCAGGCCGGCTCTGTGGCCGACCGTGGCAACACTGCTGTTGCTGCCATTGCTGATGGGTCTGGGTATCTGGCAACTGGAACGGGCCAGCTGGAAACAGGGGCTGGTCGACATGCATGAAGGGCAGGGCCGCCTGTCACCTATTGCTTTCGATACCGTCGGTGATGATAACGATCTGCAGTATCGGCGTGTATTCGCACGTGGATACTACGATATGGAACGCCAGTTGTTACTTGATAACCGCACCTACAACGGACATGCAGGCTATCATGTGCTGACGCCGCTGCAGCTGGCGGATTCAGGCAGGGTGGTGCTGGTTAACCGCGGTTGGGTGCCGGTGGGCAGCAGCCGTGCGGTATTACCGGAGATTCCGGGCACCCGTGGCGAAGTGCTGGTTGATGCCATCATCAAGCTGCCGCCCGTGAAGTTTTTCAGACTGGGTGAGGCTGATGAGCAGAATGCGACCTGGCCCAAGGTGGTACAGCAGTTGCAACTGGAGTCCCTGGGAGAGATGCTGGGTGTGAAGCTCGAGCCGTTGATACTGTTGCTGGACAAGCAAGACGAGTTCGGTTTTATTCGCGACTGGAAACCGGTTTATGGCGTTACGCCGGACAAGCACAGGGCTTACGCGGTGCAGTGGTTTACGCTTGCCGCGGTGCTGCTAATGATTTATGTGGGTGTGAATTCCCGGCGTATACCCAAAGACCAGTAATGGAAGGAAAATGAAACAGAAAAAAACAGTTTCCGGTTCTCGCCAGCGCGGCTTTCTGAGTTCACGTCAGGCACTGGTGTTATTAGGCCTGTTGTTCCTGGCGCCGGCATTCGTTGCCTGGGTCATGCATAACAGCAGTAAAGAAGGCTGGCGCCCTGACGGTACCACCAACCGCGGAATGCTGGTGCATCCAGCCCGGCCATTGACCCTGCCTGCCGGTATACGGGTAGCCGATGCCGCTGCCAGTGATTACCTGCCGGGCAAGTGGACGATACTCTACATCGGCGATGCAGACTGTGATGAAGTCTGTGCGGGTAATCTATACAAGATGCGCCAGGTGCGGATTGCCCAGAATGAAAACATGAACCGCGTGCAGACACTCTACATGGTGCTGGGTGATGAGTTGCCAGCAGCGTTGCGCGCGTTGCTGGACAAGCAGCACGCCAACATGGATGTGGCCGTCGTGCCGGCAGCGCAGTCACAGCAATTTGCGGCGGATTTTCTCATCGATGACGTCCCCATGGACGCTGCCGAGCGTGTTTACTACATTGACCCGCTGGGTAATTTGATGATGTATTACCCGGCGGATGCGAACCCGGGCGGCATGCTGAAAGACCTTAAAAAGCTCCTCAAGTACTCAAAAATCGGCTAGCAGGCCGGCCATGCTGACTTACATTAAAAGCTATCTGGGTCTGTGCAAGCTCAAGGTCGTGGCGTTGATTGTGTTTACCGCTATGGTCGGCATGTTCATGGCGACATCACCGCCCGGTATGGTGCCGTGGGATGTGCTGCTGCTGGGTAATCTTGGTATTGGTATGGCGGCGAGCGCAGCGGCGGCTATCAACCATGTGCTGGATGCGCGTGAAGATGCCAAGATGAAACGTACGCATAACCGGCCTTTGCCACAAGGCGAGATCAGCAGCACCCAGGCGCTGGTATTTGCCATCCTGCTGGGGGCGCTCTCCATGGTGATGCTGGTGGTGTTCATCAATACGCTGACTGCCGTGCTGACCTTTATATCGCTGGTTGGCTATGCGGTTGTCTACACCATGTACCTGAAACGCGCGACGCCGCAGAATATCGTCATTGGTGGCGCTGCCGGCGCAGCACCGCCGGTACTTGGCTGGACTGCGCTTACCGGCAGCGTTGATCCGCATGCCTTGCTGCTGTTCCTGATTATCTTCATCTGGACGCCGCCGCATTTCTGGGCGCTGGCGATTCATCGCCGCGATGAATACGCGAAAGTCGATATTCCCATGTTGCCGGTCACGCACGGCATACCGTTTACGCGCCTGCAGATACTGCTCTACACCCTGATGCTGATCATCGTCAGTGTGTTGCCGTTCGTGTTCAGGATGAGTGGCCTGTTCTACCTGGCTGGTGCGCTGGCGCTGGGCGGTGGCTTTCTCTATTACGCCATTATGCTAATGAAGGGGGACGATGAAAGTATCGCCATGAAGACCTTTGGTTATTCCATCTGGTACCTGATGGCGATGTTTACCCTGCTGCTGGTTGATCATTACCTGCCGTTACTGGCCTGAGCTGGAAAGCCCTCCCCCGGCTTGGGTGAAAGGGGGTTGCCGAAACAGCCTTGATTGAACCAGCATTAACTGCACGTATCGGACCGCACACGAATTTTTTATTTTTTGATTATATAATCAATGGCTTAACAGCAGGCTTCCCTATACAGGGTCGACGTCCAGACTGTTGGATAGAGCATCTTGAATGCAGCATGAAGCAGGCGTTCACGCCGGGTGTTGAGGTGAAGTAATTGGTTAAAGTTGCAGGCAGTAATTATTGTTGTTCAGGGTAGTGCAGGGAGCTGGAGCCCCCTGCACTGTTTAACTAGAACATACCCTTCAGATGCACCACAGATGCACCAGGCATGGCAGGATCAGTGCTTGCGGCGACGTGCCACACCGACCAGCCCGAGAAGACCGGAACCGAACAGCCACACCGCAGCGGGCACCGGTACCACTACCCGATCAAAATTCAGGTTGTCGTAAAAGACCGCCGAGCCGTTACTGCCAGTGGCGGTGGCGCTAAAGCCGAACGACAGAGTAGCCCCAGCCTGTGCTTCAGTAAGTAACAAATCGAGCGTGTAGGTGCCCCACTCGACGGGCAGATTGGTGGTGTCGTTCTGCACAAAGATGTCGGGGTTTATAAAATCCTGTACCAGGATGTAGGCAAATGCGCTGCTGTCGGCCTCGAGGTTGCCAATTTTTGCGTCATAGGTAAATCTCCACAGGCCGGCATTGCTGGTAGAGATCAACTGTGTCTGAAACGTGGAGGCCTGGACGTAACCATTCGCCAGACCTGGGTCGTTATAGTTAGTGTATTTGGCCAGTACAACGTCACCCTGATCAGGGCCGCCCTGGCCCGTCGCGACGCCCTGGATGGAGGCGAAATCACCGCCATCACCATTCGCTGCTTCAAAGGGACCGTATACATTTGTGGGTATTAAACCGGTATTTGTGTAGGGGTCTGCGTCGAATACCTGGCCATATATGCGCCAGCCATCTGCCTCGAGGTCGTTTGGTGGATATCCCTGATTGGGCGTCATGCCCTCGAAGTCCTGGCTATAGGGTCTAAGGGTGGCGCTACTGGCTGGTGCGAAGCCTACGGCGGCTAGTAACAGCATCGAGGTTAAACTAAATTTACAACAGTTGCTTTGTGTCATTTTGTTGTCCTTGTGTCGTCCTGTGGATGTAGCAAAGTAAGTTGCTCGTTGATATCACCGACCTCGCTACAAATGAATGGTGGCTACAGCCCCAACATTGGTAACTGTGTAATGGTAATAGCTATATAGCATGCATTATAGATGCCAGAATTCTGACTTACAGATAACTTACTGATTGAATATAGAAAGGATCTATATCTTCTGGAAGGCTACATCGCGGCGACTACTGTTTTGTAAGTAATTCTGACAACGTCGTTCAATGCAGCGCCGCCGTGCTTTATATCTATATTCATTACAGAACAATATGTTGTCAGTGTTTTGATGGTGATAGTGGGGACAAGCCTGCCTTGTTGGATTATTTTACAATGTCGAAGGCTACCCCAGGCTTTCAACGACTCAGGATCCTGGTTGCCATTTCCCGGACGGTATGCAGCCAGCTTCTGGCCGAGGGTGTTGCGTTTGACATATAACGTCCTTTCCTGGCGGTGAACTTGCCGTTCAGAGCTGTAACCGGGAAGGGCACGTTGTGGCTGAACTGAGAAATAAGTAGCGATCAGATTGCCCTCGCCGTATGTCTGTCGTATGTCCGTAGTTGCCCCGAACCCGGACGCAGGAACTGATTCCAGATATGAGTTCCCAAAACGACGCAAGTTGAGCCAGGCTTGGCTTTAATTGCTGCTAATATAGAGAATTATCCAGGTGGGTTGCCGACCATTAATGTTTATTCCAGACAATGAATAGCTGTATGAATCATGGCCGCCGCTGCAGGCAAGCGTTACTGATGTTGCTAATTGCCTGTATTGCCAGCGGGTGTGCCACAAACGCAAGCAGGGATGGTATCCAGGCATTAGATCTTTCCAGCGTCTATGTCGGGATGCCGCGTGCAAATTTTGAAGAGCTGGTTGGTGGGCCAATCGACCAGAGCCGGACGCGTTATCACTTTCTTGATACTTACAAGTACGACAGAGGCTATACAGGATGCCTGGCATCCGGGCGTTGCCTGGCGGCAGACAACAGTAAAACAGCTGAGACACTGGTTCTTATCGGCACCTTCGGGCTTAGCGGATTGGGCACCTGGTACGAGGTAAATAAATGCCAGGTCGGCTATCTAAGAGCGAGATATGGAGATGATGAGCGGCTCATTAACATTAGACTTTTGGCTCCCGAGCAGTACAAGGGCGGCACATCCCTCTGGGAAAAAGTAGACTACGATCCTGAACCCTGGTATCCGTGCCGCGAGATATACAATCATCCACAACCGTTAACTATCCCTGCTGCAGTAATCGATAGGGATGTTTCTTCTAATACTTCCCGGTAGTGATAGCTTTGGCCTCTATATAGTCCGCCCAGGCATGGCATCCTGATTGGCTTTTGCGTATTCATTAATGACGCTTTTATTGCCGGTGAGAGGGTTAGCATGAAATACATTCACGTGAGTTTTTTGTTATTGCTGGTAATGTGTTCTGCACCGGCTAATGCAAACGGGTTCTACCTGGGTGCTTCTGCCGGCATCGTGGATGTCAATGTCAGCGGGTTCGATAATGCAACCAATGCCGGTATTCTTGCGGGCTATGATGTGTACGCTACGGATATGTTTGCCGCGTCGCTGGAAGCCGAGTTAACGACAACCGTGTCGGATGGCGACGTCAGAATACAGGGGTACAAGGGTGAGTGGGATGTCAATACGCAGGCTGCCTATATTGCGCTGCGTGGTGGTGACCGGGCGTACCTGAAGATCAGGGTTGGTGCTGTACATAACGATGTGACGGTGAAGGTTGCCGGTTTCCGGGAAAATGACACGGACACCAGTATTTCCTGGGGTGGCGCGGTTGGCTGGATGTTTAGCGACCACTGGGGTGCGCAGCTTGATGGTACGGTCATCGATACCGATGCGACTTACTGGAGCCTTGGTGTGAAGTACCAGTTCTAGTTCTGGTTCGTCTTTATACAAGCCGGTGTGACGGTTTTTGAACAACAGGGCGGGGCGTTCTCAGTGCGTTATGTAAGCTGGCTGTTGTGTATCTGCTGGAAGCGGCGGCTTACTTCTTCAACGAAATGCTTGCGCCTGAGTGGATCCTGCAAGCACTCTTCATCCGTGACAGGTAAACCGGGCAGGGCATTCATGAGTGCGGCGGCATAGGCGCCGGTGCCGTTCGGTCCATCTTCATCCCCCTGTTCTGTCCAGGTCATGACGCCTTCTGTGCCGCAACTGGGCGAGCGTGCCTTGAAGATATAGCCGCAGATATCTGCAAACTCCGCTGCAACCTGCTGGCCAATATTTTCCAGTTTGTCAGTTACATCAACTACTGAATTTTGCACGCCTCTGACGCGAATACCCTGCGGGGTGCGAACCAGCTGGATGGGTTCGCGCGGCACACCCAGACCAATGGCGACCTCCGGGCAGAAGGGGCGGAACTCAAATATACCGTCCAGTTGGGTCGCAATTAGCGCGCTGTGCCTGTGGCCGCCGTCATAACGTACCCGCTCGCCCAGCAGGCAGCTGCTGATACCGACAGGTATTCTTGACCGCACTGCGCGCGGGGTAACGGTTTCCATAATGTTAATTCTAGCGTGCTTATCTGCTTCGGTGTGTTGCTTAATTGTCCGGCAACCCGGCGGTAATTTGAATCGACTCAATTGCCAGCAGCCAGGACGCTGTCAGCAGCTGCAGAGGTGGTTTCAGAGGGTCTTTTGAGAGTCCAACGCGGTAAAATAGCGTGACTGCACGAACGAAAAACGGCCCCGCAGGGCCGTTATATATCGATACAGAAGACCGGCTCAGGCGAGCATGGCCTTTTTCAATTTACCCATCGCGTTCTTTTCCAGTTGCCGAATACGCTCGGCGGAGACATCGAAACGGGCAGCAAGCTCGTGCAGTGTGCTCTTCTCATCAGCCAGCCAGCGCTCCTGCAGAATGGCACGGCTGCGCTCGTCAAGTTGTTGCATGGCGATTGACAGGTTGCCGGTTGTTTCGCTGCTCCAGTCTGCCTGTTCAGTAGTCAGCGCCGGGTCATTCGACTCGTCTGTCAGGTAAGCGGCCGGGGCGAAGTGGTGTGAGTCCTCGTCGTCATCGGCGGCGGTCAAATCAAAGCCGATATCCTGTCCGCTGAGACGTGATTCCATTTCCATCACAACCTCTGGCTTTACGCCAAGGTCTTCCGCAACGGTGTTGACCTCTTCCTGGTTCAGCCAGCCGAGACGTTGTTTCTTGCCGCGCAGGTTGAAGAACAGCTTGCGTTGCGCCTTGGTGGTGGCGACTTTTACTATGCGCCAGTTGCGCAGCACAAATTCGTGAATCTCGGCACGTACCCAGTGAACCGCATAGGACACCAGCCGCACGCCGGCGTCCGGGTCAAAACGCTTTACTGCCTTCATCAGGCCGATGTTGCCTTCCTGAACGAGATCACCCAGCGCCAGTCCGTAGCCGCTGTAACCACGCGCGATACGCACCACAAAACGCAGGTGTGACATCACCAGTTCACGCGCCGCGTCCAGATCTCCTTCACTTTGCAGACGCAATGCCAGTGAGCGCTCTTCAGCCGCGCTTAATACCGGGATTTTGAAGGCAGCCTGGATATATTGCTCCAGGTTGCCCGTCGGCATCGGTATCGCAAGTGTCTGATTTCTGGTAACTAAAGCCTGTGTCATGGATTGCCTCTCTATATCAGCGAGTCCTAATCTTAGCACTCTGTTTGATAGAGTGCCAACCATCCGGGAAGTTCCATGAAATCGGTCACTTATCAGGAATCTTGAGCGCCTTCAGGTGGGTTCGATGGCATCAAGATGCCGGCCGACGGCGAGCCATGAACCGAGCAGTCCGAGGCACATGCCACCCCCTGTCATCACACCCAACAGTTGCAACGGCAGGGTCTCGAGCTGAAAGTCACTTTGGTAGAGGCCGGCAAGATTGGCCACCGGTTCGGACAGCAACAGGAAGCCGGTTTCGACCAGCAGCCAGGCGATCACTGCACCAAGTACGCCGTACCAGATGCCACAGTAGAGGAACGGGCGGCGTACAAAGCCGTTGGTTGCGCCGATCAGCTTGGTGACCAGGATTTCTTCCCGGCGGTTTTGTATTTCCAGTCGGATGGTGTTGCCGATCATTAGCAGCACCGCCAGTGCCAGCAGACAACTGATGATCAGGATGCCGCGGCGCATGATTTCCAGGATAGCAGCAAGACGCTGTACCCATTGCAGGTCGAGTTGTGCCAGTTCGGTTTCCGGTAAACGCTCGAAGCGCTCACGCAGGATGCTGGCCGCGTCCGGGCTGGTGTAGTCACTGGCCGGCATAACCACCAGCAAGCCGGGCAGTGGATTTTCATCCAGTGTGTTCAGCACATCTGCAAAGCCGGCGCGTTCGCTGAATTCGGCCAGCGCCTGCTCGGGTGTAATCAGCTGTACTGTACTGACTTCCGGCCACTCACGAACGCGCTTTGCCAGGGACCCGGCAGTCGCTGCGGGGACGCTGTTTTTCAGAAACACGGATATGCTGGCCTGGCCGTCCCAGCTGCCGCTGAGTCGCCCGATATTGTCCAGTAGCAAGTACAGTCCGGCGGGCATGGCCAGCGCGATGGCGATGACAGCGGCGGTCATCAGCGAGGAAACCCGATTGCGGTACAGTCGTCCAAGGCTCTCAAGGGCTACCTGTGCATGGCGTTGCAGAAACGTCCGCGGCGACAGCATGCGAGCCAGCTGTTCGCGCCAGTGGTGCTGCGAATGGCGTTGATTCCGGCGCGCCCGTTTCTTCATGAGACTGTGCCTGCCGGGGTAGCCAGGCGGCCGTGTTCCAGTGACAGCACCGGGTAATCCAGTTCCTGAATGAGCGGGATGTCATGGCTGGCAATCAACACGCTGACGCCGACGTCGTTGAACAGCGAAAACAGCGACATGATTTCGCGTGATAACTCCGGGTCGAGGTTGCCGGTAGGTTCGTCTGCCAGCAGCAGCATGGGTTTGTTGACGACCGCACGGGCGATGCCGACGCGTTGTTGCTCCCCGCCGGACAGGGTGATCGGATAAAGTCGTTCCTTGCTGAGCAGTCCGAGCTTGTCGAGGGCGGCTCGTACCCGGCGGCCGATATCCTGGTAACGGTAGCCGGCGATGATCAGCGGCAGCGCGACATTGTCGAACACCGTGCGGTCAAACAGCAAATGGTGTTCCTGGAAAATAAAGCCGATCTTGCGACGCATATAGGGAATGCGCCGCTTGCTGATGCGGGATACGTTCTGGCCATCAAGAAACAGCTGTCCACGGGTACTGCGTTCAATCAGCGCAACCAGCTTCAGCAGGGTGCTTTTACCAGCGCCTGAATGCCCGGTGAGAAAGGCCATGGCGCCTTTTTCCATGTGGAAACTGATGTTGCTGAGTGCTTCATACCCGCCGGGATAACGCTTGCTGATATTGGTGAAACGGATCATTGCTTACGGGATTCGTGTGTATTTTATTGCTGTTCTTTTTCAAACAATGCATCTACAAAGTCTTTTGCATCGAACTCCCGCAGGTTCTCGATGCCTTCCCCGACACCGATAAAACGTATCGGTATGCTGGTCTGTTTTGCCATCGCGAAAATAATACCGCCCTTGGCAGTGCCGTCCAGTTTGGTGAGGGTAATGCCCGTGAGACCAACAGCTGCGTTGAATTCCTGTGCCTGGCTGAGCGCATTCTGGCCTGTGCCGGCATCCACTACCAGCATGACTTCGTGCGGAATGTTCTCGTCTGTTTTGCCCATGACGCGCTTGATTTTTTTCAGCTCTTCCATCAGGTTTGCCTGGGTATGCAGGCGTCCGGCGGTGTCGGCAATCAGGACATCAATGTTGCGCGAGCGTGCCGCGTTCAGTGCATCGAAAATTACCGAGGCCGAG
>Ga0316189_10001711_pt1 | contig 21771 bp, 13 predicted proteins | sample LowCovwburrow_MG_FD_204930 | JGI IMG/M metagenome (GOLD analysis project Ga0316189, IMG submission 204930) | Coastal sediment microbial communities from Maine, United States - Lowes Cove worm burrow | ecosystem: Environmental > Aquatic > Marine > Coastal > Sediment | place: USA: Maine... | reverse complement strand
TCCGCCACGGCGTTACAGCACTTGACAAGGACTACGGCCATTGCCTACGTGCTGTGCCTCGCCTGGAGGCGCCTACTTTTGGTGTTGCGAAACACCGCAGTAACGCTGAACTCATCAATATAACCTTGTCGGAGTACTAGCCTGCCTGTATGGTTTTCATGTACGAAAGACATCGAACACAGCCCGGAGATTATGTGTGCAATGCACGTTCGTTTTTTTCTTCTGATCGTGCTTTTACCGTTCACATCGGCACAGGCGGGCGTGCAAAAGGAGGCTGGAAGCATGCCCGATCCACGTATCGATGAAGCCATCGCGTTGATGAATAACTTCGCGGAGCGTACCGGGCTTGCATCTGAACGACCCCGGCGTCGCTACCTGTGGACGGACGCCTTCGCGGTCTGCAACTATCTCGGCCTGGCGCGCAGCAGCGGCGAGCAAGGCTACACGGAACGCGCACTGCAACTGGTCGACCAGGTTCATCACACCCTGGGCCGGCATAGGGAGGATGACCGGCGCTCGGGGTGGATCAGCGGACTGGCTGAACACGAGGGTGAACGGCATCCAACCCGGGGCGGGCTGCGCATCGGTAAAGGTTTGCCGGAGCGGGGTCCCCGCGAGCCCTTCGACGAGCGCCTGGAGTGGGACCGCGACGGCCAGTACTTCCACTACCTGACCAAGTGGATGCATGCCCTCGACCAAGTCACGCGGTCCACACAACAACCCCGCTTCAACGCCAGGGCGCGTGAGCTCGCCAGCAGTGCATTCGAGGCCTTCACCTACCTGCCCTCTCCCGCATGGAGCCCCCGCAGGATGCGCTGGAAAATGAGCATCGATCTGACACGGGCGCTGGTCCCGTCCATGGGACAACACGACCCGCTGGATGGCTACATCAGCAACCTGCAGCTGCGTGCCACCGCGGCCGCACTGCCGCAACCGACTGCCGATCCAGATCTCGAGAATGAAACCCGCCAGTACGCGATGATGCTCGAGCGGGGCGAATTAGCCACCGCCGATCCACTTGGCCTGGGCGGCCTGTTGATCGATGCGTACCGCATGCAGCAGCTCATGCAACAAGGCGCACGACCGGACGCGCAACTGCTGAGCCGGCTGCTCGATGCGGCGCTCACCGGTCTGCAGCACTACGCACAAGGCGGAGAGTTGCAACTGCCGGCCAAACACCGGCTCGCCTTTCGCGAACTCGGCCTTGCAATCGGGTTGCATGCCGTGGAACGCATGCACCAGGCGGTTGACCACGAAAACAAACACGCTGCCACAGGTCCGCAGCTGCGCGCGCAGCTGCAGGCGCTCATGCAGTACCTGCCCCTGCGCGACGAGATCGAGGTAATCTGGCGCGATCCCGAACAACAGCGCACCGCCACCTGGACCGAGCACCAGGACATCAACGAAGTGATGCTGGCGACAAGTCTTGCGCCGGATGGCTTTCTGGTGCTGTTGCCACTCGATGACCGATGACTGGATTATCGAGGAGGCTCTTCCCCTGATTTACCCACTCAATCAGGGGGGTGTAAAAACAGTTTGTAGGTTGGGCTGAAGAATGAAGCCCAACAATAAGTGCTTGATTAAAAGTACATGTTGGGCTTCGTACCCCAGCACCAACCTACGCATAACTGACTTTTACGACACCCTCATCAGGGGAAGAACCGTCGGAATTTAGACGTCAACGCAGCAACAAGCGCTTGCCCGGGCGGTCAGTGCTATGGTGGTCCGGCTGGCCAGTCGAGATCGAAAGGAAACGGCCGCTCCTCGGTGTTGAATGTCAGGTAGCGGATGATCTGGTAGGTGTAGGTTGCCAGTGACTGGCCAAATCTCTCAAGTGGCTTGTTGGTCTCTGCAGTGAACAATACCCAGAAAAACTGCAACAGGACAACCATGGTAACGACCACTCTTGAAACCGAGTACAGCAAAACCACCACGAACATAAAAAACAGTCGCAGCCAGGTGGAACGTGTTTTCAGATTTTCTTTCACCGATATGGGATGCTGCTGCCTGTCCTCTGAACCATTGGCTGAAGGTGGCACTTCATCATTCATAGCAAACTCCTACTGTAGTCCAGGATATTGGCTATGTTACCTGCTGCGGCTGAATAAAACTGCATCTTCTCCCTGATGGCCTAGGCCCTGCGCAAGAACGCAAACCAGCGTGCCAGATTCAGCAGGCTGGCGAGTGAACTGGCCACATAGGTCAGGGCCGCCGCACGCAGCACCCGGCGTACTGCTGACTCGTCACCGGGTTGAACATAGTCACCGGCCTTGAGAATCGGTAGTGCCTTGCCGAAGCTGGCATCCAGCTCGACCGGCAGGGTCACCAGGTGTACCAGTGTGGCGCTGGCCATACTGCCCAGCCCAATGGCGGCCATGACGAGGCCTGCGGATGGCGCGCGGGTAATGGCCACCGCAACCGGCAGCAGGAACATGGCACCGGCACCGAGCTGCTGGGTTGTCTGTGCCACCTTGACCAGGCGGTGACGCAGCGTAAACTTCGGTTCATTGCGCTGATGCTGTATGGCATGGCCCACCTCATGCGCTGCAACCGCCACAGCAGTTAATGAATTATGATCATAGTTGTCGGGGCTCAGGCGTACTGTGCGGCCCTCAGGATCATAGTGATCGCCACCCTGCTCCGTTTTCTCCACCGCAACGTCCGGCATTCCGAACTGATCCAGCAGGTGACGCGCAAGTTCTCCGCCTGTGCCCGGAATCCGCGGGAGTACCCCGGCATAGCGCCGGAAGGTGTACTGGGCCCACCACTGCGGGCCGAATATCAGCACCACCAGGAACAGTATGACAAGTAGAATAGACATGATACAGGTATACTCTACTGAAAAAGGTTAACAAACAAACGAGGGAATTATGCCACGCGAAGTAGACGTCGCCATTCTCGGCTCTGGCTCAGCCGGGCTGAATGCGCTGGGACAGGTCAAAAAGGCTGGTAAAAGTTTTGTCATGATCAATGGCGGGGAATTTGGCACCACCTGTGCACGGGTCGGCTGCATGCCATCAAAGGCCCTGATACAGATCGCCGAAGACTTTCACCGTCGTAGCGTATTCAATCGCCATGCCATTGCCGGCGGTAATGCACTGACACTGGACCGTGAAGCGGCAATGGAACATATCAGAGACCTTAGAGATACCTTCGTCGACAGGACAACCTCAAACAGCACCGATAAAATGCCGGAACAGGTATTGATCCACGGTTACGCACGATTCATTGACCCACACACCCTTGAAGTCAACGGTGAAACCATCAAGGCCGGTAAAATCATTATCGCCACCGGTTCGCGCCCGATTGTACCGCAGGCCTGGAAAGATTTTGCTGACAAAATCATCACCACAGATGAGTTGTTTGAACTCGAAGACCTGCCCGAAAGCGTTGCGGTCATCGGTCTTGGCGTCATTGGTCTCGAAATCGGCCAGTCGCTAAGCCGGATGGGCGTTACTGTCACGGGCATCGAACTCAGTGACACGATTTCCGGAATAAAGGATCCAGTGCTGCAACAGGTTGCGATTGATGTGATGGGTAAGGAATTCCCGATGTGGTTTGGCAAACCCGCCGAACTCCGTGCCGAAGGTAACCAGCTTCGGGTGACCGCCGGCGATCAATCCGTACTCGTCGAAAAAGTGATCGCTACCATGGGCCGCACTCCGAACATCGCTGACCTGAATCTTGCCGGGACAGGTATCGACTGCGATGAACGCGGCATTCCACCCTTCAATCCAAATACCATGCAAGTCGGCGATAGCCACATTTTCATTGCCGGCGATGTGAACAACCGTCGTCCAATCCTGCACGAAGCCGGGGATGACGGTAAGATCGCCGGCTACAATGCCGCGCACGACACCGTCACTGCGTTCCGTCGCAAGACACCCCTGGCAATCACCTTTTGTGACCCCGGCATCGCCAGCATCGGCGCAAGCTGGGATGGACTGGATCCGGAAAAGACGGCCATCGGTGAAATGAAGATGGCGCCGGTTGGACGGGCGCTGATTATGGCAAAAAACAAGGGCATCATTCGCATCTATGCCGACAAGGCAACGGGCGTCATCCTGGGCGCTGCGCTAATGGCGCCAAGGGCAGAAAACCTGGCGCATTTAATTTGCTGGGCCATCGAACAGGAACAAACCGTCTTCGATCTACTGCGCATGCCGTTCTACCATCCCGTCATCGAAGAGGCCTTGCAGGCCGCCTTATATGACCTGAATGGCAAGGTCGATGCCAAACCGCCTGCAGGACTTATCGAGCTGGCGACACTTTAAACCGGTAGCGGCTCGTCACAGGCAACAATCTGGCGATCAGCATCCAGGCTGAAGCGATAGTGAACACGTCCGGGTAACTGCTTCAATGCATGCTCCGTCAAGCGCTGATAATGTTGTATAAAGCGATTGATTTGCGTTGCCGTCATTACCCTGTTTCGCGAGCTGTTTTCCTGCTCACCCTGAAGCAGTTTTTCCGCCAATTTTTCCTCCTGCTCCAGCCGCCACCGGTAGACGTGTTCAAAAGACGGGGCCTGCAACATAATCCAGAAATTCATCATCTGATAAAGGTCTTGATAGCGTCCTTTAATCTGTTCATTAACGTATCGACGCCAGCTGCCATCCGGATCTTCGCGCGCTTCCAGATCATTAACGGCTTTGTGAAGCTCTTCATCCGTTTGCGCCGGAGTACCCAGACACCAACCCTCAACGATCACAACATCAAAGGGTGCAGAGACCTTATCCCACTCACTTTCCGGATAGCGATCGTCGCAGGCCTTATCGAAACGGGGAATAGAAACTGCACGATTCTCCCGGGTCAGCTGCTGTAATGTTTTGCACAGCAGGGAAACATCATGAGTGCCGGGCACTCCCCTGGTCTCGAGCAGCGGATGTATCTGCTTCGCCAGCAAAAGGCGCGACTGACGGGTGAGATAGAAATCGTCGATTGAGAGATCGATCGCCTTCAGGCCAAAGTTTTCCACCAGCAACTGCGTCAGGAGTGCAGCCAGGGTGCTCTTGCCTGATCCCTGACTGCCGTTCACCCCAATCAGCAAGGTGCGGCTGGCGGCAGCCTGGTGTTTGGAAAGCCGCTCGGCGAGTGGCATATACCACGCATCGATCGTCTTCAAAAATGACAGCGGCAAGCGCTGTTCCTTTAAAAAGCTGTGCAGGTTCCTGTCTCTCTTCACTCACAAGACCATTATGAAACTTTCGAACCTGATGACTCTCCACTGATCAAGTCAACCAGGTCATCCACGGACAGGCGGACACCGGCATCCGTGCCTTCCAGCAGGCCATCGGCCAGGTCGCGCTTGTGGGCGTGGAGATCAACGATCTTCTCTTCGATGGTGCCCTTGACCACCAGACGATAGATAGTGACCGGACGGGTCTGCCCCATGCGGTGAGTGCGGTCCGATGCCTGATCCTCAACCGCCGGGTTCCACCAGGGATCCATGTGGATGACATAGTCGGCCGCCGTCAGATTGAGTCCTGAGCCACCCGCCTTGAGGCTGATGAGAAAGAGTTCTCCCTCCCCCCGCTGAAAGGCATCTACTGCCTGCTTGCGTTTTTTGACGCTGGTCGATCCATCGAGGTACTGATAATCGATCTTCTGCTGGTCGAGATACTCCCGAATCAATGCGAGATGCCTGACAAACTGACTGAAGACCAGGGATCGATGCCGGTTCTCGCGCAGCTCTTCAAGGATCTCGACAAAAGCACGCAGCTTGGCGCTGCCAACCGGTGAATCCTCGATCACCAGTCGCGGGTGACACGCCGCCTGACGCAGACGCGTAATCTCGGTGAGTACCTTGAAACGCTGTTGGCCGGGGTGTTCCGGCAATTCAGCGATCCGCGCCATCGCCTGGCGGCGCAGGGACTCATAGAAACCAGCCTCCTCATCACTGAATTCGACCGTGTGGGTGATCTCGGTCCGTGGCGGGAGTTCGGTCAGGACTTCGCTCTTGAGTCGGCGCAGGATGAAGGGACGGATCAGTGACTTCAGTCTGAGCCGTGCCTGATCATCGTTGTGTAACTCGATTGGGTTGGCGAAGCGTTCATTGAAGCGCGCCTGAGAACCCAGCAGCCCGGGGTTGATAAATCGGTAGAGGTTCCACAGCTCCCCCAGGTGGTTTTCGATGGGGGTGCCGGTGGTGATAATGCGGCAGGCCCCCTGCAGGGACATCATGGCCTGTGAACGCTTGGTATTGGCGTTCTTGAAGGCCTGCGCCTCATCGGCGACGATGGTCTGCCAATCCATTTTGTTGATCCGCTCGATCTCACTCTGCAACAGCCCATAGCTGCAGATGACGAGATCATAGGGACCCGCGGCATCGAGCAGCTGTTGGCGATTGCCGCTACCGAACCGCTGTGGACGCAGGGTCGGGGCAAAGCGTTCGGCCTCATCGATCCAGTTGCCGCAGACGGAGGTGGGTGCCACCACCAGGGTTGGCCCTGCAGGGGCCCGTTGCACAATGAGAGCGAGTGCCTGCAGCGTCTTGCCCAGCCCCATATCATCGGCCAGACAAGCCCCGCCCCCCCAGTGGGCAAGACGGGTCAGCCAGCAAAAACCATCAATCTGATAGTCGCGCAGTTCGGCCTGCAGGGTGACCGGCACCTGCGGCTGCAGCGATTCCGCCTCGCGCAGTCGCTCGAGCTGCTCGCGCCAGGGCTTGCCACCCTTGACCACCATCCCCTCCGTCATCTCTTCCACCACCGCGGTAGCCAACGGGTGGACCTTGCCCTTGTCACCAATGGCATCAAGGGTATCGAGCTGGCGCCGCAGCTGCCGGCTCAGGGTAAGGATGCGTCCATCATCCAGGCGCTGAAAACGTCCCGGCGTCTGCTGCAGCAGCCTGAGCAGCTTATCCATCTCAACCACCCGGCCTTCGTCGATCTGCAATTCACCGTTGAGTTCAAACCAGTCACGCTGCTTGCGAATCCTGACCTGCATCTGGCTGCTGCCGATCTCGCTAGTCAGTGTGATCTTCTTCCCCTGCGGCCAGGCCACCACGACCGCGTCCCCCATTTCCTGCAAGGCGAGCAGAAACTCCAGCGCCTGTTCCGGGTCATCCAGCGTCCAGCGCCACGGATCTTCCGCTACCGGCAGTTGCAGTCGATCGACGAGCTGCGCCGCCTGCACCAGCTCCTCATTCAGGTCACGCACCGTCTTGTGCGCATGACCCTCGATTTCGACAAACAAAGCCGCCCGCCCCTCTCCCGGATGGAAGGCGGGCCCCTTCTCTCCCAGCGGCTTGTAGTGGAGCGAGAGCTGCAGCCCCGTCTCAATCCCCAATTCACCGCCCTGTTTGATGGGGTGCAGGTGAACGTAGGGGGTGGTATCGGCAGGGGTCTCCTCTGCATCCCCCATCGTCCCGCCACCGATATCGGAGTGGATCGTCACCAGTGGCGCCATTGTCGTGATCGAGTTCAAGACCTGCTCTTTTGCAGAAAGCGGGGCAACCAACCCCTGCGAGGTCAGAATTTTGGCAATTTCCAGCTGGCCGTCACTGAACTTCATCATTTGAAAGCGGTGCTGTTCAGCCCAGTAACAGAGAAAATCGCGCGTGAAATCAAAGCTGTTATCCGGATAGGGGTGCATCCGGATGCGGATGGTCTTTCCCTCCCGGTCCTCAACCACCTCAAGCCGTGGAGAGACCTTTTCCAGGATCACCGTTTGACTGTCCCGCCCATCCATATCGCCACGATAGAGACAGGGGTGGCCCATGGCGGCACGCAGCGCCGGCTCTCCCTCCAGCGCATAGGAAGTTTCAACATAGTAGGAGTAGTTGCGTGCATAGTCCTTGCGAATGGCCGCACAGATCTTCAGATCCGCGGTGGTCAGGTAATCAAAGCACTGCAATTCTTCCTTCAGCCGTTTGAGCGCCACCTTGCGCCCTTTGGTCCAGATTCCCTTCTTGTTCCGCTTTTGCTCTCGTGGCTCCAGTGTCACAAAGTCACCTTCACCATGAATCCACCAGACCATGCGGCGATCGGATACCGCCTGATCCCTGCTCTCCTTACCCTCACTCCCGTAATACTGTGTGATCCGGTTCAGAGCTGCCAGATTCTCTTCCCAGCGAGATTTCGCCTGGTAGAGCGAAACCAGCCGTGCCCGCAGGTCACCTTCATATCGATAGTTGATCTTACTGGTATCCACACCAAGCCTCTCCAGCAGGGCGGTCGCCTCATCGGCGTACCAGTACAAATCATTTTTCAACGCCTTGTCGATATGCAGTAACAGACGACGGATCTGCCTGTCACCGGGTCTCTCATCCAGCCAATAGAGCGCCAGCCCCTGGAAGAGATCCAGCCAGGGTTTATCTGTCACAGTTTCAAGAGTCAGCCACGAGCTTTGTCTGAATTTGATCTCACCACAGGTGACGCGGACAAAGTCACCCAGTATCCGCAGCACAGCGGCAAATCGATCGTCGCCATGGAGTTTTTCAATTTGAATGGCCTCCGTGAACAGGCGTTCAAAGGGGGCTTTGGCGTGCCTTTGCTGGATCAATGCGAGGGCGAAAAAGAGTACCGGGATACCGGGAATCACGACATTCCGCTTGCCCGTCTGTTGGCACAACAGTCTCAGTGCCTCTTCATACTGCGCGATGGTCTGCTCCGGTTCACCCTGGAGAAAACTTACGGCACTGCGCAATGCCAGACCATGGGCGGACGGATCCCGCAGCAGCCACTGCTCCATCTCCTGCAAATCATCCGTGTCATTCAAGCCGCTGAGAATGGAATATCCGATCTCGGCATGGAGAACCTGCCACTCCTTTGGTGTCAGATTGTTGCCAGGTGAATCATCAGAATGATCAAGGCGATTGATGGTTTCATGCAAGACCTCTTCGCACCAGAGGTCATAAAGTGGAACGCTCCGTTCATCAAAACAAAGCGCCGCCTCGACGAGCACCGGAGTCAGTTGGCGAGGGTCATCCTCCACCATGAGAGGTAAAGAGGTTTGAATATTGTCATTGGAGTAGTGGGTGATAAAGCTACGCATCATCCCTGCGAGGTTCTCCTGATCCATCGTCATCAATACGCACCGGATATAACCACTCCGTCATGTTTCAGGACCTGAGCCGGAAGAAGCTACGGCGTGTCCAAAACGTGCCTCGAGACTGCCTTGCGCCTCCCTGGGCACCGGGCCTGCCTGGTACCACGCTATTTGCAGATCCCGCAGCTGGTCCTGGCGGGCACGCGGTTCCTCGATCTTGTGATGCATGGCATCCGCAAGCCGTGATACCTGGAACTGCATACGCGCCCCGGCAAACTCCGCAGGCGAGTCGATCCCGGCAGCGATCTCCATTTGCAGGCAGAGTTCCAGACGCTGGTCCAGGTTCTTCGCTACCCCGTCGAGCAGCGTCTGCCGGACCTGCTCGTCTCCTCCCAGCGCCCGGCTGGCAAGATCGAGACGTTCGCGCAGAATTTTCTCGGCACCTGCGTCCAGTGCCTCGAGCGCCTGCCATGCCTGACGGGTTTCTTCCACCAGTGCCTGCTGAGACTCTGCCTCCAGAGTCGACTCCAGCACTTCCGCTTCCAGGCATTCACAGAGTCGGGAACGCGCCCGCAACCCTTGCAACACGAACACAGCGGCCGCCTTCGCCTGCTGCTGCTGGCGCTGCGCAAAACGTTTCTCCAGCGCCTCGTAGCGTGCCTGTGTGGCCCGCTCCACCTTGCGGGGGATGGTCCCGATCCCTGCCCACTCACTGCGTGACTTGTCGAAGCGTTGTGCAATATCACGAAAATCCGTGTCCGTATCCTCCAGCAGGGTCTCAAGCTCGGTGCACAGGGCAGTTTTGCGCTCAAGATTCGTCTGCTGTTCTGCGTCTGCCGCCTCACGCTGTTGCCGGTTGTGCTGGTATACGGCATCGCAGGCGCTGCGGAATTGCAGCCATAAGGACTGCTCCACCTGCCGGGCAGCCTGCACCGCAGGCTTCCATTTTGCCTGGGCCTCCTTCACAGCCCGGCCCGCAGCACGCAAGTCCGGGGCAGTCGCCAGCTTCTCCACTTCTGCGATCAGGGCGCGGCGGCGGTGCAGCTCCCGCTCCCGCTCCTTGCCGAGATGAGACTCCAGACGTTCAAGCACTTCATGGTAGTTTTTCTCCAGGACCCGGCGTGCCTTTCCCGGGACAGGCCCGATGCGCCGCCAGCGCTCGCGGGCCTTGCGGACCCGCTGGTCTGCCGCGGGCCAGTCCACCTGTTTCCAGTCTGTGTCGCGTTCAAAGGCATCCAGCTCAGCGCATAACGCCTGCTTCTGTCCGAGATGCGCCGCACGCCGCGCCGCCTGTTCACGCCGCTCGCGCTGGTATGGTTCATAGGCCCGTGTACACGCCTGATCGAAACGTTGCCAGAGCGCTTCCCCGGCCGGGCCCTCGGCATGATCTATGCGCTTCCAGGCATCCCGGGCATTGCGCACCCGGGCAGCGACGTCCTCCGCACTCCGCACACTGCCAGCCAGGGCCTCGATCTCGGTACACAGACGCAGCCGCGCCTTCCCACCCCCCCAGTGCCGCCATTGCCTGAGTTCCTCAAGCCGTGGCTGCATCCCCTGCAGCCGCTCCTGCAAGGCAAGCCGCTTGTGCTCGGCAACACCCCGCGCGGTTTTCAGCAGATGACGAAAGCGGTCGCGAAGGGACAGGGCGCGTTCCAGTTCACCCTCCTGCAGTGCTGATTCCAGTTCGGCCAGCAGACCCTCCGCAGTATCAAGTGCCTGCAGGCGCTGTCTGCGCTGCCGCTCAAGGCGTTCCCGCAGCACCTGCAGGGCACTATCGAAATCGTCTTGCAGCGCCTCCGCCAACGACCTGGAAGCGGGCTGCTCGAGTGCTGCCCAGCGACTTTCGAGCTTCTTGATGCGGGGTTCATCGAGTTTGGCCTGCTCATCGCGCAGCGCCCCGGCCTGCTGCACCAGTGCCTGCAACGGGACTGCGCACGCGCGGTCTCTGGCCAGACCCTCAGATTCCCGCCGGACCTGCTTCACCAGTCCGGCAAAGCGCTGTGCCAGAGGGTCGTCGTCATCCGCTTCAGACAATTGCGCCTGCCAACGGCCAATGGCCGTGTCCAGACTGACAAGAAGATCCTCCGCAGACAGCGCATCGCTCCCTGCATTGTCGTTCATTCCGGCCAGCAGGCCTTCGAGGTCCACACAGATGGCCCGCCTTGCACTTTGCAGCTCCGCAAGTCGCTCAATCTCGGCCACGGCCAGTTCCCGTGCGCGCCTGTAACAAGTTGTAAGTTGCCGGGAGGCTGAGGATTCCAGCGACTCCCATTGACCGTCAAGACGCCGGATACGCAACTGGTCACCGGCTTGCAGCGTCTCCGCCAGCAACCCTTCCATCTCCCGGCACAGCCGCTCGGCATTCTCGCAGTCGGAGCGGGCCTTTCGCCAGGCATCCAGGCGCTCACGGGCAAGGCGGCTGACCTGCTTGTCCTTTTTACGGGTCTCCCGGGCCACCGTCTCCCAACCCTGCGGATCTTCGATCCGTTCCAGGGCTGCGCGCCTTACTGCTGCCACCGGATCCTCAATGGCGACGGCACACAGCACGGCGGTCTCTTTCACCCGTTCCAGGACCGATGTGCGGATCTCAACCACCTGCGCCTGGCGGACCAGGAACACGCAGAGCTCGGGAGTGCACGCACGTCGCAGGATTTCCAGACGGACCTCCAATGGTGGCCCGACTTGCAGCGGGCCGGCCAGCAACTCCTGCTGCCGCTGGCCGGCCACCTCCCGTATACTGGGCACCGGTTCTGTTGCAGCAAGCGCGGCAAGCAGCTCAAGATCATCCAGATACTCCACGGCACAACGGCGCACGTCCGGATCTTCATCCTCACGGGCCGCTTTCGCCATGGCCGCCGCCGGCACAACGCCGGACTCCAGTGCCTTGCGGCGGACGGTGGGATCGGCATGCTCCCATTTGGGGGTGAACAAACGATTAAACATTTTTCAGGGTTAACCGGAGACAGACCAGGGGTAGTGGCATTTCGACGGCTTTAGAATGTGGCCTGCCCCCGTTTGTATTAGATGCTTATAATTTTTCATCCCGTAAGGATATCAGTATGTGTACGCCATTGCCCACGCATAGCATTCATTGATTTCCAGAAAAAACGTCTGATCCCGTTGTAAATCAGTATTTCAGTATATCCCAAACATGTCAGTCACCCTTCTAGAGCAAGCTTTTTATCTCGTCCGCTGACACAGGTTTACTGAATAGATTACCCTGGGCATAGTCACAACCAAGATCTTTCAGGTAGCTGAGCTGTTCTGCTGTTTCCACGCCTTCAGCGACTACCTTTAGGTTCAAGGCATGCGCCATGGCAACGATGGCGTTGATCAGTTCTCTGTCAGCTGTATCTTTTTCAATCCCCATAATAAAACTTCGATCGATCTTGAGTGTGGTAAATGGATAACTGCGCAGATAACCAAGTGACGAGTAGCCTGTTCCGAAATCATCCATAGCGACACTCACACCCAGATCGCTTAATATTGCCAGGGTGTCATTGATATAGGCATGACCATCGAGCAAGACGCCTTCGGCAATCTCCAGTTCCAGGGACTCACTGGATACACCTGACTGATGCAGTGCCCCTTCAATAAAGCTCACCAGATCAGCATCACGGAACTGACGCGGTGAAAGGTTAACGGCCATGCAAAAATCAGGGTTATGTTCATTTTGCCAGCGGGCCGTTATGCCGAGTACCTCGGTCAGTACGAATTGGCCGAGTGGTACAATCATACCTGTTTGCTCGGCAACAGGAATGAACTCAACCGGAGAAACATGACCTATCGCCGGGTTAAGCCAGCGCAGCAGCGCCTCGGCGCCCATTATTCTTCCGCTGCTGATATCAATCTTTGGCTGGTAAACAACGGTGAATTCACCTCGATTCAGCGCACCGTGCATCTGTTCTTCCAGGGCAAGCCGCCGTGAAACATTACGGTTCATGGCGTCGGTAAAGTACGAGTATGTATTACGTCCCAGCTCCTTGGAATGATACATGGCTGAATCAGCTTTACGCAGCAGTTCCGAATCGCTATCACCATCCACCGGGAAAGATGCGATACCAATACTGACGCTAAGTATTAATTCCCGACCATCGATTCTAAACGGATCGCTGAACCGGTTAAGCAGATTTTCTGCTATAGCTTGCGCATCAACCGCATCCGTAAGCCCACCAAGCAACACGATAAACTCATCCCCCCCCAGACGGCCCACCGTATCTCCGCTACGCACCACATTACGCAGGCGTACCGCTGCTTCGATTAAAAGTTTGTCGCCCGTATCATGGCCCAACGAATCATTGATCTTCTTGAAGTCATCCAGATCCAGGAACATTACTGCGACCACCTCGTCATTGCGCTGCGCTTCATTTAACAGCTGCGATAAGCGGTCTAGCGCGAGAAAACGATTAGGCAGATCAGTCAGTGTGTCGAAATGTGCCTGGTGCAGGATTTGATCTTCCTGCTGTTTGCGCAACGTAATGTCTTCCTTAACCGCCAGGTAGTGCAGAATTGATCCAGAATTATCAACTACTGGTGCGAACTGGGCATATTCCCAAAATATCTCACCGTTCTTTTTGCGGTTCTGAAACTCACCCTGCCATTGCTTGCCGTTGCTGATCGCCCCCCATAACTTCTTGAATTGGCTTCTGGGGGTTTTACCCGAGTTCAGCAGCCGGGGATTCGACCCAATCACTTCTTCTGCGCTATATCCGGTAACCTTCTCAAAGGCACTGTTGACATATTCGATATTCGCATCGGTATCGGTAATCACTACGGATACAGGACTCTGCTCAATGGCCAGTGATAAAGTACGTATCTGCTCCTCAGCTTTAACTTTCTCGGTAACATCCCGAATTGTGCCCAGCACTTGCATTTGACCGCCAAATTCAATGTTTTTTCCTATCACTTCAGAAACGAATACTGTTCCATCTTTTCTCTGCAAAAGAACCTGAACTACCAAGCCTTCTTCACTTCCTTTGGTCCTGGAAAAAGATGATATATCCTGTTCTGGTGCCTTGACATCGAAGACCGTCATTTGTAAAAGCTCTTCTTCCGAATACCCGACCATTTTGCAGAAAGCAGCATTAACGAATGTATAATTGCCATCCGTGTCTGCAACAGTGATTCCTTCGGTTGACTGATTTGTTATGGCCTCGAATTTTCTTTCACTCTGCTCGGCTTTCTCTTTCAGAATTATAAGTTTCTCTTCTGCCCGTTTACGCTCCGTGATGTCCTGAATCGTTCCCAGTATTTCAACAAGATTGTTATTTTCATCAAATCTGAGCTTGCCTAAGCCATGAACCCATATTTCTTCTTTGGTGGTTAAATTGACAATTTGATATGTTTTATCAAACTCATTAAGTTCTCTAATGACATGCTCCTGCAAATAGGCCGCCATTGTTTCACGAAAATCCGGGTGAATAATTTCCAGCCAGCCTTCCGCACTTCGAGAGTAGGTTTCATCAATCCCGAATATGTCATCCAGTACATCAGAGCTCGTCCATTGGTCTGATCTAATGTCGAAAACATAATGGCCTAATTTGGCAATATTTTGTGCCTCAACCACCCTGCGTTCACTTTCCACTAATGCACTTTCAGCCTGTTTACGCTCAGAGACATCCGAAATAACGGCGATAAAACCGATCAACTCGCCCAGGTTATTACGTTGATAGTCCCAGGCGACCTCAAATATCACTTCACGGCCATCTTTGGTCCAGTTGGTTGTCACATAAGGCATTGGTGTGGGTTGTTCCTTGACCAGATGCGCCAGGTAATCCCGTAAGTGCTGCCTTGCCTTGTCATCTATTTGGAAATCCCAGATGTGGCGACCAATCAATTCTCCTGGCCCATATCCCAGCATATTGTGATGAGCCGGGTTGCTATAAGTGATAACGCCTTTGGTGTCGATCTCCTCAACGCCATGCGGTAGCGTGTTCAGGAGGTACGTGAGCCTTTGATTGTTTTTGCTCAGTGGATTATTGTCTGTCATAAATCTCGCCTAACAGCCTGTTTATGTTAACAAGTTTATCTACATAAATCGGATTTAGTGTACATGAGAAGAATGGCTGGAAGCTACCAGTCAAACAGTGGATCCACGAACTCTATAAGAAGAAGACCAGATAAACACCTCGAAGGAATTGATACCAGCGGGCTAGATAATCTCAAGTAATATCCACTCTCACAAATTGCTCAATGTCATCAGTATCACCGATACAACATCACCTCTTCCTGCTCCGCTATCCATGCAGCCTCGTCCGTCCCGGCCAGAGTTTCCAGGTCGCCCGGCGCGGCTTCGGGGTCGTCCACCCACTGGCGCAACAGCTCGCCGCCATTGATCAGATCAATGGCAAGGCGGTCAACTTCGTACTCGTAAGGGAAGTCTCGCCAAAGCTCGTAATCCGGCCGCTGCCGGCGCAGAGCCTTGAAGGCCAGGGCCATTAGCCGCCAGGGTCGGAATACACCATGGTCGTAGGCCCCGTCCTCAACATGGATCTGCACCCCGGCGCACAGCTTCCCGGCGTGCTTGTGGAAGGTAGGCTCGAACCAGCACTCCCGCAGTCGGCATCCCTGTAGCCAGTGGGGAGCGAGTTGCTGCATCTCCGCCAGGAGCTTTCGGGATTCCAGGCCCGGAGCCCCGAACAGCTCAAGGGGCCGGGTGGTACCGCGCCCCTCGGACAGGGTTGTGCCCTCCAGCATGACCGTGCCGGCATAGCAGCGGGCCATCCAGAGATTAGGCGCATTGGGACTGGGGTTGATCCAGGTGCGCTCGCCCAGGGGCCAGCCGTAGCCCGGCCCAGTCCCGGGTTCCCAACCCTCCATGGTCAACACCTCGCATTCCACGTCCAGGTTCAGAGTACGCACAAACCACAGGGCCAGTTCACCCATAGTGAGGCCGTGACGCATGGGTAAAGGACCCGCGCCCACGAAGCTCTCCCAGCCCGGGCGCAATTTCAGCCCTTCCACCGGACGTCCGGACGGGTTGGGTCGGTCCAGCACCACCACCCGCTTGTTGAACTGCGCTGCTGCCTCCAGAACATAGCGCAGGGTAGTAATGAAGGTGTAGATGCGGCAGCCCAAATCCTGCAGGTCCACCAGCAGTACATCGAAGCTGTCCATCATGGCCGGTGTGGGCCGACGTACCTTGCCGTACAAACTGAACACCGGGATGTCCAGCTCTGGGTCGTTGAAATCCGTCGACTCCATCATGTTGTCCTGTTTGTCCCCCCGCAGACCATGCTGGGGACCGAAGGCCGCAGTGAGCCGAATATCGGGCAGTCGAGCAAGGGCATCCAGGGAATGGGTGAGATCATCTGCCACCGAGGCAGGATGTGCCAGCAGAGCCACACGATACCCCTTCAGGGACTGGCGCAGCGCGGGCTGTTGAAACAGACGATCGATACCAAATTTCATTGTCCCACTCCGCCGGTTAGATGGTTTAAGTCACGCATTCAGGGCAATACCAGTTGCAAGGCAAAGGCGTCCGCGTGATGGAAGTCGGGCTTGCCCGGAGGATGTTGCAACGCCCAGTAAGATAACACGCCGTCAGCATCCTCCAGGACTGCAGACAGCCCCAGCCGTAATGAACGGCCCGGCGGCAGAAAATCCCTGCAGATCTCCGCATCCAGCTCCAACCGATCTCCGGTCCGTCGCACCACGATTCCCGGGCCCAGATCAACCTCCAACTCCCTGCCTTCCCGATAGCCGTGAAAAGCATAGACTGCCCACTCCCCCGAGGGAGAGAAGTTGAACTCACGATACCCGGACCCCTCCTCCGCCATCACGAAGACCTCGAAGCAGGTGTGTTGCCACAGTCCGTGCACCCGTCGATACGGCTGGGGTTCAGGGATGCGCAAACCGGGGAGATCAGCCTCCATAGCGAAGTCCAGGGTGAGGCTGCCACCCGCTGCCCAACCCACCACCACGTCGATACCTCGTATTGCCTTAAAAGGCGTTTGGGGATGACAGACAAGAGTGAGGGGCACTGGGCCGTTCTGGGATTTCATGGATGGCAAGGTTAACATTCAACTACGTGGCTCGCACACAGGTGAATACGGGAATATGGTCATCGGCTTTGCCCGGAGCCGGGCATAGAGTCCTTGCCGAGTTAACTCAGCACGCCGACCACCCCTTACCGTCATTTACCGCCCATGAGTAAGTCGGGTATCAACTTTCCTGACAGAGGGAGGATGTCTTTAGATGCAAATGAGATTCACATTAATTTTCGTATCGTCTACAGCATTATTTATGGATCCAAATCCAGCGTTTTCGAGTGTTCCAACATTCGAAACAAATTACGAAACCACTCCTATTCCTGCTGGAATTGATGATACTGATGACGCCGCAATCTGGTTGCATCCCACTTCTGCTGAAAAATCATTAGTTATTGGCGTTAGTAAAAATAAAAAAGTAACGGGTGGCCAGGCTGGTATTGGTATTTATAATTTAAAAGGTGAACTGGTAAAATATATTTTACACGATCGTTTAAACAACGTGGACCTTCGTTACAATATCGCTTCAGGCTCAATAACGATTGACCTTGCAGTTGCCAGCAATAGAGACAAGAAAGCCCTTAGTCTATTTTCAGTGAGTAACAATGATATCCAGCTTCTTCAGGATATCGAGCTTCGTTCGGCAAATAACAAAAATATAACTGAAGAGCCTTATGGATTTTGCCTGGGACAAAACAAAAATAACGGCAGGCTTTATTCTTTTTCGCCAATGAAGTCCGGCCTTGTTTATCAGCATGCCATTCAATTCAGGAACGGTCAGTTCAAGCTGAGACATATACGAACCATTGACACCGCAAAGTATTTATCAAGATCTGAAGACCAGCATTTAATTAGCGTAACAGTGAATGAAGTGGTGCGGGAAAGCGACCGGAAAAAGAATAAATTAATTGCAGAAATCAATGAAGAGCTTCGCGACCGTTTTCAACTGGAAGGTTGCGTTGTGGATGACGCAAACAACACTCTTTATTACGGAATGGAAAATCTGGGTGTTTTTAAATTGAATTTAAACGACCGCAATAATGAACGTCCTTTATTAATTGCGAAAGTATTAAAAGCCAAATCAGAACCCGGTTCAGATAGCATTAAAGAGGGTGTGCCAAGAGTAATTAACGACGTGGAAGGCCTGGCATTACTTCATGGACCCAACGGACAAGGCGCATTGATAGTCTCTGTGCAAGGCCTTAACGAGTATGCATTATTTGACAGAAAAACAGACCGGTATATTGGCAGCTTCAAGCTGAATCTTGGTACCAGTGACCCCGTTACAGAAACAGACGGGTTAGAAATAATCAGCACACCTCTTGGTCCAGAGTACCCAAATGGTTTATTGGCTGTTCATGATCACACGAATACAAGCAGCAACAATCAAGTATTGAATGCAAATTACAAGTTAATAAGTCTTACTGAAATACTGAATCACTTCCCATCGCTCAAGTTTGAAGGTTTTAAATACAATCCAAGATGGTAATTGTCTCAGCAAGAAATAATTACTGGCACCTGATGTACAGTCCCTCCAGGAGTATATGCAAGACGCTGAGCAATGCCGATGGCGGCCGGGATAGCGGTGGTTGAAGAATCTGATAAAGCTTAGCAGTGCAACCGAAAGCGGGAGCGCCAGCCTCACCAGAAAAAGCAAAGGCGTTGCACAGGCAGCGAGCAGCAGAGCTGCTGCCAACACTACCGGGAAGAACTTGTGGATGTGTTTGCGAGAGGTGGTTTTAATTCCCGCATACTCCATGATCTTCCAGTAAATATTCCATTTGCCTCATCATGACTTTGTGCCAGATCTTCTTGCTCAGCGAGGCAAAGCCGCTCCAGTAATCGACCCAGGCTCTTTTAATATATAGGTCAGGATACACACCAGAATAGAGTTGGAACATCCTCCCTGACCGGTTCAGCTTTCTAATATTACAGATGGGTGTACGGAGTGTGTGTTATGTAAGAACTGGATTACTGGCGTATATGTGATGAATTGAGTGTAATCCAGGCAGCACTTCTTATAGCTGGTGAAGACCCATCATCAACTCAGCATTATATTGAAAACTGGGGACCCGAAAAGAGATCCTCTGGTGTCACAAAGAGATTGCAACACTGGAAAAGAAACGAGCATGGCAACCTGCGTTACTGGCCCTGTCTGACAAGGCCAAGGAAAAGTTGCAAATTCCCTGTCACAAACTGGATATGCTGACCAAATATCAAACCGCCCTCGACAACCAACTCTACAGGGCGATGAAGATCCTCAGGGATGCACAGGAATGGCGAATGAAGTCGATTGATGCCATTGAACTACCGGATGAGAATATCCCGGCAGATGCAGTTTGTAAGAAACCTAAGAATTTTGTTGGAGAGTTTTACAACAACGGCTGGTGTTTATTTGCTCAGCTCTCGCTAACTCTCTCTAGCACAGTACTTTTATATTTCTTGCACGTAACTTGCATCTCTAACAGGTTCGAATCTATTTGCGAGGAGTAAATAATGAAAAAGAGTACATTAAGCCTGCCATCTCTCATGGTGATATCGGCCTTAGGCGGGATAAACCCGTCCTATGCCGAGATCCATGAGGTTATTGACCCGTTGTTTGGTCCCATCGGTACCTTTGACGACTGGGGGTTTCCTGAAAGCGCCGGGCGCGAAGCCTTCAATTTCGACCATATTAACGGCTTTGGCCCTATCACGCTGATACAGAACGAAGTGACCCAGTTGCCGGACGGTGTGACCCAGGACCCACCTCACGACGTGTATGGTGATTTTCTGGATGCGGCCGGTAATCCAGTTCTTGATCCCTTCTTTCCCAACGCCAATATGGACAGTTCTGTCAATCTGTTCCTGTTCGGATATACCGACGCGGGAGGCTCCACCTTCAGCAATCACCAGGTCGACGGGGACGGTGATCACTTAATCCCGAAAGCTGACATGTCATTTGGCGAGTACGATCTATTTCTGTACCGGGATACCACCGGAACCAACCCCGATCAGGATTTTGATACCTTTATTAACTTCGAGCCGTTTGCCATGTCCGATGCCGGGGGCTGGTGCGTCTTCCAGACGCATCCCGTTGCCGCCGGCGAACCAATGGCGGGACAGGTGGAGTTCGATTTTGGTTTTGCGGTGAAAATCCCCGATCCTGATTATGGACCGACTGGACCGGATATGCTGCAGCTCATCCCGGGATTCCAGATGCGCAGTTACGGAACCCTGGTGCTGGACTTTACTCTGCCCACGCCCGGCGGACTCGTTCCGATTCACTACGTGGCCAACGCGGCTCCCAACAATACGGATCCCTCCTTGGGGCGCGATGACCTGAATCCTCTGGGCGTTCCATCAGCGGACTTCTTTAATCATGTCTCCTTTATGGGCGGCGGGGTCATCCCCCTGGGCGTCTGGCTCGATCCTGAAGGCGACCTTGGCGTGGGCAATACCGCGACCCGCGATTCAACGCTCGATTCTGATCAGGCCGGGTTGCCTGCGGACCCAAGCGTGTCGGGTGACATTCGCGAAGATGGTGCGATATGGCACGCCAACTCCTTTGGCGGCTTCCCGTTCATGCTGCGGGCCGATGCGCTCCGTGGCATCGATTTTGTGGACAACACCTTCTACGGCACACTTGATCACGACATCAAAAAGTTAGAGGTGGTTAATAAAAGCCGGGTTGGTCAGTCGATTGATATCTCCGTGGATGTTAAAAACCACGATTCAGTCGAAGACGGTACAACACTCGCAACCGTTGTTGGTACTCAAGGAGGCGTTCCAGTTTACAGCGAGTCGCAGATCGTACCGGCTTTTGCCAGTAAAAACGCCAGAACAACGCTGTTATTCAGCCCGTTCACAGCGGGTGAGACAGGCGTGATCACCTGGACTGCGACGATTACCGATGCGGATCCTGATGTCGACGCCCGGACTAAAACCACGAAAGTCAAATAACGGTCATTGCTGACACCTTGGGCCGGCAGGCACGCCAAACGGCGGGACTGCCGGGTCGAGGTAATTTTTCTCCCCCGGAACTTGCGGCTTACGTCAATATTACCTTCAAGACTTACCAAACATACCAGAAATGCCACGTCAAACGCGCGTATAGAATCTAGCTCGATCACCGTCAATTCCACGGAAGCGGGGATGCCCGCTGTCCCGGTCGTTCCAGGAGCGGTTCATTGTAGATAGATGGGTGACTGCTTTAGTCGACATTAGAAGTTTGATAACCGGGTGTGAATGTCCGATTTCCCCGGCCTTCCAAACATTCAATCCAAAACGCTGAACTTCTGGTTTGGGTCGACTCCCGCCTTTTAGCGAAGTCTTATATAAGCGCCTGGTGTAGGACCGAGAACGTCCATAAAGCGACATGCGCGCGATTCTTGGGAACGGCAGGTTCAGTAAGGTTCTAGGACATTGAGTGCAACATGTAATCACTGCTGTTGAAATATCAATTACCTATCTGCTCACACAAAGGCATAACTTCAACATCTGATTGGATTGATTTATATCTCACGTTAGCATCACCTATCGGAGGTTGATTCTTTCCAATCATATTGGCCACTATTAATGCTGGACGCCTGGAGTCATAGTAATCGACAGACTCGGCCTCAACTTCCTGACAAGACGATCTCAACAACATTTTTGACGTTACATTTTCTACCTTCTGCGACTGTTCCTGTGTTGAAACGAGCATTACAGGCAAAGGCATACGAATGGGCATAGATTGATTAACAAGATCAATATCCTTAACGCCAACCACTATAATCTCAGCACCTTTTTGCATTGCTTGCATAGCATAATTTTT
>Ga0316189_10001710_pt1 | contig 21775 bp, 12 predicted proteins | sample LowCovwburrow_MG_FD_204930 | JGI IMG/M metagenome (GOLD analysis project Ga0316189, IMG submission 204930) | Coastal sediment microbial communities from Maine, United States - Lowes Cove worm burrow | ecosystem: Environmental > Aquatic > Marine > Coastal > Sediment | place: USA: Maine... | reverse complement strand
AGTCGGAGCAGGCGCGGCGCTACGCCGGACCCGGTGCCCCCGTGAAGGCCCTTGTGTTCTCCCCCCGCGGTGGGCGGGTCGCCGCCGGGCTCGACGATGGCCAGGTCAGTGTCTGGGACCTGGAGTCACTGGATCGAGACGAGCTACCGCGCGTCCAAGACGGGATCGAATCGCTGCGGTTCGTCGACGATGACACCTTGGGCGCGACAAGTCTGACAACCCTTGCGCTCTATGAGATCGGCGGCCGTCCGCGGACGCTTCGTGGCCATGCAGGTGTGGGCTGGTGGGCGGTTCGCGATGACGGCGCGGTGGTCAGCGTGGGGCGTGAGGGCACCATCCGGGTTTGGGATCCACGGCCAGCGATCGCGCGGCAGCTCGAGGGGCACGGAGGCCGGGTGTCCTTCGTCGAGCATGCGGGCGGCCAGCTCATCACTGCGGGCAGCGACGGACTTGTCCGCAGGTGGCCAACCACCGGGCCCGGGGAGACGATCGCCGATCACGAGGGCGCCGAGGTCAAGGCGTTATCGGTTTCTCCGAGCGGACAGCTCATTGCTTCGGCGGGCGCGGATGGTCGCGTGTTGCTGAGCCGTGCCGTCGGCGAGGGCGCATCGCGAGGCGTGGTCGAGCTACACGAGCCCGTGCGCGCCGTGGCATGGAATGGTGACGAGCGACTCGCGGTGGCCTGCCCCGATGGTAGTGTCGCGATGTTCGACACCAGCGACCTCACCGAGATCCACCGCACCACCCCCTCGGGCCTCGACATCAAAGCGCTGTGGATCGCGCCGGACGGCCAACAACTGCTCGTCTTGGGGGAGACACCGGACGAGCACTTCTTCTTGTCGACCCTCGCGCGGGCCGGGCACGAACTCGCGCGCGTAGAGCTCGAAGCCGACGGCATTGCCGCGGTCGACTTCTCGGCGGACGGGCGCTACGTCGCGTTCTCGAGCTTCGACCGCTCGATCCAGCTCGTCGACCGCAAAAGCGGAGCGCAATGGCGGTTGGGCCAGCACAAGGGGCTTGCCCGCGGGGTTCGATTCTCTGCGGACTCGCGCTTGGTCGTCTCGACCGGTGGCGACGGCACGGTCCGGCTGTGGGACGTCGAGTCGAAATACAGCCGCTCCGTGAACCTCACCGAGCGCGGACTCACCGACGTCGCGTTTACCCCCGACGGCCGTGGATTCGTCGCGGTCGGCGACGAAGGGATCGCGCTGTATGGCCGGGACGACCTCCCTCATGCCGCCGCCGAGCTGCGAGCGTGGACACACGCGCGGACCAATCTCACCATCACTCCCGCGCCGATCGACTGGGCCGCGCGAAGACAACCCAAAGAAGACCAATGAGTACCGACGCAGAGCTCTACAGCGCCTGGGCCGAGGGGGACACGGCAGCGGCGACGACCCTCGTGCAGCGGCACATCGCACAGGTGGGCCGTTTTTTCTCGAACAAGGTCGCCGACCCGATGGACACCGAGGATCTGGTCGGCCGCACATTCGAAATCTGTGCGCAGAAGCTCGGCAGCTTCCGCGGCGACTCCAGGTTCCGAACCTACCTGTTTGGGATCGCACACAACGTCCTGCGCGACTACGTCAAGAAGCGGTCGAGGCAGCCCGACCTCGACTTCGAGGTCACGATGATCAAGGACATCGGCCCCTCACCGTCGGTCATCATTGCCGAGCGTAAGGAGCAAACGCTACTGCTCGAGGCGATGCGGTCCATCCCCGTGGCGTATCAGGTCGCGCTCGAGCTGGCGTTCTTCGAGGAGATGACCCAGGCCGAGATCTCCGAGCTGCTGGGCGTGCCTCCAGGGACGGTCGCCAGCAGAATCCGACGGGGCAAGCAGCAACTGCTGCAGCGGATCGAGACCATGGCCGATACCCGGGAACTGCTCGAGTCGACGTTGAGCAGCCTCGCGGATTGGAGCCGGTCGATCCGCAAGTTGCTCAGCGAGGAAAACGGCGATCCCGTGGCGGATGGCTGACGGCGGGGCCTCACCCGTCGCAGATCGCATCCACCTGGGCGGGCGACAGCCGCCGCCCAACCGCAGACGGGACGGGGTCGCCCGTTAGGGTACCCAGAAATGCCTCGAGGTCGGCCATCTCGCCGGTCGTGAGGTCGAGCGGCCACAGCTCGCGGTCACGCCTCCCGTCTTCCGCTTCGGGGGGTTCGTTGTAATGCTCGATCACCTCGCGCAACGTCGCGAACTGCCCGTCGTGCATGTACTTGCCCGTCATCGCGATGTTGCGGAGCGATGCGGTTCGGAATGCGCCCCTGTCTTCTTCTGTCCGCGGATACACGCCGGGCGCGCCCTCGGGGTCGTCGCTGTAAGGCCCCGTGAGGCGGAACTCGTTGTCGAGTTCATCGATCCCCTCGTACCGCGAGTCCCCGCCTACGGGGAGCGCGATGTCGTGAAACGCGTCGTCCGAGAACAGTCGGCCCGCGTGGCAACTGGAGCAGTTCGCACGGCCGCCGACAAACAGCGCAAGGCCGCGCTTTTCGGCGTCGCCGAAGTCGGTGCTCTGTGCCCCGTTGTCTGGGGGGACACACCCTACGTAGCGATCGAAGCGTGATGGCCCCGTGACGATTTTTCGCATGTACGCGGCCATCGCTTTGCCATAGTTGGCGAAGATCCGGTTCACGACGGCTTGGTCAGCGGACCCCAACGCATCGAACTCCATCGCATCCGCGTCGACCCCGGATGGGAACGCGCTGCGATTGTTGAAGAACGACGCGACATCGGCGTCTCCAAAGACGCACGCGTACTGCTCGCGGTAGTTCTCGGCGATGTGATGGGCGATGCGCAGACGGGTCGTCGCCAAGAAGCCTTCGGCGGGAACCAGCGCCAGCGACCACAACGAGTCGCGCTTGCCCGTCCAGGTGTGGAACTCGTTGTGCGCTACGTTGACGACGCTGGTGATGTTGTAGGGCTCGATATCGGCGTGGGTCTCGGCGCGGATGAACCACGTCTCTGGCGCGTGGCAACTCGCGCATGCATGGGGCTGCCCCACCGGGTCGGGAGGGGCGTAGCCCGCATCGAAGAACAACGCCTGGCCCAGCAGCGCTGCCTTTGGATCGTCGGAGTACGCGTTGCTCGGCTCGGGTGGAACGTCGGGCACCCCGCAGTGCGAACGGATCGCGTCCCACTGCACCCGCGTGAAGAAGGAATCGCCGTCGTGGTCGCGGTCGTCGTAGATGTCGCCCCACTCGTCGGTGCACGCAGCGGCCAGCGCAAGCACGGCGGTCAGGGCGGCGCGCCGCCTACTTGTAGCGACCATGGGTCTTCCCGTGTTTGTCGAGGTGGCGCGGCGCCTGAGGCTCCTCGAGCAGCTCGATGTCGAGCACGTTCTCTCCGCCTGCGGCGACGACGACTTGACCCCGCACGGGCGCTCCGTCGGGTTGCCACGCCACGTACGTGTACGTCCCGGGCGGAACGTTATCGATCACAAACGTGCCGTCGGGCGCAGTCTCGGCGTAGAACGTGGTGTCGACGACCAGCACCGTTGCCCGCATTCCGGGATGGATGTTGCAGTAGACCTCCATGTGCCCGGGTTTGCTCACCTTGATGATCTTGGTGCTGCCTGCCTTGTATTGCCCAAGGTCGAACTCGAGGACATCCGAGAGTGAGTAGACGTTGTGGTAGATCCGATCGTCGTTGGGGAAGCTGATTTTTGTCCCCACGACGACCACCGAGACGGCGGGCGAAAAACGCTGATTTTTCTGCGTGATCTCGTGCGGAATATCGGGTTTGGGCAGGCGTTTTTCGGGCACGCCTTCCAAGTACACAACGACCCCGCTGTGGGTGCGCTTGGGCTTCGGCTTGCGTTTGCCGCGGCGCTTTCTGACCGTGACCGCCCCGCGGACCGTGCCCTTGCTCGAGCTTGCCGCCGCGCTGATGGCCGGCGCCGCGAGGGCCCCCGCGGCGCTCGCAAGAACAAGCCAGCTGAAACTACGACGATGCATGCTTAGAACCTCGCCACCACGGACGTGGTCAAAACGTCGTTGGGGAACTGTGGAATCCTACCCAGCTCACGATTGAATGTGTACTCGCCCTTGATGATCATGTGCTCGCCAATCTCGAACCGAACCCCTGGAGTGAAGCGGGCGAGCGTCGATTCGTAGTGATACCTGCCGCCGTGTCGATGTTGAGCGTCTCTCCAATCGACCCGTATGTAGGGCATCAGCCAATTCGTAAACCTGTAGCCAAGCAGCCCATATGCGGAGAGCACGTCGAGACATTGCGCCCCAGCGCACGGTGCCTGACCGGGCTCCTCGCGGCCGGGCATCTGCCCCTGAATGAACTCAGCGGTGAACTCCAGTCCATTGATGCTCAGGTGCGCGTCAACGCCGTACTGCCACTGCAACACCCCGCTGTCCGCTTGCATGTCCTGCGCTCCGGCCAGGCCCGAGCCCCCGAACTCGAGCCCCGCCCCCACGGGGAACCGATACGAGACCCGGCCCGCGACCGTCTTGGCTGCGTTGTGCTCGCGGTCGCTGGCCGCGCCAAAGGTGGGCTGCATGGTGCTGCCGTTCGCCAGAGACAGGTTCACCGTCAGCTGGCGGTCGGAAAGAAACTTCCAGCGCGATTTCACGCCAGTCGGGCGGCCGCAGGTGTAGCGGCACATGAGCGATGGCGTGACCGTGGTGCGGTCGGGAGCCTCCTGACTCCTATACTCGCGACCGAAGGCGCTATCGACCTTGCCCACGGAGAGCTCCACGTCGAAGCGCTTCAGCGCAGGTCGCCACAGGACGTAGGCAAGCTTGATATCAAGGTAGTCCCTCAGCGCGGTGTCTCCGTAGGGGGCGATCGTCTGCCCACGTGGGAGAAAGTCGACCATTCCCTCGACCGCGATGTGTTCGCCCAGCCCGATCGAGGGCGCGATATTGAAGGCGTTGACCAGGAACGTTGGATTGCCTCGGCTACGAATCGGGTCGAACGCAACGGCCTGGGAGTCGCCTGCGTCGGCGATATCGCCTCGCGAGTTGACTGCGGTAGAGAGCGGATCTCCCATGAAGACCCAGTCGTCTGGTGCCACCGCGTCCAGGCCGAGCGTCTCGTTGCCCAGGTCGGGGCGCGTGCCGGACCCATCCCCCGAGACGAAGAAGAACCCTGCGTCCAGGTAGCCGTGCAACCGGCCCGTCAAGAACTCTTGCCGCCGGATCTTTGTGTCGGCCTCTTCCTGCCGCTGGCGTACCGTCTCGACCTCTGCGGACAACGCCTCGTTGGACTTGCGCAGCCGCTCGAGCTCCGCGTCACGCTCGGCTTCGCGCGTGTCCTCGGCATCTGCCGCCTGCTCCAGCGCCTCCATCCGCCGAGTGAGAGCGTCGTTCTCGGCCACGAGAGCGTCCAGTTCAGCCGTGTCTGTCGCGGCGGGCTCGGTCGACGGCGCTTCCGCGGTGTCGGCAACGGGTCCTGTGAGCGCGCAGATCACCGTGACTGTTTGGGGGAACATAGCGGAGCGACACTGTGACGCTGGGCCGGGATAGAACCGAGATTCTATAGGCGAGTGGACGAATCCAGCAGATTGATTCCCCCCGTAGGGAAGAAATGTCAATCCGGGGTGCGCCCATTGGCGTTCTCGGCCGGAGGTTCAGGGATTGTCCGCACGCCAGGTGCGAGCCGTGGCCAGCAAACCGGGATTGCCGAGTGCAGACATCTGCTCGATCGCCTTGTCGACCAGCGCGGAGCCCTTCGCCTTGTCGGTGTCGCTCTCGTACAGCGCACGGCCTAGCCAGAACGCATTGTCGGCAGCGCGGTAGGCATCTTGCGGATTGGTGCCGAGCAGCGCCGCCGCACGCTCGAGTGACGCGATCGCAACCTCGGGGTGACCATGCCGCACATGGTGTGTTCCCAAGTTGTTGAGCACGATGATCAGCGCAGGGCTATCCGGGCCCAGGGCCGCCTCTCGGATCGCCACCGCTTGGTCGTACGCTTGCGTCGCCTCGGCGTCACGATGCAGATTGGTGTATGCGTTGCCTAGGCTTATCAGGCTGCGGGCGACCAGCGGATGTCCGGGGCCCAAGACCTCACGCCGCAGCGCCAGGGCTTGCTCGTGCGGCTCGATGGCTTCCTCCCAGCGGCGACCGCTGAGCAGGAGGTTGCCCAAGCCTGCGAGCGTGCGCGCGCGAACGGTTGGCGTGATGTTGGGAACCCGATCCGCAACCGCTATCGAGCGGTCGAAGGCCGCGCGAGCTTCCTCGAGCTTCCCGCGCGCGGAGAGCACGTTGCCGAGGTTCAAGTAGGTGTTGATGAGGTCGGGGTGATCAGGCCCAAGGTGCATCTCGCTGAGTTCCACCACGCGCCTGAACTGGGTCTCGGCCAGTGCGTGCTCGCTAAGGCGCCCGTAGACGGATCCCAAGCTCGAGTGTGCGCTGGACATGCGGATTCCGTCCGGCCCGTAGGCGCGCTCGGCGGTGGCGAGCGCCTGCTTGGCAACGTCGATGGCCTCCCTCGAGCCCCCCCACTCCGCCAAAATCCAAGCGCGGCTGCGGAGGAGGTCGGCTCGTTTGGCATCGCTCCACCCCACACGCTCGGCGGTGGCGTCGGCCAGATCCGCCCAAACGAGTGCGGCCTCGTGATCGGCCTTTCTGATCCCAATGAAATGGGCCAGCCGCGCCGCCGAATCGCGGACCAGCGCATCGTACCCCGCGGCCTGGGCCAGCATGAGAGCCCGCCGGCTCGCACGAATCGCTTCGTCGTGGTTGTCGGTCAGGTCCTCGCTCAGCGCGAGCGCGAGGTTGTATTCCGACTCGAGCGGGCGGTACCCGATCCTCTCGATCTCCGGCTGCAGGGCCTTGAGCAGCGCGCGCGCCTCGACGTAGCGATGTGCATCGACCTTCGTGCCCGCGATGTCGAGCTGCTCTTGCGCAGCCGATACCGCTTGCTTGGCTTCGTCGTCGCTGGGCGGCTCGAGCCCGCGGAGCGCGACCGTGTTTGCACAGGGCTCGAGGCCGGGAAGTTTGCCCGCGATCCCCAACGCATGGGGCAGCAACGATTCTTGATCGTCCCGCGAGAGCTCCGTGATCGTCGCGTCGAGGGCCGTCAGTCGGCGCTCCAAACACGCCATGCGCTTGTCGAGCAGATCCCCGGTTTGTTCGTGGCGCACATGCGTGGCCTCGCAAGCGTCGCGGTACGCCTGTGCCCATGCGAGGGCGTAGTCGTCCAAGGCACCGACCACCGCCTCGATCGTTCGGGCGGCGTACGGCAGCGTCGGGTCGTCGAGTGCGGCGCGAAGCTGCTCGGCTCTTTGCGTGTCGTAGCGCTCCGCAACGCGGGCGGGCCCTGCCCTACACGGGTCCTCGGGCGCACGCGCGGCCGGCTGGGTGACCAGGGCTCCCGCCGCTGTTGCGGTGGCCAGCGCAAGTCCTCCGCCAACCCACATCAGTCTGCGACGGCGTGCCTGATCGGGGTCAACGCTGATCGCATCGACCACAGCCTCGATCGATGCGTAGCGAGCCTCGGGCTCGTTGCTCAGGCCGCGCCGCAGCACCTGAACGAGGTGCTCGGGTACCGCAGGTTGCGAGGGCCACGGGCGCAGCTCACCCATCATGACCGCGCACGCTAGGCCGTGGGCCGAATCGCTCTGAAACGGTCGGAGCCCAAACAGGGCTTCGTACAGGGTCAGGCAAAACGCAAACTGGTCGGTGCGCTCGTCTGTGCGCCCGCCACGAAACTGCTCCGCGGCCATATATGCTGGGGTCCCCAGCACGGCACCCGTCACCGTGAGCGGCTCATCCAGCGCCGCGACGTCCAGGTGCTCGACAAGGTGCTCGGCAAGGTCCGCCCGCGTCTCCTCGTCGCGCTCACGAAGCCGTCGCGCCAAGCCGAAATCGATGACGCGCACCAGGCCGTCGTCGCCGACCAAGATGTTGTCGGGCTTGAAGTCGCGGTGCATCAGGCCCACGGCGTGCGCGGCCGCCAAACCGCGGCCGGCCTGCACCATGATGTCGACTATCTTTCGCCACGCCCGACCGCGCTTCCACTCGTCCGTCGACTGCAGCTCCCCCATCCAGTCGCGCAGATTCGGGCCCTCGATGAGCTCCATCGCAAGGAAGATGCGCTCGTGGTTTCCAAGCTCCACGACTCCCACCTCGTACACGTGCACCACGTTGGGGTGCGTGACCTTGGCGATCGCCTGTGCCTCGCGCAGCAAACGCGCTCGCGCCTGGGTGTGCAGCGAATTATCGCCCCGCGGGGCGTGCAGGAGCTTGAGCGCAACCCGGCGGTCGAGCTCCGGATCCTGCGCGGCATAGACCGTCCCCATACCGCCTGATCCGAGCCGGCTGAGGACCGTGAAACGCCCGATGCTCTCTGGCGCTGGCGGCTCCCCTTGGACGTGGACGGCCCCTCGGTCGTCTACGGTCAAGTTCGGCGTGCGGTGACCGCTCACAGCCACTCACGTTGCCCGACGGCCCGCGCGTTGTCCACGGTTGAGAGCAACGCAGCGCGCGCAGGAGCCAAGTCATCCAAACCGACCAGACCGCCGATGGGACATCGGTTCGGCCGCGGGGAAGGTCGCGAACCTACACGGAGACGCCAGCGGCATGCGGCCGCATTCGTGCCGTCGGGCTCAGCGCCACGTCGGGGCCACGCACGAAGATTGCCCGTCGGCGACCGAGGATCTACACGGCATCGACCAACGCTCGCGTCGCAGGGATCGCCTGCACCAAGCCTTCGAGGCCACGCTCGTTCCCCGTCTTCTTCATCGCCACCACCGACTCGCGGAGCAGCCGCTCGAACGAAAAACTGCCTCGCTCGTGCTCGTTGTGTGACCACAGACTTCGATCTTCCTTCACGGCATCGAAGTCGCCGCCGTACACGTGGAGCGCGCTGGCGATGCCGTCCGTCGGGTTCTCGATATGGTGGATGGCGTCCGCGGGGAGCGTCGTCACATCGCCAGGGCGGCCCGTGACCGTACGACTCACCGCAAGTTCGCCATCGTCGTCTGCCTCGTAGACCACGCTCGTTTCAACACCACTGAGCTGCGCGATGCATGCAAAGACCGTGTGGTCGTGAACCCCGCTTCGAAAATGGGGCGGGATGCGCCCGTACAAGATCGTCAGCTCGGATGATCGGTGGAGGATCATTTCGCCGATCGAGGCGCCAACGGGGACTCCGGCCTCCAGCGCCTCGATGATGGTGTCAGCGCCGTGCATATCCATCGTCTGGCGCAGAAGGGTTGCGACTTCAGCCTGCGGGTTTGACGCATTCTGGATGGTGCGCTCGAGAGTGGTGGCGAGTTCGGAGATCGTAAAGTTGCTCATGATTTCATGCCTTTGAGCCTCCTCCTGCGGCCGACTACCGCTCCGAAGCCCCGTTGGCTTTGCTTCTAGCCTGTTTGAACACGCAACGGAACTAGGCAATATTGGAGTTCTAGTTTGCAGCATTGCAAACGACGACTCCCATGCTCGAGTGGAACGACTTGGCTTTGATCCTGGCGGTCGGTCGCGCGGGCACGCTATCAGGCGCGGCGCGGCAGCTGGGCGTCAACCACAGCACCGTGTTTCGCAAGGTCAACGCTATCGAGGAACGCGTTGGGGTGCGGTTCTTCGATCGGTTGCCAACCGGCTACCGTGCCACACAGGCGGGCGAGGCGGCGGTGAGCTGCGCGGAGAGAGTCGAGAGCGAAGTCCACACGCTCGGTCGCGAGATTTTGGGCCAAGACACGCGACTCCATGGCCACGTCCGCGTCACAGCGATGGAAGGGCTGACTTCAATGGTGCTGCCCGGCCCCTTGGCGGAGTTTTCGAGGCTCCACCCGGGATTGACGATTGAGTTGGTCGGCACGCCCGCCGCGCTCGACCTCTCTCGCCGAGAGGCCGAGGTGGCGGTCCGAGCGACACGCAAGCCACCGGATGCAAGTTTCGGCCGCAAGATCGGCGACTTTCGATTCGCCATGTACGCCGCGCCGAGCTACCTTGAGCGCGCTCAGGACATCGATCTCGACCAGCGCGACTGGTGCCTACTTCAGGGCCTCGCGGCCTGGCTCGTGCCGACGGTCTGGAAGGACCTCAAGAGCGCCGAGGCGCGCGTCGTCCTGTCGGGGAGCTCCATCATCTGTGTCGTAGAGGCGGCCGCCGCTGGAGCCGGCATGACCGCACTGCCCGCGTACATCGGCGAGGCGGACGACCGCCTGGTTCGAGTGGGTGGGCCGCTGGAGGATAGGACACTGCAGCTGTGGCTCCTGACTCACCCGGACCTGCGACACACCGCGCGGGTCAAAGCGCTCATGGACTTCTTGTATGACTTCCTGCGCGAGCGAAAAGCAATATTCGACTGCGCGTAGTCTGGAGTCGACACCTACTCGGGCGGCTGTGGCTTCACGTCTTCGCGCATGCGGTTCCAGCGGAACAGCAAGAAGACCATGAGTACGCCCGACCCCGCGCCCATGGCCGGACCCGTCACGCCCAGGTCCAGCCAGACGTTGAGCACGCCGTTCATCGTGAACATGTAGAGAAAGTTCGCGAACAACGCGATCAGGAGAAACTTGCCCGTGCTCCAGTGTGGCTTCTTGTCTGACATGGCAGCGGCGTGCATCTCAGTGGGGGTAGACCAGCCCGGCGAGGTTTCGATCTCGCCGGGCGCACATTTTATTGCGGAACGCCGCCAAGCGGTCGTTACCGCTTGCTGACGCCGTTTCGCCGACGGCGACGCACCGCGCCAAAGCCGAACAGCGCAAGCACCGACCACAGCGCTCCGCCTCGGCGTTCCTCCGATGCGCGACAGTCGCAACCTTCGTCGCTCGGGGACGCGCCCGTGCCTCCCGTGCCCGTACCGCCCGTGCCCGTGTCCGCACCGCTGTCTCCCGTTTCGTCGGAAGGACTCGAGGTGGATCCACCCTCGCCCTCACCGCCACCGCCCGTGGAGTCGGCGGAATCTCCCTCGCCGCCCGTGGAGTCCGCGCCTCCACTGTCCGCGCCTCCCGAGTCAGAGCCGCCCGTCCCCGTGGTGTCGTCCTCAACCTCGCATGCCGCCGAGCAGCCATCACCGTCATCGGTATTGCCGTCGTCGCACTCCTCGCCCGCGCTGCTGTTGATGGTCTCGTCTCCACACTCGGCGACGGTGCAGTCGTCGTCGCACGCGTCAGACTCCTCGCCGTCATCACAGTCCTCACCCGCCGCAGCGTTGGTCACCCCATCGCCACACTCGGCGGCGGTGCAGTCGTCGTTGCAGGACTCGGACTCGCCCGCATCGTCACAGTCTTCACCCGCGGTCGCGTTGATGACCCCGTCACCGCATGCCGCGTCGGTGCAGTCATCGTTGCACGTGGCCGATTCGCCCCCGTCGTCGCACGTCTCTCCGGCCGTTGCGTTGACGACCATGTCGCCGCACACCGGCAGGGTGCAATCGTCGTCGCACAGGGCTGTCTCTCCCGCCATGCCCATGCCATCGCCGTCGCACTCCTCGCCCGAGGTCTCGTTCAAGATGCCGTCGCCGCAGCTGGCCGCAGTGCAGTCGTCGTCGCACGTCGCCGAGCGTCCGCCGTCGTCGCACGTTTCGCCCGCGGTGCTGTTGATCACGCCATCACCGCAGGCGGCGGGGGTGCAGTCGTCGTTACACGCGACCGACTCGCCGCCATCGTCGCAGTCCTCCCCCGCCGTTGCGTTGACAACCGCATCGCCGCACACCGCGGTCGTGCAGTCGTCGTCACACAGGGCCGTTTCGCCCGGCACGCCCATCCCGTCGCCGTCGCACATCTCGCCCGCGGTCGCGTTGAAGATGCCGTCGCCGCAAGTGGCGGCCGTGCAATCGATGTCGCAGGTCGCCGAGCGTCCGCCGTCGTCGCAGGTCTCGCCCGCGGTGTTGTTGACGATCATGTCGCCGCACACCGCATCGGTGCAGTCGTCGTTGCAGTCGACCGACTCGCCGCCGTCGTCACAGTCCTCGCCGGCCGTGGCGTTGGTCGTCGAATCGCCGCACACAGCGTCGGTGCAGTCGTCGTCACACGCAGCCGACTCACCCGTGTCATCGCAGACCTCACCGGCCGTTGCGTTGATGGTGCCGTCGCCGCAGCTGGCGTCGGTGCAGTCGGCGTCACAGGTCGCGGACTCGCCCGCGTCATCGCAGGACTCCCCCGCAGTGCCGTTGATCGTCCCGTCCCCGCAGGCTGCGGGCGTGCAGTTGCTGTCGCATGCCGCCGACTCGCCCCCGTCGTCACAGATCTCGCCCGCCGTGGTGTTGGTCGTCGAATCCCCACAGAACGCAGGCGTGCAATCCGCATCGCACGCGGCCGACTCGCCCGAGTCGTCACAGACCTCGCCTGCCGTGACGTTGATCGTTCCGTCGCCACAGGCTGCAGCGCTGCAATCCACATCGCACGTGGCCGATTCGCCCCCGTCATCGCAGGACTCGCCCGCAGTACCGTTGACGGTGCCGTCGCCGCAGGCCGCTGGGCTGCAGTCCGCATCGCACGCGGCCGATTCGCCCCCGTCATCGCAAACTTCGCCCGCGGTCACGTTGATCGTGGAGTCTCCGCACGACGCCGTGGTGCAGTCTCCGTCACACGCCGCCGATTCGCCGCCGTCGTCGCACTGCTCTCCCGCCGTGGCGTTGGTTGTGGAATCGCCGCACATCGCCGCGGTGCAGTCGCCGTCGCACGTCGCGGACTCGCCAGAGTCATCACACGTCTCGCCCGCGGTCATGTTGGTGTCGCCGTCGCCGCACACCACAGCGGAGCAGTCGAGGTCGCACGTGGCCGACTCGCCTGCATCGTCGCAGGACTCACCCGCCGTCGCGTTGATATCGCCGTCGCCACACGCCGCGGCCGTGCAGTTGGCGTCACAGGTGGCCGACTCGCCCGCGTCGTCGCACGTCTCGGCCGCCGAGGCGTTGATGTCGCCGTCGCCGCAAACGGCCGCGGTGCAATCGGCGTCGCAGCTCGCAGACTCGCCCGCGTCATCGCACGTCTCGCCGGCTGTCCCGTTGGTCGTACCATCGCCACACGACGCGGGCGTGCAGTCGAGGTCACACGCCGCCGATTCGCCGCCGTCGTCGCACGTCTCACCCGCGGTTGCGTTGATCAGCGCGTCGCCACAAGTGGCTGGAGTGCAGTCGAGGTCGCAGGTCGCCGTCTCTCCGGCGACACCCATGCCATCGCCATCGCACTGCTCGCCCGCGGTCATGTTGACCAAGCCGTCACCGCAGCTGGCCGCCGTACAATCGGCATCGCAGGTGCCCGAGCGGCCGCCGTCGTCGCATGTCTCGCCCGCGGTCATGTTGACGACCATGTCGCCACACACCGCCAGGGTGCAGTCTGCATTGCAGCTTGCCGACTCCCCTGCGTCGTCGCACTCCTCTCCGGCACTCGTATTGAGCACACCGTCGCCACAGGCCGAGAGGGTGCAGTCCGCATTGCAGCTGACCGATTCCCCCGCGTCGTCGCATGCCTCGCCAGGAACGACCAAGCCGTCACCGCACGCGCACGGGTTGGCGACCCCAGGCGAGTCGGTCGCGGGGTCCGTCGCAGGATCGACATTCCCCTCGAGGAAGGTCCCCAGGCCATTGGCACAGCGGAAGACATGCTCGGGGTTTGCGGCGATTGTCAGCTCGCTGCACGTCGGGCTCTCGGCACACAGGACACCCGGGCCGTACGGTAGCTCGGCACTGCCCGGGTCGATGATCGCGACGACATCGGCCAGGGCGTTCCACGGCGTCACGTCGGCGGTGCCATCGCTACCGATATCGATGTTGTCGGACACCGCGCCCGTGAAGCCCGAGACGAGCATGTGCGTGACGGTGTCGGCGTTCTCAAAGTTGAGGAACGAGGTCTGATCGGCAGTGCCGAGCGCGAACCCACCCTCCGCGACCACGAAGTGTCCGCTGGGAGGAATCACCGCACCGTAGAAGCGAACGACGCTCTCGATCTGCCCTGTCGGGTTGTCGCCGAGAACGATATAGGCGAGCGCATCAAGGGGGGTTCCGGGAGGTCCGGCCAGCTCGAAATACTCTTGATTGTCGATCCCCGGATTGCTGATCCGGATCTCGTTGATCGTGACCGCAGGCGGGGCCGGCGGCGGTCCCAGTGTGTACTGCACGGCGGTCGAGCCCGGAACGAGGTAACCCGGCGAATCGCAGCCATACGTCACGCCTATCGCCGCGGAGCTGTTTTGCAGGCCCATGGTGCTACCCGACCCGCCCTCGGTGTCGGCGGCGACCATCTGGAGGATCGACCCATCGTCGTGAAACAAGACCACCTCGATGTCGACTACGGACCCGGCAGCGTTGTCGTGCGCGCCCACCCACTGGAACACGCTGACACCGCCCGTCTCACCCGGGAACCCGACCGCGGCGGCCGCGACCTGGTCGAAGTACTCGTAGTAGACATCCGTGTCGAGGTTGTCGTGCGCGGCGTAGATCCGGAAGCCGCCACCCGTGCTCGGCGCATCCGGAAGCGGGCAGTCGTTGCTGACATCCGCAGAGGCCGCGAGGTCGTCGGTGAGGACCCCGTTGGTCGTCACCGTCATGTTTGCGAGCGAGACCCCGTAGAACTCAAACGGAGCCCCCAACACAGTGTCGGCGGAGGCGTCGTCACCCGACACCAGCAGCGTCCCCGTCGCCGTGATGTCGACGTAGTTGTAGACAGCGCCGTCGTCCTGGTCAGCAAACGTGTACCCGAACGCATCCGGGCCGCCGACCGCGGCGACGGCATCGTCTCCACCGAGGCTGGCCAACAGGACGATCGAGATCGAGGAGAGGGAACAAATCGTGCGACGCATGGGAGCGATTGCGAGCGTACCGCGCCCCGGAGCGGCGTGGCCACTCAATCGAACCGCCAACGCGGACCGATAACCGCTCAGCGCGTGCCTTTGCGTCTCGATCCGGCTGGCCGCGGCGGTCAGCGCTTACCGAGCGCGCGGCCGCAGAGGGTGTGAGACCATCTTGCGCGGTGGAGACGACCAGGGACGCTGCCGCGGAGTTCTCCGCTGAGGGCGGCCGTTTTTCGGTGCAGCACACGCTAGGGCGCGGCGCATTCGGGGTCGTATTCGCGGTTGAGGACCGCGACCAGCACGCCACGGTCGCCGCCAAGCTTCTGCACAACGATCGGCCCCAGGCGCTGGCGCGCTTCAAACGCGAGTTCCGCGGCTTGGCGGATCTGCACCACCCGAACCTCGTCCGGCTGTATGAGCTGCATGCTGAGGGCGCCCATTGGTTTTTCACGATGGAACGCGTGCACGGCAAGGATCCGCTGACGTGGCTCGCGGGTGCTACATCGACGGGCACCAAGCTCGAGCCAACGGTATCGCAGCTGTCGGCAGCGAACGTGTACGACGCCGAACCGAGCGCGACACAACAGCCCCAGCCGCCGAGCGTGGGCCCGGGTGACATCGAGCAAGTTCGCTCGATATTCGCCCAAATCGCGTGCGGCCTCCAGGCCCTCCACGATGCCCAGCTGCTGCACCGCGACCTCAAGCCAGCGAATATCCTGGTGGACGATGCAGGCCGCGTGAAGCTGCTCGACTTTGGTCTCATCCAAGCCCTCTCCGAGGCAACCGACGACCACGGCGGGCATGCGGGAACACCCGCGTACATGGCTCCGGAGCTGTGGACGAACGCGGCTCCAACCCCTGCCGCAGACTGGTTCTCAATGGGGGTTACGCTCCACCAAGCACTGACGGGGCAACTTCCTCCGCGCGCGGCCAACGGGGCCCCGCAAGCAGACGCGTTCCCTCGCGCCACGACGGCGCCCCACGAAGCGCTCACGCAGCTGTGTCGTGAGCTCCTGGCCCCCGACCCTCAGGAGCGACCGCAAGGTTTCGATGTACTGGAGCGACTCGGCGCGGGAACCAGCGCCAGTGCGGTGTGGGGGGCAAGTCAGTCGCAAGCGCTGGTCGGCCGGGAGCGCGAGACGCAGCGACTCGAGTCGTTGCTCGATGAGTGTCGCGACGGCGGCTCGCGTGCGGTCGTCGTCCGCGGCGCCAGCGGCATGGGCAAGTCGGCGCTGGCCAAGGACTTCTGCCGTCGGGCCCACGCCGACGGAGCCCTCGTCCTGGCGGGGCGGTGCTACCAACAAGAGGTCGTCCCATTCAAGGCGCTCGACGGCGTCGTTGATACGTTGGCGCAGAGGCTGTGCGGGACCCACCGCGAGGACCCGGGAGTACAGCGCACACTCGATCGCTACGGAGCCGCACTGGGTCGCGTCTTCGAGGTGCTGCGCATGGTGCCGGATGTCGGCGACGCGGGGCGTGCTCCTGCACTCGCTGAGGACCACGACGTGCGCCGACATGCGTTCGAGGGGCTCGCGGCGCTGCTGATGGCGCTGGCGGCGACGCAACCCGTCATCGTCTTCATCGACGACCTCCAGTGGGGCGACGCCGAGTCCGCAGAGCGGCTCGCGGCGGTGATGGCCCTGCCGTCCGCGTCGGGGGTGCTCCTGCTGGGGACCTGCCGTGCCGAGGAAACGGAGACCCCATTCTTCACTTCGTGGTCCGCCACCCAGCATGGCCAGCACGAGCACGGGCAATGGCACGACATCGACCTCGCGCCGCTAGAACCCGCGGTCTGCGAAGCGCTGGCCCTCAGTCTGCTCGCCGACGACGCGGCCGACAACGCAGCGGCGCGAGGCATCGCCCGCGAGTGCGGCGGGAGCCCGTTCTTCATCGAGGAGTTGGTGCAGCATGCAGCGCGGATCCGCGTCGGTGAGGCGAGCCCACGGGTGAACCTCTTCGATGCGGTTCACGCACGCATCAACGCGTTGGAGAACGATGAGCAACGGCTGCTCGAGCTCGTCGCCATCGCTGGCCAGCCGATCGCATTGACCCCGCTGTCCCGGGCCGCCGGTCTCAAGCAGGCGACATACGCGGTGGTCGACACGCTGCGCGCCGCCCACCTCGCGCGCACCCGCCAGGTGGGTGAAACACTCCTCGTCGAGAGCTACCACGACGCCGTACGGGAGACGGTGCTGAAGACCATGGAGGACGTCAGCGGAGGCCATCGCCGCCTCGGCGACGCGATGGAGGCGGTCGGGTTCACCGACCGCGGTCGCATCGCGCGTCACATGGTCGCGGGTGAGGCTCCCGCACGAGCCGTGCCGCACGCCATCGCGGCCGCGCAGTCGGCAGCCGCCGGGTTGGCGTTCGAGCGTGCGGCGGAGCTGTGGAAGCTGGCGGCAGAGTCGGTGCGGCCCGATGACCCGCAACGGCAGTCACTGACCCGAAAACGTGCAGCAGCGCTCGTCCAGTGCGGTCGCGGCACCGAGGCCGCTCCGCTGTTCGAACGCCTCGTCAGCAACGGCGGCAACGAGGAGGACCTACGCAGTGCCTCTGAGCAATGGCTGACCTCAGGCCATTTCGACCGCGGCAGCGCGGTGCTGCGTCGGCTGTTGACCCGCGACGGTCTGTCGTGGCCGGGTGGCCTCGGGAGCACGCTGGCCGCCGTGTTTCGCGATCTCTTGCTCGTCGTGCTGCGGCGAGGCAGGACCAAGCCGCCACCGTACGACGCGTCTCGACTGGCGCAAGTCGACACCTGTTGGGCCGCCGTCCGCGGGCTCTCCTCGGTCGACCACATGCGCGGGCTGTACTTCGTCGTGCACGGCATGCGCCTGGCGCTGAGCGTCGGCGAACCCAATCGAATCGCACGCTTCGGTATGTTTCTCGCAGCGCAGCTGCGGGCGATCGGCGTTCCCGGAGGCACGCGCCTTTTCGATCGTTACCGAACGCTCGCGCTGCAGGCCAACGACCCCGTCCTGACGACGTACGTGGACTACCTCGAGGGCTACGTCCTGCTCCAGCAAGGAGACCCTTCGGCCGCAGCCCGCACGCTGGGCCGCGCGGTTGAGCGGTTCGAGCAGGAGTGCCGCGGCGTGGGGTGGGAAATCTCGATCGCGCTCAACATGCTGTGTGAGAGCGTCAATGAGCGGGGAGACATGTCCGCGTTGGCTCAGCTCGCCGGACGTGCCTACACACGGGCTCGGTCGCTGGGCGACATCAACGGCCTGCAAGGTGCGCAGGGCTACCTGGGTTTGTGCGCCCTTGCCCAAGACGACCCCAACCGAGCCCGCCAACACTACGACGAACTCCTCGCGATGTGGACAGCAGAGGGCTTCCACTACCCACACTTCATCGCCGGGTTGTGTCGCAACCTCTGCGATCTTTACGACGGCAACCCCGCCGCGGCGTGGGGTCGAACCGAAGAGTGGCTGCCCCAGCTGAGCGCTTCTGGCTTGGATCGCGCCCCGTACGTGCGCGCAAAGTCGCTGGCGCACCGCGCCGCTTGTGGGTTGAGCTGGCTGGCCGCCCCCGAGGTCCCCGACGTCGCCACAGCAAATGCCATCCGGAAGACCGTCGACCGCAGCGTGGCGACCCTTGCCCGGCTCAAGCGGAGAGACGCCGCGGCCGAGGTCGCGCAGCTCCGTGCGGCGATGGCAGCACTGGATGGGCGGGGGGACGAGGCGGCCGACTTGCTGGTGTCGGCGGGAGCGGCCTTCAAGGGTCTCGGCCTGACGCACCGCATGCACATCTGCGCACTTCGGCACTGCCAGATCACAAGCGCATCGTCCGAACAAGTCGCCGCGGCACGCGACGACATTGCCGCGCTCGGTGTGACCGACCCCGATCGGTGGGCGGCCGCCTACGCGCCTGGGTTTGCCCGCTAGCGACTGGCGGCGCTTCTGGGGAATCGCATATCCCGGAACATCGCGAGCAGGTCCTGCTCGGCGAGGTATCGCGCTCCGCTGGTGCTGCGCTTGCCAAACAACCACAGCGACGGAACAAACTCGCCGTAGGCCGCCAACGCGGTGAGGCTATTGCCATCATCCTCGCGACGACGCGTTGCCACCATCGAGCGTATCGCAGCGAGATCGAGTCCGCGCTCCGTGGTGTTTCCGCCCTCGGGCGTGAACTGGCGACCCCATCGGTCGAGCATGACATCGAAGTAGTCACGGCAAAACCGGCCCTCCCCGCGCGCTTGCAAAATCCGCGTGTCGGCCTTTGGTTTGTCGAGCGGGCCTCCCGTGAGCGCCGCCGCGTCGAAGCTCAGCGTCACCAGGTTTCGCCAAAGCCCGCTCGGGCCCAGGCCGTTGCCCATCAGGCCGACGCCCGCAACGATCACGCCGAACAGGCGCGAGTTGCTGTGGGCTCGAGCGTGCGCGTACAGCTGGCCGACCGAGGTCCGACCGGCGACCAGCGGTGCAACCCCAGTGTCCGCCTCGTTGTCGGGGTTGATAGCACACCGCAAGAACGGGCATGGCGTGCCCGGCAGCGTAGCCGGCGGGTCATCGTCGCGCGGGTCATCGATGCTCATACGTTCGCCGTGGTCGTTACGAGGGAGGGTCGGAGGTACTCGTACGGGCGGTCGGCCCGCGTGGTGGTGTTGGCGAGCTTGATCTGCTGTTCGACGGAGGCAAGACGTTGGCGGAGGTTGGCGACCATCGGCCAAACCGCGGGATCAGTGAACCAATCCAAGTTGTACTCGGCAAGGCAGTCGCCGCGAAGATCGGCCAGCACGTACATCACCCCAGCCTGCGTCAGGGTTGTCTCGCCCCCGGGAAGGACGTCGGCCATCTGCACCTCGCGCACGCGGCGGGGGTCTGCATACACGGCCGACGGTGCGTACCCTGGGTCGCCCTGCAGATCGAACTGACCGTAGTTGACCCCGCTGTGAAAGGCACTGGACCGAAAGATGATCGACGTCAGCACATCGGTGAGCATGGCCGCCGTCTCGATGGACGCGGGAAACCCCGAGATGTGTGCTCCGTCGGGGTCACGAAGCTCCGCGACCCACGCCACCAGTTCGTGATCATCGGCAAGATGTTGCGGCGTTGGGTAGTAGTGCGCGACGTACTCCGTCACAAAGCCGTGCAACGCATCCCACAACAAGAGGCCATCGTCGCGAAACGGGTACGAGGGCAGAGCTTCGCGGTCGTCGACGCCACGACGCTCCAGCTCCCGAGGAAAATGGAGGTCCCAGAAGTCCGCTTTTCGATGCGCGCGCCGCATGACCTCGATGCTGCCCTCGGTCAGCTCGCCAGAGAGCAGCTGCTCGGTGAACCCCCGCGGATTGGTGAGTGTCTGGCGCCCGAGGAAGTTGTTCCACAGCAGCAAGCGCGTGTGCACCCCCAGCAGCGCAGAGACAGGGTGGTCGACGTGAAGCTGTCGCGCGGTGACGACTGCAAAGCCCTCCAGAGAGAAGTGCACGCCCGCCAGGTGCGTCGCCAACTCGTGGTGGTTGAAATCCGCGGCGAGGTACATCGCCTTGACGCGGGCCCAAAGCTCGGCGTCGTCGGCGGGCGTGAACACCTCGTAGGCGGTAGAGTCGGCGCCCAACTGGATAGCGATCGGCCACAAGCCTGAGCGCTCTCCCTCGCCCCATCGGTAGAACAAGCCATATGGCGCCGGCAAGTAGCGCTGACGCGCCATGCCCGACTCGACGGTCTGTCCAAAAAAATCCATGTCACGTCCACCCTGGCAAGGGATGTCGGCCAGGATGTTGTAGTCGGTCCAGTACAGCCTGCCTTGGGACGCCGCATCCTTGAGCGAGGCCGAGCGGGCGTCGGCTTCACTCATGCCGTGGGCTGCCAGCGCCTCTTGCAAATGGCCATCACGAACGCCGAACGTGTCGGGCAACGGGCTGCTGTCGCGCACGCGCTGCAGGACGACGGGGTTGGTGCCGGCCACGGTCCGCCGCCCGAACTCTGTGTCGTCGTGGCTGGGGTTGGGGCCCGATGGCAAGGCGATCTCGGTCACGAGGTCGGCCAGGCGCGTCGTGCCGCCAAGGCCCACGGTATGGTAGTGGCGCATCTTTGCCATGAAGCGAACCAGCAGCTCGGCAGGGGCGATGATTCGCTTGATGTCGTCGGGCAGCCACGGGTCTGCAGCCCGGCCCGGCGAGGGTTCGGGCGTGAGCTCGGCGGCCGGTACGTCAGCGGAACGCCCGGTCAGCTCACGCCCGCCCCGACGAGCTGAGTCGACCACACCACGGACGCTATCGCGTACAAACCCTCGGAGGATCTCCGCGAGCTGGCTGGGGTTGGGCAACGTGAGGCCCCCCTCCTGTGTGCCCGCGACTCGCTCGACGTTGTCTTCGAGTCGCTCGACGGCCGCACTGAAGCGCGTGTCGGTCCCCTGGTCGAGAATCGACTTGCCCAGCTCGTCGACCGAACGCAGCAGCAGGTCGGTCAGCGATGCGACCAACTGTGCAGTGTTCGGAATGCGCATGCGGAGGAGTCGATTCTGCCCGCGGGCGGGAATCAACTCACGCACCGCATGCGCAATCCACTCCGGCCCCTGCTCCCGGGCGATCGTCCTGGCCTGCACCGCCAAGGACGCCCAGTGGGTCCGGGGAACGCGTTCCAGCAGCTCGTAGATGGCCGGTCCGGCGCCGAGTGTCTTGCGGATGAGCCAATCGCCCGAAGGCCGTTCCTCCTCTGGCAATGCTGCAAAAGACCCCGCCAGGATGTCGTAAATAGCGAGTACGCCAGTTTCGTTCACGTAGGGGATGTGAAGAAACGGGAACGGCGCGAGGTACTCGTGGTCCCAGCGGTATCGCGCACGACGCTGATCTAGCTCGCTGGCACGGCTGGTAGAGGAGTCATCTTGCGGTAGCGTAATCATGGGCGGAGCGCGGCGAGTGTCGCACGGGCGCGACGCCCACGAACAGCGCGAGGCCTGCTAGCATCTGCACCGATGGGCTGGCTGAACCGAGTCGGGCATGAGGAGCGTGTCACCTTGTCGGCCCGCTGCTTGGTCGGGCGCGCGGCCCATTGCGCGCTGCGGCCGTCCGACCCGCGAGTCTCCGGCGAGCACGCGACGGTGGTGTGGGTGGGGGACCACTGGGAGATCCGCGATC
>Ga0316189_10001709_pt1 | contig 21777 bp, 18 predicted proteins | sample LowCovwburrow_MG_FD_204930 | JGI IMG/M metagenome (GOLD analysis project Ga0316189, IMG submission 204930) | Coastal sediment microbial communities from Maine, United States - Lowes Cove worm burrow | ecosystem: Environmental > Aquatic > Marine > Coastal > Sediment | place: USA: Maine... | reverse complement strand
CACAGTGCGCCCCGGGCGTTGCCGAGCGCGTCTCCTCTGTGGGACCGTAGCCCTGGCCGCAAGCCGCGCGAGCGCCGACAAGAGCCACAGCGACAGGCCACTACGCCCGGCCACCACGACCGGCCACCACGACCGGTCAGGACCACGACCGCGACGACGAGAACGACCATGACAGACCCGAGCGACTCCAGCGAGGCGAACGACACGAACGACATGAACGACATGAACGACACGATCACAATCCCCGATCGCGTCAACATGGCCGAGTGGTTCCTCGACGCACGCCTCGCTGAGGGCCGCGGCGAGCGGACCGCGATCTACTACCGCGATCAGCAGATCACCTACCGCGCCGTCGTCCAGGCCTCCTGCCAGGTGACCAACCTCCTGCGCGAGCTCGGCCTGCGGATCGAAGATCGGGTGCTGCTCCTCCTCCTCGACACCCCCGAGTTCGCCTACGCCTACTTCGGCGTGCTCCGGGCCGGCGCGGTCGCGATCCCGGCGAACACCTGGCTCAAGACCGACGACTACGCCTACTATCTGGAGTACGCTCGGCCGCGGGCGGTGATCGTCGACGCTGAGGTCTACCCCCAGCTCGCGCCAGCCCTGGAGAGCGCCGCCTATCCGCCGATCGTCATCGTCGTCGACCGCAGCGGCGGGGCCGAGCGCCGCGAGGGGACGCTCGACTGGAGCGCCGAGGTCGGTCGCCAGCCGACCAGCGCCGCCACTGAGCCGACCTACCGCGACGACTTCTCGACCTGGCTCAGCTCCAGCGGCTCGACCGGCAAGCCGAAGTGCGTGGTCCACATGCACCACGACTTCATCTGGAACACGGTCGCCTACGCCCAGCGGACCCTCGGCCTGACAGAGAACGACATCACCCTCGCGGCGCCGAAGCTCTTCTTCGGCTACGCCCTCGCGAGCAACATGCTCTTCCCCTTCAGCGTCGGCGGAGCCTGCGTGCTCATCCCCGAGCGAGTCCCCGCCCCCGACTACTACGAGCTTTTGGAGCGCTACCGGGTGACCAACTTTGTCACCGTGCCGACGACGATCGCGAAGATGATCGCGGCGATCGACAGCGCCGAGGGGCGCGATCTAGGCCCCCTTTGGGGGCTCGTCAGCGCCGGAGAGGCCCTCCCCGGCCGCCTCTACCGCGCCTGGAAAGAGGCGACCGGCGTCGAGATCTACGACGGCATCGGCTCGGCGGAGATGTTCCACATCTACATCACCAACCGACCCGGCGACGTCAAGGAGGGCAGCCTCGGCAAGCTGGTCGAGGGCTACTCCTATCGCCTGATCGACGACGAGGGTCGCGACGTCCCCCGCGGTGAGATCGGCACCCTGGTGATCACGGGCGAGTCCGCCGGCGCGGGCTACTGGAGGATGCGGGATCGCAGCCGCGCGACCTTCTGGGGCGACTCCGTCCGCGGCTCGGACCGCTTCTACGTCGACGAGGACGGCTACTTCTGGTTTTGCGGCCGCGGCGATGACATGCTCAAGTGCTCGGGGGTCTATGTCTCGCCGGTCGAGGTCGAGAACTGCCTCTTGGGACACCCCGCCGTCCACGAGGCGGGGGTGGTCGGCGTCCGCGACAGCGCCGGCCTGGAGAAGGCGATGGCCTACGTCGAGCTCCGCTCGGGACATTCGCCGAGCGACGCGCTCGGGGCCGAGATCATCGCCTACGCCCGCGGCCAGATCGCGGCCTTCAAGGCGCCCCGTCGGGTCGTCTTCCTCGACGCCCTGCCCCGCACCGACACCGGCAAGATCCGCCGCGCCGCCCTGCGGCAGCTCGCCGCCGAAACCGCGAGCTAGGCCCTCGCCCTCGCCTCCCTCCACCTGCCCCCACGACCTCATCACGAGCACACGGAGCGCCTCGATGACCCGAGCAGACAACCAAGCACCCCCGGCCCGCTGCGAGCGCCTCAGCGAGCTCACCTACACCGAAGTCGAGGCTCTGCTCGCCGCCCCCCGCCCCTGCGTCGCGATCCTGCCGGTCGGCAGCACCGAGGCCCACGGACCGCACCTGCCGCTCGCAACCGACAGCATCATCTCCGAGGGGATGGCCGAGCGCGCCGGCGAGGCGATCGCCGCCCGCGGGATAGGGGCCGTCGTCCTGCCGACGATCCACTACGCGGTGACCGAGTGGGCGAAGGGCTTCAAGGGGTCGACCTCGATCGCCGAGTCGACCGCGTTCAACCTGGTCTTTGACACATGCCGAGCGGCGAAGGTGATGGGCTTTGATCGCGTCGTCATGGTCACCGCCCACCTCGAGCCCGGCCATATCGCAGTCCTCCGCCGGGTCGCCCGCCGCTACGCCGAGGAGCTCGAAGAGGCGCTGGTCTTCCCCGACAAGACCCGGCGGGCCAACGCCGCCCAGCTCACCGAAGAGTTCCGCAGCGGCTCGTGCCACGCCGGCCAATACGAGACCAGCCTAATGCTCGCGCTCCGCCCCGACCTCGTCCGCCGAGCGGTCGCCGGGGCCCTGCCGGACCACACGGTGGACCTCGTCGAGCATATCCGCGCCGGCGCCAGCGGCTTCGCCGAGTGCGGGATGGACCAGGCCTACTGCGGCGCCCCTGCGGGCGCGAGCGCGAGCGAAGGCGAGACGACCCTCGCGACCCTCGCGACGATGGTCGCCGACGCGGTCAGCGAATCCCTCGCCGAGCGCCGCAGCGCAGCAGAGCGCCCGCTCCCCTAGCGCGGTAGGGACCCGCGTCGTTCGGGAGGGACCCATCGTCGACCCGTCTCTTGCCTCGACCACCCCCGCTTGCGCCTGAGCATCGCCTCTCATCGCTCTCCGTCGCCTCCTCAGCGGCGGATGAGCTCGTCCTCGCAGAGCAGCCCGTGCATCTCGACGTCATGTTCGTCGGTGGGGATCGGACCCTCCTCGGGATCAAGCGCCTCGGCGAAGCAGATCCCGATCCGCCGCGGCGGGTCGAGGCCGCGGAGAGGTCCGAGCGCACGATCGTAGTAGCCCTTGCCAAAGCCGAGGCGCCGCCCCTGACGGTCAAAGCCGACCCCAGGGACGAGGATGAGGTCGATCCCCAGGGAGGCGCCGGGGTTCGCCGCCCGCCGTCCGACGCGGGTCTCTGGAGCCGGCTCCCACAGACCGAAGGGACCACGGACCAGGGACGCGAGATCATCGACGAGGACAAAGTCGAGGCGCGAGCGTCCGCCCCCGACCGGGCGCCTGCACACCCGCGGCAGGGCCAAGCGCTTGCCGGCGCCGAGCGTAGCGCTGAGGAGGGCCCAGGTCTCAGGCTCTCCTCCAACCCCGACAAAGGCGGCCACGCCGACGGCGTCGCGCCACTCGCGGAGCCCCAGGAGTCGCTCGGTCAGCCGCCGGGATCGCGAGCGAATAGCCTCCGGGCTGGCCGCGGCGCGGCGACGGAGGAGCGCCGCGCGAAGCTCACTCTTGCCTCTGCGAGGGTCCACGAGATCACCATGACACGCTCACCGGACCGCCGGCCACAGCCTCCGCGGAGGGGAGAGAAGTCGGCGTTTGAGGCCACCAGACGCCCTTTTCGGCGCCCCTGCGCAGGACGCTTGCACCGTCTGCGACGGCCATGATAGACGATCTGCCCACGCGGGAATAACTCAGTTGGTAGAGTGTCAGCTTCCCAAGCTGGATGTCGCGGGTTCGAACCCCGTTTCCCGCTACCTCACGGCCCCCAGCATCGCTCGGGGCCGTTCTTTTGTCCGGTCGAGGGAGCGCCCGAATCCCCTGCGCCGCGCCTGCAGCGGCCCCTCGCGCTGCGCGAGGTCGAGGTTTTTGCGCCCCGGGTTCGCCGGCAGAGCTTCTGTCTGAGCTAGTGCCAGGGCTAAGGTAGGCAGAGCGATGTCCGACCGAGATCCAGCGACACTCGATCGGAGCCACGTGCAGTCTCGGCTCCTCGTCGCCCTGGCGAAGCGAATGGGCAGCCCCCACGGCGATCTCCAGAGCACCCTGCGCGAGATCACCGAGGCCGCCGCTGCGACACTTCAGGTCCTCCGCTGCGGGGTGTGGCTCTACGACGAGAGCCGCAGCAACTTGGCCTGCGTCGATCTCTTCGACGCGAACACCGGCGAGCACTCCGCCGACCTGCACCTCTCCGCCGACACGTCACCGCGCTACTTTGCGGCGCTCGAGCACGAGCGGGCGATCGCCGCGGTCGACGCGTGCAACGACCCGCGGACCTCCGAGTTCCGCGATATCTATCTCAAGCCCCACTCGATCACGTCGATGCTCGACGCGCCGATCCGGATCCGCGGGCAGATGATCGGCATGGTCTGCAACGAGCACTGCGGCGAGCCCCGCCCCTGGAGCGCCGACGAGATGAACCTCGCGGGGACCTTCGCCGACTTCGTCGGCCTGGCGATCGAGGCCGACGAGCACCAGCAGCAGGAGGTCAAGGCCCAGCGCCTCGAGGGCCAGCTGCGCCAGGCGAAGAAGCTCAAGAGCATGGGCCTCCTCGCCGGCGGGATCGCCCACGACTTCAACAACCTGCTGGTCGGGATCCTCGGCAACGCCGCCCTGGCGCTGCAGGAGCTCGCCGACGATGCGCCGCTGCGACCGCTCCTCGAGGATATTCGCGCCGCCTCGACCCGAGCCGCAGAGCTCGCCAAGGAGATGCTCGCCTACTCCGGAAGGGCGACCCTGACCAGCGCCCCGGTCGACCTCAACGCCATCATCCGCGAGACCGCCCAGCTCCTCTCCGCGACCGAGCCCACGACCATCGACCTCGAGCTCGACGACACCTCGCCGGCTGCCCTCGGCGATCCCGCCGGCCTCCAGCGGGTCGTGATGAACCTGATGACCAACGCCGTCGAGGCGATCGCCGCAAGCCATGGTCGTGTCACGATCCGGACGACGAGGGTCTCGCTGCCGGCCTACGATGTCAGCGGGTACCTCCTCGGCGAGCGCCTAGGACCCGGCGAGTACATCGCCCTGGCGGTCGCCGACGACGGCGTCGGCATGGACGCGACGGCGCGAGAGCACCTCTTTGATCCCTTCTTCACGACCAAGACCGAGGGACGTGGCCTCGGGCTCGCGGTCGTTCTCGGGATCGTCAGCTCGCACCGCGGAGCTCTCCTGGTCGACAGCGAGCTCGAGCACGGCACCCGCCTGACAATCCTCTTGCCCGCCAGCGCAAGCGCGCCGAAGCGCCCACCAGCGCATGCGCCCAGCCCCGCCGAGCCGCCGCAGCGCAGCGGCACGATCCTGATCGCCGACGACGAGGCCTTGGTCCGCGTCGTCACCCGCAGGATCCTAGAGCGCGGCGGCTATACCGTGCTCGAGGCCAGCGACGGTCGGGAGGCGCTCGATCTCTTCGCGGCCCACAGGGCCGAGCTGACGGCCGTAGTGCTCGACCTGACGATGCCGCGGGTCAGCGGCCAAGAGGCGCTCTCGGCCCTGCGCAAGCTGAGGCCGGAGATGCCGGTGCTCCTGACCAGCGGCTACAGCCATGAGGCCCTCCCTCCGGAGCTTGTCAGCGAACCGCGGACCGCGTTCCTGCAAAAGCCCTTCAACCCGAACACCCTCCTGAGCGCGCTCGACAAGCTCGGCACTCGCGCTTCGCGGCAGGCAACGCGCGCCTCCGCCGGGCTGCGCTCGCGGGCCAAGAGCAGCCCATCGTGAGAGAACCACCGACAAAACGCCGCTCTACCGGGCCACACCGCCCGCATTCTCGCTCGATCGCGATTCCGTGATAAGTCACGAATATGCGCCGCCGTGATTTCATCGTCGGAAATTCCGCCCTTCTCACCGCCTGCACGAACGACGACATCGCCGCACCACGGCCGGTCGTGAAGCCCGTCGAGCCGAAGCCCCGGCCCAAGCCCACGCCCGCTGAGGCTGAGAAGAAGGCGCCGAAGCCCGCGAAGGAGGATCACGCTGGCCATGGGGACCACACCGACCACGCCGGTCACGTCGCCGCGGACGCAGACCTCCTCGCCGCCACGCGGATCTGCGTTGAGAAGGGTCAGCTCTGCCAGGCCCACTGCCATGTCCTGCTCGGTCAGGGCGACACATCGATGATCGAGTGCACCAAGGCCGTCACCGACATGATCGCGGTGACCCAGGCGCTCTCAGCCCTCGCGGCCGCAGCTTCGCCGTCGCTCCGGGCCCAGGCTGGGGTCGCTCGCGAGGTCTGCTCACGCTGCCAGGAGGCGTGCGAGGTCCACGCTGCCAAACATCCGACCTGCCGCCACTGTGCGGCCGCCTGCGGCGACGCGCTCGCCAGCTACACCCGCCTGCTCGGGTAGGCCGCCCTTGTCGACCCGCTCGGCCCAAGGGGAGCGCGCCCACCCTCGCCCCCCCGTCGACGCTCCGCCCTTGAGCCTCGACGCTCCGCCCGCAAAGGGTCGAGCGGACCGTCACAGAGCCCCGCGCGCTCTCCTGCGCCCGTCGACCCTCTCAGCTCCGTCGACATTTCGTCGGAGCCAAGGGGACCGACGATCGCTGCGCGAGAGCACGCCGGACCTTCACCACCCCTTCACCACCCCCCTAGGAACCGCTCGATGTCAGCGATCCTCCGCGCAGCCCTGATCAGCGCCGCCGGCGTTGCCCTCGTCGAGCTCGTCCTCGCCCTCAGCGGCTGGATCGTCCACCCGAGCCTCGGCTACCTCGCCTGGGCGTCGCTGCCGATCATCGTCGCCTGCGCGATCGCAGGCGTCCGCGGCAGCGCCCGCGAGGGTCGGGACTACGCCGGGCAGATCGTCGCCGGCGTCGAGATCGGCATCGCCGCGGGTCTCCTCGCCGCCGGCCTAACCTGGCTCATCCACCAGGTCATCTATCCGGAGACCCTCGCCCTCGCCCGCGCCCTCGCCGAGGCGCGGGTGCTCGCCGCCGGTGGAGACGCCGACGCAATCGCCGATGCGGCGGGCCTCGCCTCCCCCTTCGGACGGGCGCTGCTCCGCTTTGTCGAGGTCATGGTCACCTCGCTCCTCGTCGGCCTCGCGGTCGCCCGCCGCCCGCCGCCGCGCTCCTAGGCCTAGAATAGGCGCTAGCGGGAGGCTAGCCTGTCAGTCCCGCTCAGAGACGTCTTCGCCACGGGTTTTGCGGCGCGGCCCTCTCCGCGTGGGTGAAGGCTCACCTCCCGCTCGTCGACGCTCGGGGACTCTCATACGAGGGGGCTGAAAGGCTCTTCGAAGGAGCTGGATGTGCCTAGGCTGAGCGGATGGGGGGGGGAGCCTGAGGCGTCGGCCGGTCGAGGGGGACAGCACTCCCTCAGACAGGTCGGAGCGAGCGTGGCCCCCTCGCCCGTCCACCGGCGCGTCCTCATGAGGATAAGGAGCCGGGGGCTCGTGGGCTGAGGTGCTTGTCGGGATCGTGGAGCCCATCACTGCGTTCTTCGAGAACTTTCATCCGAGCTTCTCACCGGCTCGCGTCGACCCACGGGGGATGAAGGTGCATGCTCCGACCAAACAATTTAGGCCTAGCAGCCCGCCTGCTCTCGCTCCGCGCTCGTCGTGCTCGGCCCTATTGCACGCTCTGGCGGAGAGCTGCGGGCCTAGGAGAGCCGCTGAGAGCCGCCGACCGACGCGGCGATCAACGCTCGCCCGCCGCGACGAGTCTGATGCAGGGGGGCGACGCACGGCCCGGCAGGAATGACGCCGCGCAGACGACCGCTAGAGCGACGGGAAGACCCCGTAGAGGAACAGAATCAGCAGGCCGACGACCGCCCCGCTCCAGCTGAGCCCCGTCGCGAGCGGCGATCGGCCCCCGCGCAGCACACCGAAGCCGAAGGCGACGGGCGCGATCCATAGGACCGAGATCTGGACCAGCGCGGTCTCAGAGAGCGAGTTGAAGAAGACGATGTAGATGAGCCCTGCCGCGAGCCCGCCGACCCCGATCGCGGCCCTGCCGATCGCCCGCCAGCTCGCCGAGAGCTCCGCAGGCGGTCCCGTGGTCGGATCGCGAACGGCGACCGCTCCTCCGCCGTCCAGGAGCTCCAAGGCGGCCTTGGCGGAGGCAGGCCGCGCGCCGATCACCGGCTCGACCATCGCCCCGAGCGCCCGTCTCAGCCCGGGAGAGAGGCCCGGCACGGCCTCGTCGATCTTCACCTTGGTGCTCGCCTCGTCGAAGGGAAGCGCCTCTGGCTCGCGGTGGCTGAGGATGACGAGCATCGTCATGCCGAGGGCGTAGAGATCCGAGGCCGGGCGCGCCTTGCCGATGAGCTGCTCCATCGGCACATAGCCGAAGGTGCCGATGGTCGTCGATCCGCCCTTCTCGCCGCGGAGGCGATCCTGGATCGCGCCGAAGTCGACCAGCCACGGCGACCCGCCTGGGTCGAGGATCACGTTCCCGGGGTGGATGTCGCGGTGGATCACCGGCGGGTGACGGCTGTGGAGGTAGTCGAGGATCCCGAGGATCCGCCGCAGCAGCTCCTCGGCCTCGGCGCCGCCCAGACGCCCGCGAGCGGCGATCATCTGCCGCAGCGATCGCCCCTCGACGTAGGTCTGCACCAAAAACCAGGTCGGCGGTCCCGAGCCCTCGCCGACGCCCTGGGAGAAATAGTCGTGGACCGCGGGGATCGCCGGGTGATCGAGCTCGGCGAGCACCTTGGCCTCGCGCTCGAAGAGCTCGAGCGCCTTCCAGTCGCCGAGGCGATCAAGGCTCAGCATCTTGACCGCGACCGCGAGGCCGTCGACCTCGCGCTCGCCGAGCCAGGTCTCGCCAAAACCGCCGACACCGAGGCTGCGGACCAGGCGGTAGGAGCCCTTCGGCCCCCTCAGGAGCGTCCCCTCGACCAGCGTCATCGGCGCTTTCTAGGCGCGCGGGCGGCGACGCCCGGCGATCAGGAGAAGGCCGAGACCGGCGAGCCAAGGCGTCTTGATCGGCGCATCAGCGCTGCGACAGGAGCACCCCTCATCGTCGTCGACGCCTGGGCCGGTGCCGGCCGAGTCCGAGTCCGACCCCGACCCCGACCCCGACCCGGTCTCCGAGCCTGACGAAGCGTCGGTGCCGGCTGTCGCCTCACCGTCGGTCTCCTCACCGCCGCTGGTCTCGACCGGGATCCCGACCTGAATCGTGATCCTGTCCTGGACGATGTGGTCGGCCTGATCCTCGATCTCGGCGACCACCTCGTAGGTCCCGTCGGGGAGGCCGAAGAGGTCGAACTCGCGGACGCGGCCGTAGTCGTACTTCTCGCCGAGAAGCTCACCGTCCTGGTAGAGCATCAGCTTCCAGCCGTAGCCGCCGAAGTCGTCCCAGACGTCGACGCCGACGCCGATGTCCGCGCCGCTCTCGAAGATGTCGCCGTCAGCGGGGGTCATGATGCTGATCGTCGGTTCGACGATGTCAGGGCCCGGCGGGGCGTAGATCGCCGACATCGTCGCCTTGTCGTTTTGCAGCTCGCCGTCGCCGCAGTGGCACTTGTTGACCCCGCTGCAGGCACCGCCCTGATCAGCGGCGGTGAGGATATCGACGCAGTCCGAGCCGAAGATCATGTCCTTGGTCCCGCCGGTATCATAGCCGTAGGCCATGATTCGATCGCTGCCGTAGGTGTGGCCGAGGCCGTAGGTGTGGCCGACCTCCTGACCGACGATGTTCGCCTGAGTGGTCACCGCCTGCCCGTTGGTGAAGGAGAAGCAGACGTTGCGCATGCCGACGTCTTCGCAGTCAGCGGAGGGCGCGACCCCACCCGAAGGGCCAGCGACGGTGTCCGTGTAGCTGCCGCCGACCATCGCCATCACGTAGGGGATCGTCTTGTGCGGGCGCTCGAGGTAGACGGTGCGGATCGCCCAATCGTCGAAGTCGGCCTGGACCGCCTGGGCGATCGCGATCGCCCGCTCCTCGCCGCCGCCGAAGACCGGGTACTGATGGCCGGAGATCGCCAGCGTCGAGAAATTCTCCGCTGAGTTCTCGCCATTGCCGTTTTGCAGGATCCCGCCGACGTAGTTGAGGTAGATGGTGCCGCGACGGGGATACTCGCCGCCGGGCCTGAACTTGCCGGTGTAGACCCCAGCCGGCACCTCGTCCGGGAAGGCGCAGATATCGTCAACCAGCGACGCCAAGGGCTCGACACCGCCGTCGATCCGGTAGCGGTCGGGGAGCTCGCGCCTGCGCACCTCGGCCCCTGCCGCCACCGCCGCGGGGAAGACCTCGTCGCCGACCTGGACCCACCCCTCCGGGAGACCTGGTCGACCGGACAGGTCTTCAGGCTTGACCTCTGGCTCGCCGTCGAGAATGTGCCTGTCGAGCTCGCCAAAGGGGATCGGCGTCGGCTCCGGCGGGCGAGCGCGGCGCTCAGCGACCGCCTCCGGGCTGAGGTCGAGCACCTCCGGCCCGGTCGGGATCTCCTGATAGGGGTTGTCGATCACCGGCCGTTCGCTCTCTGCGCTCGCCGTCGATGCGAGGACGACGCCGGCGAGCAGGACGCTCGCCGTGATGGCAGAGGAGACGAGAGAGGCGGGACAGCGTCGCATTGCTGACAACGTAGCCGACCACCCAAAACCCTTCCAGCTCTGCGCGACTCCCACCGCCGGCACAGCCCCGAGCGTCCAGCGAAGACCGCATCAACCACCGATGATTGCCCAGGCTCGATAGCGCGGCCCTCAGCCCGCAACACCTGCGCAGGTCCGCAGCTCGTCGACCCGACGATATCGCTGGAGCGATCTCGCCCTCGCCTGAGCCCTGGCGAGGTCTCCCCCCGATTGCGACACTTGAGGGGTGGAGGGCGGCATTCTCGGTTTTCTCGAGCGTGGGATAGCGCCGTCTCTCCTCGCCTCGACCGACCTCCGACGCCGGGCCCTCCTCGCCAAGGGCATCTCGCTGATGCTCGTGCTCCTCGGCTCGCTCGTCGGCGTCTTGGTCTTCTTCGTCGCAGCCCCGGAGCTGCGCTGGCTCGGCCTCATCAACACGCTCGTCACCTGCGGGCTCGCGAGCCTCTCGATCCTCTTCCTCCGCCGCGGACACCTAGTCTTCGCGGGCAACTGGATCGCCTCCCTGATCGCCATCGGCATCGCCTACTCGGTGCTCATGGGCGGCGGCATCCGAGCCCCCTTCGGTGTGCTCTTGCCGGTCATCCCTGTGCTGGCGATGGTGATCAGCGGGCGTCGCTCGGGGATCTTTTGGGCCGTGCTCACCTCGCTCTTCATCATCGCCGTCGAGGTCGCTCGGCTCTCCGGGCTCAAATTCTACAATCTCAACCCTGAGGGAAATGTCGACGCCCTGACGACGATCGGCCTGATCGGAGGCCTCGCCCTCCTCGCCTGGGTCGGCTCCTTCTCGGAAGACCTCAAGGAGCGGGCGATCGAGCAGATCCAAGAGGCCTCGGCCCAGCGCGACATCGCCGTCGCTGAGGAGACCAAGGCGAGGAGCGCCGCCAACGAGGCGATCGCCGCCAACGCCGCCAAGAGCGTATTCCTGGCGACGATGAGCCACGAGCTGCGGACCCCGCTCAACGCGATCATCGGCTACAGCGAGCTGGTCGAGGAGGAGCTCGGCGATCGCCTCGGCGAGCACGTCGAATCGATGCGGCGGATCCGGACCTCAGGCGTACATCTCGTCGACCTGATCTCCGACATCCTCGACCTCGCCCGCCTAGAGGCCGACCGCCTGATGATCCGGCCGGAGAGGTTCAGCCTGGGCGAGCTCATCGACGACCTGGCGGCGACCTTCGACCCGCTCGCAAAGAAGCGGGGCAACCAGATCGTCGCCCGCTGCGCCCCCGAGCTCGGGAATATCTTCCACGACCGAGCCCGACTGCGGCAGGTCCTGGTCAACCTCCTCGGCAACGCGATCAAATTCACCGAGAACGGCATGATCACCCTCACTGCCCGGCCGACCAAGCACCGAGACCAGACGTGGGTCGAGATCACCGTGACCGACACCGGGATCGGCATCCCAGCGGACAAGATCGGCTCGATCTTCGAGTCCTTTGTCCAGGTCGACTCCTCGTTCGGGCGCTCCTACGAGGGCTCCGGCCTCGGCCTCTCGATCGTCCGCCGCCTGGTGGCGATGATGGGCGGCACAGTCAGCGCAAATTCCACCCTCGGCGGCGGCACGTCGATGTGCATTCGGCTCCTCACCGAGGGTGATAGGGTCCCCGACGATGGCCAGACATAGCGACACTCAAATCCCTGGCCCGCGCCCCTCGCCGGTCGTTGGCAACCTCCCGCGGTTCCGCAAGCACGGGCTCTTGGGCCCCTACCTCCGCGACTGGCGGAGCTACGGCGACATCCTCCGCTATCGCCTCGGACCGCGCGACGTCGTCGCCATCTGTCACCCTGACGAGCTGCGCCAGGTCTTCATCAAGCAGCGGTCACGCTATGCGAAGGGGGTCAGCGTCGACACCGTCATCCCGCTGATCGGCGACGGCCTCTTCGCCGCCGACGGCGAGCATTGGCAGCGCCAACGACGGCTCCTCCAGCGCCTCTTCACCGCCAACGCTGTCCGCGCCCACGAGCGGGCGATGAAGGCGGCGATCGCCGCGACGGTCGACCGCTGGCGCAAGCTCCCCCCCGCAGAGACCCTCGACATCCTCCCGGAGATGAGCCACCTGGCGATGGACGTGATCTGTCGGACCATGTTCGGCATCGCCGCGGACGACGGCGTCTACGAGCTCGGGCGCGCGGTCGCCGAGGCCTTCGCCTGGGTCGGCGAGGAGGGCCTCAAGCTGCTCCGCATCCCGGTCTCGGTCCCGACCCCGAGAAACCGCCGCTTTCGCCGAGCGAAGGCCAAGATCGACCATTTTCTTGGCGAGATGATCAACGCCAGGCGGACCCGCGGGCTGCGGGACGACGCGGAGAGCGATCTCCTCGACCTCCTCCTCGCCGCCAGCGACGAGGAGTCCGGCGAGCGGATGAGCGACCAGCAGGTGATCAACGAGGTGATCACGATCTTCATCGCCGGCCACGAGACCACCGCCGTGTCGATGACCTGGGCGTGGCTGCTCCTCGCCGGCCATCGCGACGTCGAAGCAGAGCTCCACGCGGAGCTCGAGCAGGTGCTCGGCGGCCGCTCGCCGACCGTCGCCGACCTGCCCCAGCTGGTCTACACCCGGCAGGTGCTCGACGAGACCCTCCGCCTCTACCCCCCTATCTGGGTCGATCCTCGAGTGGCCATCGCCGACGATGTGCTCGCCGGGTACCACCTGGCCGCAGGGACCATCATGATGCCGGTGCTCTTCGCGACCCACCGCCACCCTGAATTCTGGCCCGACCCTGAGCGCTTCGATCCCGCGCGCTTCGCCCCCGAGCTTTCGAAGGGGAGGCATCCCATGGCCCACGTGCCCTTCGGCGGCGGCCCGCGGGTCTGCCTCGGGATGGCCTTCGCCTACCAGGAGATGGTCCTCGCGGTGGCGACGATCGCCCAGAGCTTCCGCCTCCAGCGCTCCTACGGGACCCTGACTGACTTCGATCCCAAGGCAGGGACCCTCCGACCTCTCTGGCCAGCGCTCGTCGACGTCTACCGCCGCGGTCACGAATAGGCCGCGCCGGCACGACCTGCGGATGAGCGGCCTCGACGACCGAGACTCCGCTCGACCCCTCTCACCGCGGGCCTATGTCGAGACGACCTCTGGTGAGGAGACCGGCTAGAACGCAGGGCTGAAGCGGTAGAGTCGAGCGTCCTGGCTGCACTAGGACGTCGCCTCGGCGTGGGTCCACTGCCCGTCGGTCTTGTTCGCGAACCCCACGTGCGCCTCCTCGCCGACGTTCGGCGAGGAGAACGATTGGCAGTCGTGCATCTCGCTCGTCGTCGTCGCCGGAGCTCCGTCTGTGGAGGTCGCCCGCGTCCGGACTCGCGCTCGCGACCCTCTCGCCAGGCTCCGAGCTCAGGGCCTCAAGCGTTCATCGACACAAAGCGTCCGCCGAGCTCATGGAGATCGGCGAGCGAGGTCGGCGGCGGCTCCTGCCGCGGCAGGGCCCATACTGCGAGGTCGGGGTAGGCCTCGCGGAGCATCGCCACCGCGGCGATGCTGTGCTCTCCCTCGATCCGCAGGCCGCCGTAGGCTGCCTGGAGCCGCGCGAGCGCAGCCCCAGCCCCGTCGCCGACCTGACGCTCCAGCGGCGGCCGCAGGAGCTCCTCGGTCGGCATCGGCGCGAAGGGAGGGAGCACCCGGTTGAGGATCACGCCGTCGAGGTTGAGGCCGCGCTTGCGGAGCACGCTGAGGAAGTTGACCGCCTCGCGAACGCTGAAGGGCGAGGCGGAGGTCGTCAGGATCACCCCCGCCTCGGCCGAGGTCAGCAGCTCCTGAAAGTCGCCAGCCCGGGCCCGATAGGCCTCGAGCACGTCGGAGAAGTCGCGGAGGAAATCGCCGAGGTCGCGGAGAAAGTCGCCGCCGCCGATGGTGCTCAGGGTCTTGATGACGATCCCGTTGCCGATCCCGAGGAGCCGCGAGCCGAGGCGACCGCCCCCCGTGAGAAAGCGCGCCGCCGGGTTGTTGACCAGCTCGTGGATCCGCTCAGGCGCGACCAAGAAGTCGAGCGCGTTGGCGGTCGGCGGCGTGTCGAGAACGATCAGATCGTAGCGGCCCTCGGTGTGGAGGAGCTGGAGCTGAGCTATCGCCGCGTACTCCAGGGCGCCGCCGAGGTTCTCCGTCGTCGCCTTGTAGATCGGGTTGTCGACGATCGCCCTCGCCTTCGCCGGATCGGCCGCGTAGGCCGCGACCAGGCGATCAAAGACCACCCGACCGTCGAGGAGGAGCGCGTGCAGAGACCCCCCGTGCTCGGCGAGCACCGGGCTCTCGACCGCGAGCTCAGCCCCCGCAGCGGCGTTCTCAAAGCCCAGAGCCTGACCCAGGCGCCGCGAGGGGTCGATCGTGACGACGAGCACGCGTTGACCGCGAAAAGCCGCCTGGAGGGCCAAGGTCGCGGCTGTGGTCGTCTTTCCGACCCCCCCAGGGCCGACACAGAGGACAATGCTCCGGCGCCGCGGTGCGCGGGCGAGGGGATCGGGCGTGGACGGGGTGACGGGCATCGCTTAGTCTTCCGAGCCGCGATGGCTGGTCAGAGCTTTCATATCCGTGTCGATGAGCAGGACCACGAGGCCCACGTCGACGATCTCCCCAGCCCTGACGTCGGCGACGCCCGCCGGGTCACCGTCGACGGCGAGGTCTTCGAGGTCCAGTCGGCGCCCGGCGGATCGATCGTCGTCCGCTGCGCCGACGGTGTTCATATCTGCGTGACCCTCGACGGTCAGACCTCGCCGCAGAGCGCCCATGTCCCAGGACACAGCGTCAGCGTCGAGGTCCAGACCGCCCAGGCGGCGGCCCTCGCCGCGGCGATGGCGGTCGGCGGCGCCGGTGCGGCAGCGGCCAGCCAGATCAAGGCGCCGATGCCAGGCCGGGTCGTCCGCGTCCTCGTCGACGAGGGCGAGAGCGTCGACAAGGGGACCCCGGTGATCATCATCGAGGCGATGAAGATGGAGAACGAGATGTACGCCGCGGCCCCTGGCGTCGTCGACCGGCTCGTCGTCGCCGAGGGCGACACCGTCGACGCCGGTCAGCTCCTCTGCGAGATCAAGCTCGACGACGGGACCGACTAGCAGGTCCTGAGCGCTCCCTCGCAGCGCTCGTCGTCCCAGACCTTCTGTCCCAAGCGACAGGACACGAGCCCAGCGACGGACTGCTCGTTCAGCCCCCAACGGGCAGAGGTGAGCGCTCATAGTTCGACCTCGTGGAGGCCCGCGGCCTCGGCGAGGAGAGCGTCGATGTCGGCGAGCCCCTCGAGGCCGCGCCAGCGCCAGGGCAGGGTGAGCACCGGCGGCGTCGACCGGCTGGCGCTGCGCTCCTCCTCCAGCCACTCGCGGATCCCATCCACCTGACGGCGGCGCTGATCGGCCATCGTCGCCACCGCGGAGAACACCCCGGCGACGCTCTGCGCTGGATCCTCCGCGACCGTCGGCGCCTCCAAGCTCGGCAACCCCGCCGGCCACATGCCGTTGATCAGGATCGCGCCGATGTCGACGTGGAGCTGGCTGCGCATCACCTCCGCGAGCTCGCCCAGCTCGGTCAGCGGCCAGCGCTCGGGGAGGCCGACCAGCACCGCCTGCACCTGCTCCGCGTCCTCGAGGTCCGCGCTTATCAGCAGCGCCTCCTTGTAGAGCGGCCCGACCTTGATCGTCTCGAGGATCGTCCGCGGCAAGCCGAGGACATAGCGGAGATGACCGGTCGCGGGGCCGTCAAAGATCACCGTGTCGAACGAGCGCGCGCGGCAGGCCTCGTGCCAGAGCTTGCCGACCACCGCGAAGTCGTCGAGCCCGGGGATCGCCCGCAACAGCGGACGCATCAGCTTGTTGTCGAAGACCGCCGCGGCGATCCGCTTGCTCTTCAGCATCAGCGTCCCGTACTCGCGGATGCACACCCGCGGGATCACGCGTTGGATGTAGAGCGAACCTGTGACCCGCTGCGGGGTCTGCTCCAGGGCGTCGGCGCCGAGCATCCAGGCCAAGCGATCGTCGGGGCCGACGGTCGCGACCAGCACCCGCTGACCTCGCAGCGCGAGGCTGCGGCCGAGCATCGCCGCGACCGCGGTACGACCGACACCGCCCTTCCCGCTGACGATCAACAATCGTCGCGCGGCGAGGGCCGAGAGCACGGCATCAGGCGACGCTGGGGGGGCCATGGGCCGCTGGAGCCTGCCACGGGTCGGCCACGACTTCCACCATGTGACCTGGCCCGGGTTCGCGCACGCCTCACAAGACTTGACCCAAGGTTACGTCCCGACAATCCTCTCCCCGGTTCGTCCGACGGTCCTTCTTGCGCCCCTGGCGCAGTCCACCCCTGGGGAGGCCCGCTCGGCGAGAGGCAGACGAGTCCGTGGCGGTTGAGATCAAGAGTAAGAGAGACATCGAGAAGATGCGGGCGACCTGCCGCCTCGCGGCGAGCGTGCTCGAGTACATCGAGGCCTTCGTCGTCCCCGGCGTGACCACAGAGGAGCTCAACCGCCTCTGTCACGAGTACATCGTCAAGGCCGGCGCCTACCCGTCGCCGCTCGACTACCACGGCTTCCCGAAGTCGATCTGCACCTCCATCAATGAGGTGATCTGCCACGGGATCCCCGGGGAGCGGGTGCTCGTGGAGGGCGACACGATCAACCTCGACATCACCACCACCCTCGACGGCTTCTTCGGCGACTGCTCGGACATGTTCATCGTCGGCGACACCACCGACGAGGCGAAGACCCTGATCGACGTCACCCGTCGCGCGCTCTGGCTCGGCATCGCCGAGGTCGGCCCCGGCAAGCGAATCGGGGACATCGGCGCGGCGATCTACGACTACGCCGGCCGCAAGCTCGGCTACGGCGTCGTCGAGGCCTTCTGCGGCCACGGCATCGGCCGCCAGTTCCACAGCGCACCGCAGGTCTCCCACCGCGCCCGGCGGGGCACCGGCCTGCGGATGAAGCCGGGCATGACCTTCACGATCGAGCCGATGATCAACGTCGGCACCCACGAGTGCGACATCCTCGACGACGGCTGGACCGCGATCACCCGCGACGGCAAGCTCAGCGCCCAGGCCGAGCACACCATCCTCGTCACCGACCACGGCTACGACGTTCTCACCACCCGCAAGGGCGGCTACACCCCCGGCTGATGAGCCCCGGGTCTGGCGTCTGATGCTCGATCACCACAGGTCCCCTGACCGCCGCGGGGGCGGTCACCGGAGCCGATCTCGACCGCGAAGACTCTGGCCGACCCCTCGCAGATGGCACCTATCGCCCAAACACCGGAGCCCCCCTACTACGCGGTGATCTTCACCTCGCAGCGGACCGAGGGCGACCAGGGCTACGCCGAGGTCGCCGCGCGGATGGTCGAGCTCGCCGCGACCCAGCCGGGTTTTTTGGGGATCGAGACCGCCGGCCGCGGCGTCGCGATCACGGTCTCCTACTGGGCTGACCTCGAGTCGATCAGGCGCTGGAAGGCCGATCTCGACCACCAAGGAGCCCGCCGCCTCGGTCACGAGCGCTGGTACAGCTCCTTCCACGTCCGCGTCGCCAAGGTCGAGCGCGCCTACGGGATCTGAGCTCCGCCCAAAACGCTGCCGAAGAGCCCCTGCCCGCTAGGGCCTGCGCTCGATCGAGAAGGATTGAGCTCGACCTGAGCGTCGAGGAGCGCCGCGTTCGCCGGCCAGAGCGCGCCCGAAACAGCCGTCTCAAGGAACAGGGAAGAAGGCCGCGCATCGGCGCGGGTCGGCTCCGGCTCTGGCCCCGGCGCAGACCACGGCTCCGACGTCCGGTCTGGCTCGGCCGCGCACGCCGTGAGCAGCGACAGGGTGCAAAGAGCGATGGGAGAGGGAGAGGAGCTCTCGAGTGCTCGCCGGCTCACAGCAGCTCGCTCATCGCCGGCAACACGTTCGACGTCACGCGAGACCCGGTGACGCGCTATCGAGCCGATGAGATGGGAAGAGAAGAGAAGAGAAGAGAAGAGAAGAGAAGGCCTCCCGCTCCCGGGTCCCTCGCTCCAACGCTAGGAGAAGAGGCGCGAGAGGAGTCCGCGGCCGCTGGCCTTCTTCGCCAGCCACTCGGCCTTTTTTCGGATCTCCTGTGGCGGCCGGGCGCCGACCAAGGCGTCGCGAATCTCGCCCTTGTAGATGATCAGCAGGGTCGGCAGGGCGCGGACATTGAAGGCGGCGGCGAGGCGCGGGTGATGCTCGGTGTCGAGCTTGTAGAAGTTCACCGGCTCGTCGTGCATCTCCTCGGCGATAGCCTCGAAGTGGGGCGCCATCATCTTGCAGGGGCCGCACCAGGCGGCCCAAAAGTCGATGATCGCGGCCGGCCCCTCAGGGGTCATCAGGGCCTCGATCTGCTCCTGGGTGACGATATCTTCGACCGCGTCGCTCATGGTGACCCGGAGTGTAGAGCGAAGACCCGACGCCCGCGAGCCGCAATCTCAGGATGGACGACAGACGACCGCAAACGGCGACCCCTCGAGCGTCGCCGTGCCGGCGCAGACCAGCCTCAGCCCCGCGCTAGGCCGAGGCCTGGAGCTGCCGCTTGTGCTGCCGCTGGGCCTCGAGCTTGCGCTGGTAGCGGCCCTGGATCAGGTCGACGAGGACGAGGACGGTGATCGAGAAGTAGAAGGTCGTCTTGGACAGCGCCTCGACCGGGTAGCCGAAGAACTTGAGGTGAGCGACATGGCCGCCCTCGCCGAGGAGGACGACGCCGACGATCAGGAGGATGAAGAGCCCCAGCACCTCGTACTGTCGGTTCTTCTCCAGGAACACGGAGACATGGTCGGCGAGGAGCAGCATCGCCAGGCCCGAGCCGATGATCGCCACCGCCAGGACCGCGAAGACCTCAGTGATCGCCAACGCCGAGAGGATCGAGTCGAAGGAGAAGACCAGGTTCATCATCACCAAGGTCGCCGTCACCTGGAGCGCCGACTTTGGATCCCGCTTCTGCACGTCGGTCTGGAGGTCGTCGATCACCAACATGTGACCTATCTCTTTGATCGCCGTGTACATGATGAAGATCCCGCCGAAGAGGAAGACGATCACCGAGAAGTTGAAGGAACCCTCGACGATCCCCGGATAGTCGAGATGAAAGAAGGGCTCGGTGAAGGTCTCGAGCAGGTTGATGATCAGGAAGAGCATCACGATCCGCAGGCCGATCGCGATCAGGATCGCGTTGCGGCGGACCGACATTTGGCTGGCCTGCGGGGCCCGCTTCGACTCGATCGAGATGTAGAGCAGGTTGTCGAAGCCGAGGACCGCCTGGAGGAAGAGGAGGACGCCGAGGTTGGCGATGTTTTCGAAGGTGAAGAGTTCAGCCATGGGGTACCTGCGGCATCGGCCGCATCGGGCGCGACGGCGTAGACTATGCAAAAGCTGCCGCGACCACGACAAGCCCCGCGTCGACATCGCGCGAAATCGACAGTGACGATCATGCGCCGCTCAGACCCGCTCTTCACCAGGGCCGCGCTCCTGCCCGGCCCTGACAGGTCGCCGTGAACGTCGCCAGGGCCCTCACGCCGCGCTCGTCAGCCCTGCCGCCCGCGCCCGAGCGAAGCGGGACAGACTCCCCGGCGCGCTCTCGCGGGGCCAATAGGGCCTGTGAGCGCAGGAGAGCGGCCTCCTGCTTCGGCTCACTCGATCGGGACGCAGGCCAAGTCCTCCGCGAGGAGCAGCGGGCCGCGGTAGCTCTCGCGGATCGCCGCGATCCCCTCGTCCAGCCCGCGCAGCGCCCGAATCATGTGATGCGAGAGGACCAGGCGGCCGACCTTGGCCTTGGCCGCGGCGGCTCCGATCGCCGACGGAGGGGCGTGGAGCGTCCGCACCGGGCCGCCGCTGCGCTCGGGGATCGCGTGGTGGGCGACGAGGAGATCAACGCCAGCGATCGCCCCGATAAAGCGCGCGTCGTCGAGACGCTGGTCGCCAGCGAACGCGAGCGAGCGGCCGCCGACGTCGATCCGCACGCCGAGCGCGGGGACAGCCCCGTGGGGCACGCCGACCGCCGAGAGCTGAAGCTCGCCGAGCTCGAGACGTTCTCCCTCCCCCGCGGCCGCGACCTCGTGGGGCTCGATGACGAAGGGGCCCTCGCCCTCGCGCAGGGCCCAGCCGAGGTAGCGATAGGCGCCCTGCTCTCCGAAGAGCGCCCCGAGGTAGTCACCAAGCCCAGGGAAGAGGTCATTGCCGTCAGGCCCGATCACCGGCAGCGGCCGGCTCCGCTCGCCGAAGTAGGCGCTCTTGATCAGCGCCGGGAGGTCGACCGAGTGATCGACGTGGAGGTGCGACAAGACCACCACCTCGAGGTCCTCGATCGCCGCGCCGCTCGCCGCGAAGTTGAGGATCACCCCGCCGCCAACGTCGACGAGCGCCCGCGCCCGACCGTCGACCCAGACCAGGTAGCCGCTGCTCGCCCGGCGATCGTCGGCGATCGGCCCGCCGGAGCCGAGGATCTGGAGGGCGATCCCCCCGGGGTGGCGAGCTCCGCAAGAGACACCCGCCCCGTCCCCGAGGTCACCTCCGTCGACCGAGCTGGGGAGCTCAGCCGTCGCGACCCGGGCCGGATGCTGACAACCAGCCAGGAGGAGACCGCCGACCATGAGCCCTCGCAAAAGGCCGTGGCGGACGTCCTGCGCCCCCTCGCTTGCCCCCCCCGACCCGCTCGCCTCCGCCAGCTCTTGCGGTACAGCCCGGTGCTGCGGCGCTCTGTCGGAGCCGAGCGGACCGACGATTGCGCCGCGAGGGCAGACGGACCTTTCACCACAGGCTGCTAGCCCCTCTGTGAGCCGAGGCCCAGGCCGAAGCCTGGGCCCAGACCGAGCGCGGCACAGCGAGCGGACCCGCCGTAGCGCGGCGTCGAGGCTGAGAGCGGGGAGGCGACGGCGGACCATGGGGCGAAACTAGCAGCTGCGGCGTGGGCCCGACGCTCGCGGTCGTGCGAAGCGGCCACGACGAACGCCGAGCGCCGCCCGCCGAGCGCTCCCCGAACGCCGCCGAACGCCGCCGAACGTGCCGAGGGCCCTCTGCGCTTGACGAATCCGCGCGCGACCGCGCACCATGGGTGCGATAGCGCTCGCTCGGCCACGACCACCATGGCCCACAGCGAGCCGCCGCCGCTGGCCCACGCCGCAGCCCGCTGCGCACGCAAGGAATGCTCATGTCCCTACTGACCTCGACCGCACCTCGACTCCTCCTCTCGCTCTCGTCGCTCCTCCTCCTCGCCCCTGGCTGCAGCGGCGGCGCTGAGGAGACCAAGGGCAGCGCCACCGAGGCCGACTCAGACACCGACGAGAGCGCCACCTCGAGCGCGTCGCTGATGACGACGTCCGTCTCGACGACCACGCCGACGACCGCGCCGACGGCGAGCGCCACCGACACCGACACCGACACCGCGACCACCGGCGACACCGACACC
>Ga0316189_10001708_pt1 | contig 21790 bp, 40 predicted proteins | sample LowCovwburrow_MG_FD_204930 | JGI IMG/M metagenome (GOLD analysis project Ga0316189, IMG submission 204930) | Coastal sediment microbial communities from Maine, United States - Lowes Cove worm burrow | ecosystem: Environmental > Aquatic > Marine > Coastal > Sediment | place: USA: Maine... | reverse complement strand
TTATACTCATTGGAATTAACTTTCCAATATTATGCTCTGTCTCACTCATATTTTTTACCTCAATATTGTTTCAACTTGGTGATTGTCTATCTTTTCCTTTTCCTGTGTCGTCATGTTCGTATGTTACTTTAAAATAACTTCTAAGTGCCGAGTGATAAACAACAACACCTTCAGGTTTATTAAAAGAATTTATTGATGAACCATTCGTTTTAAGTCTTTCCATAGCCATATCAACAGCGTCAGTTGTGAAAATTCCTTTATAAAGTACAGGTACAGATCCAAGCCCTATGTTTAGTAGATGTTCTGGTATTTCTTGTCTTCCTGGCCCAAATCTTGCTGTGTTGAACAAAAGAAACATTTTTATGTTTAGTCCATACCTTCTTTGTATTCCACAACCGCACCACTCTCCGTAATGTCTTCCTTCTCCAAGAAAATCAAACAACGCTTCTTTGTTGTCGTAAACCCATCCAGCAAAACCCTTATTGTCACAACCCTTTGGTTTTCCTTTTGTTCCTTCAGGCCATATTTGTCTCTTTCTTGACCCAGCAAGAACGTTACCATTACTTGAGAAACATATTTGTACGTTTATTCCATCTATTTTTTCAGTTATGACACAGTTTTTTTTCATTCTTTTAATACTTTGAAACTCCTCAAACACTAATTCTTCGCTCATATTTCCTCCTTAAAACAAGCAATCACTATTTTTATCAATCCAATCTTCAATTTGTTTTGATTTCTTTAAATGTGGTGTTCTTGAAAATATATCTCTCAACGTTACTATTTGAAAATCCAATGGCAACCTACCTACAACAACCATAAGACTGTCAATATTTGATTGGTCGATATTATGACTAATCAGTGTTGTCATTGCATAATGAACAGAAACATCATCTGTAAATTTTACATTCTCTGGATCATCAATGAGTTCTTCTATTGATGGGAGTGTATTGTACACTTCACAGAACACCTTGAATTCTGTTGCTGTTCCTACAGATATAATACCTTGCAACACAGCTAGTTCAGCTTGTGTGAATTTGTTTTTCTTTGGACTGATATACTTGGATGCAAACTCCCAAGTTCTTGGACATGGAAACGTACAGTCATTGTGTTTTGGATCAAAGTTGTTTAACAGCTCTGGACGAGCTTTAACAAAAGAAATGATCCTTGTATCAATATTGTTTTTATTTGCCCAATCAAGCCAATCCTTATGATTCATTTCAATAAATAGATGAACCAACCTTGACTGCATTGCTGTAGACAAACTATTTACAATGGCTCTGTCTGTTGCAAGATTACCTGCACAGACGATAACGCATCTATCATGTATCTTGAAGTCTCCAATCTTTCTGTTAAGCACGAGCTTGTAAGCTGCGGCCTGAGTAGCCATGGATCCAGAATTGATTTCATCAAGAAATAAACAAAAACCTTTCTTTCCTTTTGGTAATTCGTCTTTTCCGTTTAACGGTATATTCTTTAATGGAGCATAGGTCATCCTATCTCCGTCTCGCATAGGAAATCCAGATAAATCAGTCGGTTCCAACATAGAAAGATGTAAGTCAATCAACACAAACTTATGTTTATCACAGAACTGTTTTACACAATCAGACTTAGCTACTCCTGGTGATCCATGTATCATTGGAACCAAACCAACTGAAAGAATATCAATTAGTACTTCTGGAAATTGTGATGGAGTTAGTGTGTTATTCATCTGCCATTCTCGCTAATTTTTCAAGTTCTTCAGGTATGTATTTCAATTCGATAATTCCCAGTACTGTTTTATCCACAAGTCTCTTTCCTGCCAGTTCAACTTCAGTGTGCCTTTCCTCTTCTTGGCTCTCAAGTGTTTTGTTAAATATCTCTGCACTTATTTGTTCTTTTGTTCTTTTAAAATTAAACAATGCATTTAAGCATTTTCCGTATCCTAAATCAAAATCAATAAACAGTTCTTCATTCTTCTTTAACACAGCTTTTTTATTTCTTACCTGTGCAAGTTTTTCAGATACATCTAATGTGTAACTTTTTCTTTTTTCACTCAACTCTGTTGATATCTTTCCATTCGTACATCTTACTACAGACTCAACCCTATCTTTTACGTAATTTATTGCTGTTTCTGTTAATATGTTATTTGACATTTCACATCTCCATTATATTTATATTTTGTCTAACTTCTGGTACGTTTCCACCAAACTCTTTTGCAGTTGCAATTAGTTTATCAACTTCACTCATCTTGTTGTGTTTTCGTATTTTAGCTAACAAAGCATGATGTTCTTTTGTAGCTGAAGATTTAGTTATCCAACAATCTTTTTTAGTCCAGACAGTTGTTGTATGTCCATCTTTGTTGATCTGCGTACGTATTCCTGTTATTTCGTAATTGTATTTTTTCATCTATCCCTATTTGTTTTATGTTTTCAAGGAGAAGCATTGTTCTTACTTTCTTTGTATCGACGTAGAAGTTTCCTGTAGAATAGAAAGTATTTCCAATGTATTTAAACTTAATCAAATTACTACCTACTACCTTAACTTCTCCATCAAAAAAACCAATTGGCACTCCTTTCTTTTTTACAATAACAACCAACTTCATATTTGGTTTTATCTCTGAAAGTGATAAGGATTTCACCACCAATTTTTCACCTCCATCATTTGTTCCAGAAGCATCAATGTTCTTGTTTTTTTGCTATTAGCATAAAAATCACATTGCTTATAATACACAGATTCTTCATTTGTAAATATCACCATCTTGATGAAATTTCCCTGAATTGCATCTCTTGTTGAGTTGAAAGAATCTGTTGTTTCTTTTATGGTTCTTACAAAAAATATCCTTTTTCTGTTGATAACAACTATTACTTCCAGTCCTTCTTTTAATTCTGAACATAATAGTTTCATGTAACTAAATCCTTCTTAAAGCTTCGTCACAATAATCAGCTATTTCTTTTGCATACATAGACCTGTCTTCATCATTATCAGCTTCGTTCCAATTTTCGTATGGCGATCCTGGACTTTCACATCCATCGGGCCACAACTTACTTAATGGGCATCTTCTTACGCATTGTATTCTTTTATTGCTACAATCATATGACATACTTGGTTCGTTTATGTTTGATTGCATTAAAGTATTATAATTATTTCCTTTTCTTCTTTCTGATAAACTATCAATGACATATTCACAACAAGCGCAATCATGTAACATTCCATTGATTGGTTTATAATCTATACCAGTTCTTTCTAGCTCTCTCCATTGATCTCTTGTAAGTTCAAGTGCTTTTTTAAACGTCAACATAAGTTAGATTTTCCAGTGATCTTGTTATCATTACATATAAAATATTAAATTCCTCTTGCATCTCTTCTGGTGATTTTGCTTTCAATGCAAACTTGTTACATATATTTCTATTCAATATAAAAACATTCTTGTTCTCAAGCCCTTTACATGCATGTCCTGTTAGCAACCTTCTGTTACTGGATCCAACAGTATGAGCTTCAAGCTTATTTACAAAGTCTTTTATTTTAGCGAATGTCGTATAGTTGTCGAAGACAACTCTTATAGTTTCATATCTGTTTTCAATTGATGTTGTAGACCAGTTATTCTTTTTATACGCTTTCAATGCATGTTTGAGTCTTTTCTTTGATTTTTCAATAGCTTCTTCTATTGAATTACACCCTGTTACTGCTGCATTTATTTCTCGCTTAATAGTTTTTACGAAGTTTCCTCCAATGGAGAAATCAACCTTGCTCCTTATCATCTCGTTTGCTAGGCTCACAAGCCCAGAATTGACCCTACACAGGATGAAACAATCCTCTGGGTACTCATTATACTTCATAGACCTAACTGTTGTTACAAGTCCACCTCCTATGTCAGACCATATATCTCCAACATATTTGTTTGCTTCTTTTATTACAGCTTTTGGACATCTGAATGATTGTGTTAATGGTAGTGTTTTTGGGTTATATTTCTCTTTGATTTTATCAAATACTCTTGTATCAGAGCCACGGAAGTAATAAATAGATTGGAATCTGTCTCCTACAAATACAATTCTTTTAGCTGGTACACATTTAATTAAAAACTGTACTTGTTGTGGTGACATGTCTTGAACTTCGTCTATTAATAAGATATCATATTCTTCAGACTTCCATCCATTCATTATTGGATACTGAAGCATGTCTTCTGCTGAGATTACTTCTGTTTCAGACCTACCTTCTCTCAATATATATCTTGCATCATTTATCGCATTATATCCAACATGGAACCGTTTACACGTTTCGATCCAAGATTCATCTGTGTCATTACCATTCATATTCAAATGGTTTACAGCCAATTGTGCAGCCTCGAATCTTTGTCCTTTTCTTGAGTACTTAAAGAAATTAATAGTCGTTCTTTTTTGGTTCTTCTTTATGAGGTTTAATCCAAATGCATGAAACGTAGAACAAGACCATCCATCTGGTAGCTTTTCTACAATCTCATTTACTATGTTTTTATTGAAAGCAAGATATAAACCGTTTTTATGTTTGTGAGCCAAACCCATAAGTGTTGACGACTTCCCTGTTCCAGCTAAAGCTTCAACCAACACATGCTTCTCAGTGCTATTGATTATCTTTAATTGCTCTTTTGTCCAGTTTGTATTTGGTTCATTTGTTGTTGATAATGATAAATCAAACATTACACTCCTTATGTTTAATTTCTTAAACCTTTTTTAAGTTTATTTGAAAATTGTTCAACTATCTCTTCTATAGTAATTTCTCCAGCTTTAATAGCTTTATCAATTTCTCCTTTTTTTACATACTCATCATCTTTCCTATCGTAATAAAGAAAGTCACTTACTAAGTCTTCTACTAATCCTAATATTTTTTGTTTCATTTTCTTCACACTTATTTTCAACTTCGTATATTATTGGTAATGGTTCAATGACCTCTAAATTAAGCTCTATGTACGTGTACGACATGAGCATCACTATCCCTAATATCATAACCATGTCCACCATTTTGATACGTGTCCAGGGTAATCAAGACACTCCCATTCTGTGTTTTTGAACTTACCTAATTTGTTTGTATGCCAATGACCAAAATACCATTTATCAGGCTTATGTCTTTCAAGTATTTGACCCAATGCATGTCTGTTACCATCTATGTTCTTGTCTTCATTTCCTTTTATTTTGAAATGACTTGGGCATGTATGAGATATAACAATATCTACCTTACCTTCATACTCTAATGCATAGTCCAATTCTATTTGGTTTATATTCTCCTGATGGAACCAATCATGTCCTGGTGTTCTCATTCCCTTATCTACAGAATAAGCACCACCCATAAACATTACGTTCCTACCGTCTGGTAGGACTAACACTGACCCTCTTTGGCAATGGAATACTCCAGGATACAATTCAACCATAGAGCCATTCTGGCTCAACACAGGGTGTTGCTCATGGTTTCCGTCACAAAAATAAACATCAACTTCATTGTTTTTTATGCCTTTCAATCTCCATTCTTTTTGTTGACCATATACCACTGGCTTTATTACTTCCATTGCAGGCCACCAACCAAAGTCACCACATTGCAATACTATCTTAGGTTTCTTTGATGATATTAATTGGTTCAACCTTGACCAATTACCGTGAAGATCACCAACTATCATTATCCTATGTTCATTTAAGAGTGACATTTTATATAAACCTTATTTCATACGTTTTAAATGTTCTACTACTTGTTCTTTTATTTCTCTTTCAGTTTCTTCTTTCATCTTACTTGTTATGAAGCTAGAAATAGCTCTATCCATTTTTGAATAAACTTCTTTAAGGTGTTTGTTAGCCAAATCATCAAGCATTTTATCAACTCTTTTTAGCCTTGTCCCATACGAACAAGACTTTAATGTGTTACCTTTATCATCTACAGATGCATTGAAGAACTCATCGAATTTAGATTTAAACATATCTTTTACAGACATATGGTTTTCTACAGTATCTCCCCATTTGTCTGTAATTCTTATTTCTTTATCGCAGAACTCGTGAAGTTGTTCCATAATCCATTTGTCAGTTAATACAGAAATCCTATGTTCTATTTTTCTACTTACGCTTTCGTTGACTGATTGTTTAAATACTTCGGATACTCTTTCGATTATATTTTCTTGTATGTGTTTATCAAGATCACCACTATCACTTATATAGTCTAAGTTTATCTCTACGTTTATTTTCATCTTTTCTCCAAGAACTTTCTTACATTTTTTTCAATTGTTGAATTTCCTGTTGGCACTTCCCATACTCCTGTTGCTACATTGTACTTTTCTCCTACAGATATTGTTGATCCACACTAACAACATTTATGTTCTTTCATTGCTTTTGGATTAGTCTCCCAAAAAACAGATGGCCTTTCTCCACATGAACACATTACTTACTCCTTGCTTATCATTACAGTTGCTGCTCCAGAACGTACAACACGATTGTTTTCATAATCTACCTTAACAAGTCCAGGATAGATTGTAACTTTAGACTCAACGTAAACAGGTTCAAGGCCTCCTGTTTCACCCATGCAAATAACCCAAGTCGCTGATGTGTTCTTGCTTGCAAATATTCCATTTGGTTCTGGCTGTTCTACAGAAGTCAAAGAATAATCAACTCTGTCATTTGCTGTTTTGTTACCTGCCCTATCAACCGACACAAGAGGGTTTGTAAGGCTGGTGTCGTACGGTAGACCATAACCCATAGAAGGACAATCACCTTCAATCATTCCATAATCAGAGCGCCATACTGCATGAGTAGTAACCTTCTTATTCCTTAACTTATACAGCTCAGAGAGCAAGTGGCGCTCTAACGACCAGTCAAAAGTCGGAACAGGTTGACCGATTTGGTATTGGTCTTGCTGTTGCTCTACAACTTGTGCTTCATTGGCAGACGAGTTTCCTCCTTCGTTACATGCCGTTAAAGAAATTACCATTGCTATTGCTACAAAAAAATATAATATCTTATTCATTATTTGCTCCTCGCTACGTTAAGTTGAATTCTCAAGGCTGATGCGTGTGCCTCTAAGTTTGTTCTTGTTGCTGGATCAATACTGTCTCCAGATAGCTTTCTGTTTATTTCTACAAGCTGTGCTTCAAATGTGGCTATTTCAGACTTCTTTGCCTCTGTATACTGAAAACTGTTTTCAAACACTTTCCTCTTAACCACAGTTCTTCCAAGAAGACCTAAACTGTTTAATGCAAATCCAAGCATTGTTAAAAAGACAACAACAATTAAAAATAGTGGCATACCTTTGAAAAATGTCCATTGCGCTTCCTTTAGTCCATTGTTCACTTCTTCTCTATATTTGTTCATTCATTCCTCTTTTTATTGTTTTGCGATAGCCAATTTTACAAGCTGTCCATATGCTCCAGACAACCATTTCTTACGACCTGTTGTGGTTGTGTTTACTCTTGGTACTTTAATACCTGCTGCAATCATCTCCTTACGAAGAGAACGATACTTATCCAATAATGTTCTCTTTTTACTTTCTGGTTTTTCAACGATTAAAATTTTTCCTTTTTTTACAATGACCATTTGTTTCTCCTGTTTAGTTTTTAATGAAATCCTGACAATATCTAATACCTTTTTTGTAATACCATCTTGTTAATACAGATCTTGAAGGTAAATTAGCCATACACGAAAAAGCTTTTTGTGCCGTCCTTAACGTTCTTGATGAACAGACTGATTTATAGTTTGTGTTCGACAAATCTTCGCTCTTTATCCATCCAATATTCTTTCCTCCCCACCACATATCTTTAACTCGTATTTCGTACCATACTTTTCTTTTTCTCTTCATAGTTCAACTTTCAAGAAATTCTCTTGTTTTGATTCTATTTATTTGTTGTCTTAACTTACATTGTTCTCCGGTAGAAAAAAATTGAAACGAATCTTTCCATTTCAATATATCTTTACCATTAAACCAACAAGTACCTTTTTTATAATTACAACACCCTGTGTATTTGCATGATGTTATTTTAAACATATTCTCCATAATGCACCTTTAGGGTTTTGTTCAACATTAGTCAAATCTTTAATGAACACTCTATTTACGTATTAGTCTACTAAAAAAAAGAAAAGCCAGAAAGTAGCCAAAGGCTCCAATCTAGCTTTAAATGTTAAGTGTATTTTTAACCTACTGATATTCATTCGGTAACCTATTTCACTTAACGTCACCCATTACAGATGTACTCTTACATAGCGATCTCCTTTTTTATGATTCAATAATTTTTTATCACAAAAAGGCCAACGGCCTTATTCAGTGTCATCTTTTAAATCTTTAGTTAAGTAATCAAACATCAGTTCTTCTATGCTTCTCTCATCTTGAAGACCTCCTCCATCCCCTATCACTTTTACAATTATTTCTTCACCCATCTCATTACACTCAAAATCAAAGTTATCATTACGTCCAATTGAACCATATGTTTCAATATACATCCATTCTATTCTCTTTGTTTTATCCATAGTTACATTTCTCCTTATGATAGTGCATATTCTGATTCTAATATCATATCAGCTAGTCCTTCATCTTCAATAACAATACCAGCATCCTTACCCATGATCTGTGACAATATATCATTAAGAAGGTTGCTTCTTGCTATCTCAGACAATATCTCTCTGTATGTTTGCTTAACTTTTTCAAAGTGGTTTACATGAAACAACCAACAGTCGTGTATGGAAGCTAATTCAAAGTCACATCTCCTCACCATCTCCCTATTAATATACCCATCAATCGAGTGTATTCAACCGTTTATCAAGACGTTACGCTTGACTTAGCTTTTCTTATTATGTTACTTACTGCACTAGGGCCAACATTGTACTCTCTTGCTAGGCTACTTATATTGGTGTTTTTACCGGAAAAGTATTTATATACAATTTCGGCAACACAATCATGAGATAGTTTTACATTTGGATGTTTTCCATAGTTGTCCCTATTAGTGGCAAATCCAACATTTTCTTTTGCTGTTACCCATTGACATGTGTCTGGACTATAAACATGTGGTCTTATTCCATTCATTTCGCACAATATGTCCTTATCAATATGGAGACCTTTTTTCCATCCATTAGATATTGCCCATTTACAAAACGCTTTAGGATTGTCCTTCCATTCGTCACATATTGTGACACCAATACCACCATACCACTTATATCCAACATCGCTTTTTACGTAACACCTATTCATGATTCCACGATATGCCATGTAGGCTGGATGTGTATTTCTTGCTGTCCTATATCCATGTTTTGTCTTTCTTTTCATTTCAATACAACCACAAGATGGTAACTCAGCATCTCCTTTTTTTGATGCATGAACCACAATATTTCCCCTAGCTATATGGTCGTTCCCGCAATCACACTTGAATAACCAGTACAATGTATTGGTTTTCTTGTGGGAAGGTTTTATCGCCAGTAGCGAGCCAAATTTTTTTCCAGTTATATCATTGGATCTCTTGCCTAGTAACATAATAATCTCCTCAAATTAAACATCTATTCAATGTACAATAACACATTGTATTGACGTATTCAAGGAGAAAGCTAATCTCTAGTTTTCACTAGAGTGTCGGACTATATCTTCATCCTGTTTTCTTATATAACAGGAGTAAGGCGCTTCGGTTTCCACTTGGATAACCTACGAACATTATTATCCTATAACTATAGGACTATCGTTCTAGTCTCTGAACCTTCAAGAGTATTACTACTCAAGCTTGGCTGCTGATTAGCATAGATTCTAATCCTTAGCTTTCCAGCAATTCACCTTATTTACAACTTACATTACTGTAAGCCTACGCAATTACTTACGTTAGGACAAAGCGACCTGTAATTGTCTGAAGGTTTATTCTTGTTGTATCTCAAGGTAAACCTTCTATCTCCAAGTTCTTCCACAGATATCTTTAGTTCTTCTGGTTCAATAACTGGAACAACACAAGTATGTCCATCAGGTAATTCCCATGAATGCTCAAGTGCGTTAGGATCCCAGCAGTCGTTTATTGCTTCCATCACTTCTTCACATCCTGGAAGCAAACCTTCCAAAGCCGAATAGAATGCTTCTAATTGTTGATCATCCAACATCTTTCTTGGTTTAGCTAAACTGTTATAATAATGTGTCATCGTGATCTTTTTCACATTATCTACATGTTTATCCTTTGGTAACTTATTGTTTACCATATCCTGAACAGTTTCATACAGGTTCTCTCTCTTTCCAGTATTAACAAGGTTACACAACTTTGCAGATTGTACACATCCAGACAAGCATGACATTATTTGAGCAAAGCTACTTGTGGCATCAAGCTGCATAAAGTAATTTACATCTGATCCAATTGTATTATCCCGGTAAACCTTTAAGGCTTTTCTACCTAAGATCGCCTCTTTCCATTCAAAGTCAACATGCCTTGCGTAATTAAACCAATCAATCCTCTCATTCCATGTAAGTTTGTCTTTTCCTGCGTGACCTGCAATAGCTATTTTAAGAGCCGTTAAGCCACACTCAGTCAATACTTCTGATTTACTAGGGCTAAGTAACGCTTTGCCATATTCATTGCTCTGAACGTTTAAATCGTACCCTGACGAGTACATACGTCCACGCTTGTCATACCTCCATACAAAGTAAAACTCTTCGTCAAGATACCCATTAACAATATCTATGAATCGTTTCTTATCCATTTCTTTATTTGGATTATGTTCTGTAGCCAAAACCTCCTTATCTATACACCACCCTATCTTCTGAATCTTATTCAATGTGTCAAGAGCTTGATCTTTTTCATGATGATTACCATCACCAAGTATTACAGACTTACGTTCCCACTTCCAACCTCCATCTTTATTGCTTTTCCATTCAGGAGCTTTTTCCTTTATTGGTGGTAAGTAACATAATGATTTACATTTTCTTGTAGATTCACTATCCATCTTTAGCTTTGGAACTATGTATGTCCCGTCAGACTCAAGCTCTATGTCGTAAAGCTTCCCATGACATACAGCAAGCAAGGATGATCCAATTTTACAAGCCTGGATTATATCTTTATAACCTAATGCTTTACCAAGGGAAATAGATAACCCTTGTATAGCATTGCGTCTAAAGTTACTTAATATCACTATCATAATTTCATACGCAATAAGCTCTGTCTCAGGTAATCTATCAACAAGAGCTTGTTTCTCAGGCCAATATGTTCCATCCCTAAATGAATCTATTGCATGTGATAACCTTTGGAATAATCCAAAAGGAATATCATTAATAAAACTATCCAGTACTATAAGTGATTTCATACGTTTGCTATAGTGTAACTCTGTTTGTAGTTGGTTCATTTTGCATGTCTCTCCAATAGTCTATTGTAGTTTTTCTTCCAATACTCTCACAACCTTCACAACAACTCCCTATTTGAGCAAACCTGTGAGGTGTGTATGGTGGATTAAAAGCTCTACGTATTTTAAAACTCACTTCATTCATTCCAAATTCTTTATTACAATAATAACAACGTTTATGCTTCATATTTGTTCCTCCACATATGGTTCAAGTATCAACCCACAATCTCCACAATGATTTAACTCTTGCATTTCATCTTCTTCTAATTCAAAAGACTATCCACATTCTAGACAACTACCCTTATACACTGTTATTACTGGTGCTTGTATAATGCATTCATTCATAATTATTCTCCAGCACTTACTTGTTTTAGGTTATTATTTGGATCCTTCAAGAAATTACTCATATTTCTCTCGCTCATCCAATTAGTTATTGGTTCCCTGAGCCTTATACTCAAAGCTTTAAATAAACCATTCTCTTCTTTAACTATATACATCACTCCATGTGACATATATGTATCTCCGTCTCTAGTCATAACGTTCTCCTTAGTGTCTCAACTCTCTCCATCTATCTTTAACTAACATTTCACACAAACATGCAGTTTTACTTAATAATCGTATCATTTCCTCATCATGTTCTGAAGACCTTCCTGTTGCTATTACTATACTTCCATAATATATTTCGTATGGATGAACATTTTCGTCATATCTTATCAGTTCGTATTTTGTTGGTACTGTTCTTTCTGCTTTAACTCCAAGCTCTAATGTATTATACCAGAATCTAAATAACATAACTATCTCCTTATATTTATAAGGCTCTGCTATACTAGCCAGAGCCTTTAGTTAATTGTTATTCACCAAACTCACTGACGATATCAGCTTGACGCTCATCAGCGTTCTTACTCTTCGTTACATGACATGGTTCTATTTCACACAAGATGTCTCTTAAGTCAAAGATAGCCTGTTTCTTTTCCTCTTGAGTACTGTCTTCATCAAGGTCTGTTTCGACACCGTTTAAGAAACCAATGGAATTACCTGTCTTCTCACTTGTAAATGTGAAGTTGATATTACCACTCTGATCTGGCTTTTGTGTTGTACCAATCGTTGCATCACATAAGATTGTAGCTACCTGAGTGATTGTAAGCTTCTGATAGCTCCATGATGGTGTAAATGTGTAACGACCCTCTCCACATTGTACGTCAAACTTAAGTCTTTCTTTTCCACTGTTTTTGTCTACTTTGTTTGATACTGTTCTTTTGATTGCCATGATTAAATCTCCTTTTTGTTTTTAATTATCAATACACTACATTGCATATTGATTATAGGTTTTCAATTATTCCAACTACTAAACCGAAACAGATTATGAAACACACTGTTTCAATAATTCCGTACGTAAATCTTCTTACTTTGTACGAACTACAGACATTATGTACCCACCTTTTGACTTCCATCGTACATATCTCCCCACACACATAAGTATTTATTTTTCATATATTTCCTTTAACTAAAGTTACCCTCTGAGAACGAATTTCCTTCGTGATCCAAGAAATTACCAACTGTATCTGTATGGTGTTGCCTACAGTATTTAGTATGGTTATGTTTCTCAATCTTCTTGCTCTCAACCAATTCGATAAACTCTTTCAATTCAACATTAGCTCCACACTCATCAACAATTATTTTATCTTGCAGATATTCTTTCCATTGCATCCAAGACCTTAACCTATCTGTAGCATGGAAAGAGAATGTCCATCCTGCTGATGATTTGCCTATGTGAAATAGTTCTGGCTTGTTACCACAACATTCACAAGCTTCAGTTTCTACATAATAATTAGTTCCCATTTATCTCCTCTCTATTGTTAATGTTAGTTCATATTCTTTATAGCAGTATTGACATATATCTCCATGACTACTCACCATTATCTTGTCACATAAAATACAGTAGAAGTAATACATATTATCTCTCCTTAGTTAGTTTACAATTAAACCTTTTTCTCTCTCTAAGCACATCGCTTAACAATCTTTCGCCTAAGACACCTTCATGTACCCTACGTAATTCCATAGACTCTTCTTCTGTTAAGCCAAACTCTATAAGATTACGTACACATGTTTTCCCTATCAAATGTGACAACCATAAAGCTACACCGTAAGACATGCCTTTGATATCGTATGTTTCTTCATTGATTACTTTTGTTTGTCTAGCGTTCTTTGTAATGATCATTTCACTATTTCCTAATTCCAGTATCTAACTTCAGCTACCATCTTTTTAATAATAACAGTTACCTTTATTCCTCTTGCTGTGCAAAAGTAATAGTTACTTACAAGATATTTATGTAACTTATAAATACCCTTCTTTGTTACAAGAACCCAATAATTATCAAGATTAATTAGTACTTTGAATTGTGGATCTTCTATATTGTCCACAAACATATCAAAGTCTTCTTCACAGTTCTGAGGTGTTAGTTTATTACCTTGCTCATCTACACCAAACAAGCTAACTCTGTACATATTCTTACTCATGGTTTTCTCCTTACATTATCCAAACAGTCTCCATAAATGTTATAGGCATCAAATGCATATTCACATCTGTGAGCCTTGTCGCACCCGTAGCACGTTAACTCCTTTGGAACCAAATTAAGAACGGCAAGTTCTTTCTTTAAACTTATACTGTCCTTAAACAGAAGCATATCCACATACGCAATAGCTTCTTCAACGTTTATTATATCTGTTACTACAAATTCACCATTTTTTAATATGGCAACATTATTAGGTTTAAATATTGTACTTATAGATATCATGTAGCCTTTGTAATCAAAATAACAACAACCCTCTATGTTTTCGTTTCCTACATTTACTATTTTAAACATAGTACTGTCTCCTTTTAATTGAATTAAATTAAACATCCTTTAACACTCGTAAGAGTGAGCCGAAGCTAATTAACTTAGGCAAGACTAAATAGTTTAGATTGGACTAAATAGATTAGTCTTTAGAAGTAAAGTTAGGTAAGACTAGCAATATTAGGCAAGACTAACAATATCAGGCAATGGTAAATAGATTAGGATAGTGAAAGAGGTAGGTATTTGTGTGGTATTAGGTTTTAGAGTAAAGATAATGTTAGTGAGTGTTAAGATATTTAGTTTGTATATATATGTTGATACAGTGACTTAGGTTCAATACCTAAAGTAATACATTAACTTCCTTCTCATACGTACTATCCAAGTGTGTGTTGTTTGTGTGCTTTTGTCCTTTGTGTGCTTTTAAAAAAGTAAGTACCACCACCCGAAGGTGATGATACTTTTAGTTGTTAGGCAATTAACTTAGAAATAGCTATAGCCCAGATAGTTAAATCAACGATCAACAGTGTCTTTACCATTACTTACCTACCTTGGCTTCTTGAGCCTTGTACTTGGTTTCAATCTCTTTCAGAAGTATCTTGTGCTCGAACTGTGCAATCATGCGCTTAGCCTCTGCGGCATCCTTGACGATTGCTGAATGAAGCACTGCTGCTTCACCCAAATTCTCAGCGATACCATCAATCTTACTGGTCATAGTGACCAAGGCTGTTGATGCTGCTGTAGTGAACTGAACTGCATTACCAAGTATTAAACCTGGTGCTTCTAACAAACCGATGTGCTGCTGTTGTACGTTTGACATAATCATTCTCCTGATCAGGGATTAATTGTTAGCTTGCGCTATATACACAAGCCTTAACACTCGTAAGAGTGCATGATACGTGCAGAAAAACAGGTATTTGTATTGAAATAAAGATAGTTATTTGAATAGGGGGGGTAGTCTTTTGTCTTTAGTAGTAGGATGTAAGTATACTACATTGAAACTTAAAATTAAAATTCTCTAATATTTTCTTAATAAGCATTCTCAAAAATATTATAATAAAAACTCTAATGATTTCTATTTGCTCTTTAAATCGTTTCTAAGCTCTTGTTTGTCTTTTACTATATCATCAACCATTAATGGAACAACAATGCCGTGAGTGTGATACCATAGCAATGGAACATCGTCTCCTGTATATGACTTACATGGATATATAAATGTGTCTTCGCAATTGTTTGTTAAATCAAACACAACCTCTCCTCATGAGTAAGGTGGCAAGATGCAGCTTCGAGTAGCGCAACGTAGTGAGCAACGGAGAGTAGCGTAATCTTGACAATCTTACGAAATATAATAACTAAAAATATCTACTAAGCTCCACCAATAGTATAGAACATAAGAGGTGAAAAAATCAATCCCTTTGTATTGTTGGATCTACGTCTTTTTAGAGGTGCAAAACTGCTACCGTTAAAGTGCAAATTTGCACCTCTTGTGTAAGAAGCTTACACTTTCAAGTATGAAAACTATTGTACTTTCATACCAAGTAGTGTATGTTTTTTACACTAAGTCAAAGGAGAGGTCAATGGATACGATTGATGATGAAAAATATGAGATAATAGTTAGGAACAAAGTTACTGGAAAAGAAGTCAGTGTTATTAAACTTAAGAATGATACTGGTTGTGAACAGTGGCAGAAGATAGTTGCTAGTCATCTTGCTGTTATGTTAAAGTTGTCAGGTGGAGCAAAGACTAAGTTTATTTCATTTGTTTTGGTTCAAAAGGATGAGAAGAATAGAATATATGGAACTTATGGTGATCTTGCTAAACAGTCTAATGTTTCTATAGATACAGTTAAAAGACTTATGCCAAAGTTAAAGAAACATAGGATATTGAAAGAATTAACAAGTAACGTGTTTATGGTTAATCCAGAGATGATACGTCCTGGTCATAGGTATAAAGGTGCTGTGTTGTTTGATATATGGGAGGGGTGATATGAAAGAAACTTTGGACATGTTGACTAAAATAAAAGAAACCCTTGGGTGTAATAAATGCGATGTGGTTGTATTTGCAAGTGAGCCTGGCGGTATAATTATCCGTGTTTCTTGGTGCGATGGTAGTAATTATCATCTTCAGCGTATATTTACAAAGGAAGAAATAAATAATATAACAGACAGTAGTTTTCTCATTGACTATTTTATTGAATGGGCAATATTTGAAAAGAACTTATTTGATAGTAACTTGATAAAACAAAACCGTAGTGTAAACTAATATGAAGCTCACGGAAGAAGAAGCAAAGGATAAGTATTGTCCATTACAGAGTAGGCGTTATTGTTTTGGATCAAAATGTATGTGGTGGGAGTGGACTACAGTTGAGTCGAATAATGGTGATTATAAACACAAAACATCAAAAGGAAAATGTGGTGGTATGAATGAAACTAAGGTTTAAGCCATATATAAGTAAAGAGACTAAGGACGAGTTTGAACGAATATATAAATTAATTAATAGTGAGTGTTTTGGTGGTGGAGATGGTTATGGGGTTAATTTTTATTTAACAGAATGTCCTAGTTATTTTGGTGGATATATTAAATTAGTAAAAGCTCCGAATATTCAAAGGAGAAATGAAGGCAATTCGTTCACAATAAAAATAATTGCATAATCTTAGGAGTCGTTTATAGATGCAAATAGAAGATTGGATACCAGTTGAAGAACAAATGTGTACACTTGGGTACAATAGATGGTCTGTAGCAAGACTCTTTGAGTTATCTAAAAATCTCACAGTTATGGAAATACCAATAGGTCACCTTAATATATATCATACATACGACAAGTTAACGTTAAGGAATATGGTTACACATTTAAATGCTATCGTTAAAGCTGATTTATCTTTTCCGATCATACTTGACGAGGATGGAGAAATTATGGATGGTAGACATCGTATAATGAAAGTATTGTTTGAAGGTAAAAAAACTATTAAAGCTGTAAGGTTTAACAAAAATCCATCACCATGCGAGGTTTTGGATAAATAATGTATAAATGCAAAAGGAGAGTTGAATGAACAATTACATTGGAACAAAAATCTTAAAAGCAAAACCAATTACACTTGGAGATTATAATACTTATCGTGGTTGGATCATACCAGAAGACGAGGATCCAAACGATAAAGGTTATCTAGTTAAGGATGAGTCAGGTAGAGAATCATTCCTTCCAGAAGAAACGTTCAACAGAGACTATAGTAAAACAGATGCTATGACCTTTGGTCTTGCAATCGAAGCAATGAAGAAAGGTCATAAGGTTGCTCGTGCTGGGTGGAATGGTAAGGGAATGTGGATTGTATACATGACGCCAATGTACCTTCCTGCTTACAATACTCAAGGTACTGTTAGGAAAGTAAATGATAGAACTGCTAATCTTATTGGCGAAGATATGCCACTCAATACTCTTGGGTATATTGCAATGTGGACAGCTACCAAGGAATGGCTACCTGGATGGTTGGCTTCTCAGACAGACATGTTAGCTGAAGATTGGATGGTTGTTGAATAATTAATACTTGTGTGGTAGTGGTTTTATAATTACTACCACACAAAAGGTTAGAATATGATAGATTTAGATAATCCACCTGTTCCTGTTATCAAAGAAGATGCTACTGAATTGACATTGGAGCAATTGCGAAGCTGTGTACCTCTTAGTATTAGAAAGAATATTAAGAAGAGTATGGTTGATCTTGTTAATAGTAGTTGTGATGACATTGATGAAAGGAATACGTTTAGAGAAAATATACTTACCTTTGCAAATGTACTTCAAGAAGGGAAATGGAAGTTTGAAGATTATATCTGTGCTGTAAAATATGTAAGCCATAAGCTTCTTGGTGATGGAAATACAATGGCATGGGCTAAAGTATTTCCAAATAGATACCAAAGATTAGTTGATAGTGGAGCGAGTAGTAAAACTATATCCGCTCACACGAGTCAGTATAATGGTACGGATCTTGTAAGTAAAATTATAGAAAGAACACTTACTCCTATATGGGTTGCAAACTGTGACATCTTACAGGAAGCTATTAATACTCAAGCTCAATTGATGAGAAGTGCTAAAAGTGAAACTGTAAGGCATAAAGCAGCAGCAAATCTAATTGAGAATCTGAAGAAGCCAGAGAGTGTACAGGTTGATATAAGCGTAGGAGTGAGTAATGACACCGTAGAAGACCTTAGAAACGTTACAAGGGCATTGGCCTTACAACAGCAAAAGATGATCGCAGGAGGGCATGTGACTGCAAATGACATTGCTGGTAGTGATATTATAAAAAGAAATAGCAACGAAGATGCAATAGAAGCTGAGTTTGAAGAAATAGAAGATACACCAAATACTAGGAAAGGTAACTTGGTAAAGGATTTTTATAGATAATGAGTAAACCATTAAAACAGACTGTTGATGAATGGTTGAATAGAATAGACTATTCTATTGATCCAACATATGTACCTTCTGAGTTTGCACTTGAATTTGTAAACTTTATTAAGATGGTAAATGGTGGTGAAGGTGAAGAGCATAAGACTCCAGTTACTCATTATAAAATGTTGGATCAATTATCTGGATCCAAACAAAACATAGCTAACCTTTGTAGTCGTGGCTTCGCAAAGACAAGCTTGTTTGCAGAGTATTTGTTTTTATATATATCTGTTTACGGTGAAATTCCTGGATTTGGCAATATACAATTAGCGTTATATGTTTCTGATAGTATAGAGAATGGCGTTAAGAATATGCGTAAGAATCTTGAGTTTAGGTGGGAAGAAAGCGAGTTCTTACAAGAATATGTTCCTATTATCAAATTCACAGATGTAAGATGGGAGTTTAAAAACAAGTTTAACAAAAGGTTTATTGTAAAAGGCTATGGGGCAAAAACTGGAGTACGTGGTGCGAAAGAATTAGGTAAGCGTCCAGATCTCGCTATACTCGATGACCTTGTTAGTGATGACGATGCTAGATCACAAACTGTAATACAGGCGATAGAGGATACTGTTTATAAGGCTGTTGATTATGCTTTGCATCCTACAAAAAGAAAGACTGTATGGTCTGGTACTCCGTTTAACGCAAGAGATCCATTATATAAAGCTGTTGAAAGTGGAGCTTGGCATGTAAATGTGTTTCCTGTTTGTGAGCAGTTTCCATGTGCGAAGAAAGATTTTAAAGGTGGTTGGCCTGATCGTTTTAACTATGAGTATGTTGTTACTCAATACAACAAAGCAAAGAGAGCTGGTAAGCTAGATACTTTTAATCAAGAACTTATGTTGAGAATTATGAGCGAAGAAGAAAGGTTGATATCTGAGAGTGATATTTCTTGGTATAAGTTTAGTAATGTGAAAAGAAATATTGGTGCATTTAATATTTATTTTACAACTGATGCAGCAACAAGTGAAAAAGAAAGTGCTGACTGGTCTATCATAAACGCTTGGGCTTTAAATAATAATGGTGATTGGTTTTGGATAGACGGTGTATGTAAAAAGATGTTGATGAATAAGTTTATGGATAATCTTTTTCGTATGGCTCAAAGGTGGCATCCACAAAGTGTTGGTATTGAAGTTACTGGACAGCAGGGTGGATTTATTCAATGGATCCAAAGTGAAATGCAAGCAAGGAATATATACTTTACTCTCGCTTCTGCCATTGGATCAAACAAACCTGGACTCAGACCAACAAAAGACAAGATGAGTAGGTTTCAACTTAATGCTGTTCCATTATTTAAGATGGGTAAGATTTTCTTTCCAGAAGAGATGAAAGACTCTGATCAACTAAGAGAGTTGTTGGTTGAGTTGAGGCTAGCTACTGTTAAAGGATTTAAAAGTAAGAACGATGATCAGATAGATACAATATCTCAACTTGGAGAAATACAGACATGGAGGCCAAGTGAAATAAGTGTTAATGTTGATGAAGATGGAAGAAGTGTAAACTCTATTTGGGACGATGAAGACGAAGATGATCACGAAGAATCTTCCTATTTCGTTTGACATAATACCTGTTGTATTATATACAGTTAATAACAAAATACTTTTAACAAGCAAGGCGGAGAGTCATGTTAGTTTCAGATTATTTACAATTCGCAGTTACTAGCGACATAAAGCCACTTAAGTTTAGTGATATAGGTGGTGACAATCCAACTGCTATCCAACAGTCCAATATAGACACTCTTATAGGTTTCCTTAATCTTGCCAATATACAAATTCATAAAAAGTTTTCTTTGATCCAAAAAGAATACGTCCTTGAAGGCATATCACACAATAAGACATTTCCTATTCCTATAGATTTTATGTATCCAATCAACGCTGCATTTGAAGATGGCGTTGAAGTTCCTATAAATAATGAACGTGTTAATATTGTTGATAGTGTTGATAATCAAGTATCCGTTTTATTCCCATCACCATTTACAGCACTGGTAAAAGGAACTGATGAACTTGGCAGAACTGATATAAGTATAGTTTACGTTGCCACTCCAAAGAAGTTAACTTCTGCAAATGACTTTATAGATATCTCTGATATATATACTGAAGCACTTCTTTATTATATGGCGTTCAAAGCGTTCTCTTCTGTTGACGGTAGTATGCAAGCGACAAACAACACATACTACTTGAGATTCGTAGAGAGTTGTAAAAATATAGTTACTGATGGATTATCTTCGATTGATAATCTTGATAGTAATATAAAACTTGATGAGAGGGGATATGTATAATGGGTAGTAACTTTAATTCATTCTCTCCTAATTGTATTGGATCAAGTTGTGATGATGGTGTTCTTTGTGTTGTTGCTGGCGACGAACTTCAGGAGCTTAATATAGTTTTGAAAGATGTTCCTTGTGATGATACTACCTCTTCTGATGATTGGGAGTTGCTTGACTTGTCAGGTTTTAAAAGCTGTAGTATAAATTTTGTTGAAACAGAATCCAAAGCTGTTATTGGTTCATTTCCTGGTTATGTTGTTCCGCCATCAGCTGATGGTCATATAGTAGCTCAGTTTCCAGCAGACTTCCTTGATAACGTTCCAGAGTATATGGAATGTGAAGTTGAAATAACATACGAAAGCGGAAAGGTTACTACTGCTTGGAATGTTGTTAAGTTTAGAGTTAGGAGTGATTTTAATTAATGTCTGTTCATGCTGTTGTAGAAGTTTTTTTAGCAAACCAGCTAAGATATAAATCTTATTCACATGTATGTTTGAACGACAACTCTAAGAATCAATGGCCTAGAGATTATTTGTTTATTGGAGATACACAGAGTGTTGATTTTTCAATTGGTGGCCTTGATGAAATAATATCTGTTTCTGAAGAGAGTATAGATAAACGTATATTGAAACGTATTGGCTCAAGGATAAGGGCGTTAGGATCGCAACCACTTGGAACTTGCATATTGGGTCAATCTGGTTGCATATCCGATTATTCTACCGAAAGAGTAGTTTTATCTGATTATACAAATATTACTTTAAATGAATTCAATCCTTTTCCTTCAGACTCTATTCCAGTATTAAGTGAAACATCTGTTGAAACAATAAAAACAGTCATATCAACTTCTGATATTGATTTGTTAGATAATCTTGGAAACGTACTGTTAGATAATCTTGGTGTCTGGATAGCTGTTCCAAATCAAATTGGTTTTGTTTTTATTTCAGATCTTCCATCTATTGGCATACAAAATAATAATGAAGAA
>Ga0316189_10001707_pt1 | contig 21793 bp, 18 predicted proteins | sample LowCovwburrow_MG_FD_204930 | JGI IMG/M metagenome (GOLD analysis project Ga0316189, IMG submission 204930) | Coastal sediment microbial communities from Maine, United States - Lowes Cove worm burrow | ecosystem: Environmental > Aquatic > Marine > Coastal > Sediment | place: USA: Maine... | reverse complement strand
AGGCCCGTCCGCCTGTGCTGGTTGCGACCCGCCCGGGCGACGAAAAGCTGTCCCTGCGGGCCAGGTCCGACCGCTACTCGCCGGCCACCTGCGGGCTGCCGAGTCGCCGCGCTGGAACCGTGAGCACCGCACCGACGCAAACCTGCCCAGTCCTTCCGGGTTGGATTTCCCCGGGTTCCCCCCCCGCCCCGCCCCGGGCTGGACTTCAACCCGCCCGGGTTCTAGTCGGGCCGCGAATACGTCAGCCGCAGCTCGAAGCCGCCAATGCCTATCGTGTCGCTCTCTTCGAGATCGGCGTGCTGTTCGACGATGCGGCCTCCCACCGTAACCGCCACGTCCCCGCCCATGACCCGAACCTCCGGGAAGTCCGGAGGGCCGTTCCAAGTCACGACGGCGCACAGCTCGGGTAGCTCTGCGCCGGACAATCGAATCTCGCAACGGTCGCCGCTGCCGATGCGATGAATGCCCGGAAGCAGCGTGCGCAATTCGTTGGAGGCACGCGGCCCTTGGATCCGCAGCTTCGCTCCCGCCACGATCCCCAGGTCGTGGTGGAGGATCTCGCCCAGCGCGTTGCCCATCGCCACCGCATCGGCGGGGCGATCGAAGGGATCCTTGGAGAGGCATTGCATGACCAGCCGCTCGAGCGCCTCGGGCACCCCTGCACAGTGCGGGTAATGCCGAATCGGCACGGGCGGCTTGGCATCGTGCGCATCCAGCCAGACCATCGGCGCATCGCGATAGGCCTCGCGGACCTCGGAAAAAGGCCGGTCGGCAAAGAAAACCGTGTGGCCCGTCAGCAGCTCGTACAGGATCGTCGCCAAGCTGTAGACGTCACTGGCGACGCTGAGCTTGGTCGTCTTGAGCTGCTCGGGCTGCATGTACCGCGGCGTCCCGATCACGGTGCCCGCCACGGTCACGGTCGAGCTGACGTTGGGCGCTCCGCTGCCCCAGGCACGCGCCAATCCAAAGTCCAAAACGCGGACATTGTGATCGGGCTCGACCCAGATGTTCTCGGGCTTGAGGTCGCGATGCACGATGCCGTGCACGTGCGCTTCTCCCAAGGCCAGGCAGACCTGATGCGCGACCCACACCGCCTGCCCGCAAGGCATGGCGCTATCAAAGTCGTGCCAGTGGTCCAGCTGCACGCCCTCGAGCTCCTCCATGAGGATGTAGACGTGGCCCTCGTCGCCGCGGCCGGCGTCATGGATCTTGGGCACGTGCCGGTTGGCCAGCGTGCGCACAATCGCGACCTCACGCAGCGCCCGCGCGGCCGTATCGGCGTCGAGGACCGACTCATGCGAGATCTTCAGCGCACACGGATCGAGGATGCCGGGCGCCCGGACCCGAAACACCCGCGCCATCCCGCCTTCGCCCAGCGCCTGCAGGATCTCGAAGGGACCAAAGTGGTCTCCGGGCGCGAGCTCGATCGCCATGGCCGCTGGAGCCTGCCCCGTCCACGCACCGAAGTAAACGGGCCTGCAGACCCCCTCGTAGATCGAAATCGGGGGCGGTACGTCCCAACCCAGATGCGCGGCGGTTGGCTCCCTCGAAGTGATCTCTCTATCGCGCGTCGAGCGCTAGCGACCGTGGCGATTGTGGCCGCAATCGTTGGATTCTCGGGCTTTGAGGGCAAGGGGACGTTCATCCTGTGGCTGCCCATCCTGCTGCTCGGCGCGTCGACGTTGCTGCTACATCGCACACACCTCGGCGGGCAGTTCCTCGTGCGCGCCGTGCTGTGGTCGAACCTGATCCTGGGCTTCCTTGTCGCCATCTCATCCGGGGGCGCCGACGGCGGGTTCGGAGCCGCGATCGCGGTGGGGACGGGCGCTGGCCTCATCATTTTGGGCCGCTCGGGCCTCGACGGCGAGTCCTCCCACTTCGCGCCGGCCGCGTTCCGCACCTCGCTGATCCTCGCGTTTGTCATGGCACTGGCCGACACGCAGTCGCTCATGCTCTTCGGCGCCAATGCACTCGAGCGTGGCCACAACGTCGGGCTCGCGCTCCCGTGTGCGGCCGTCATGCTCGTCGCGCTCGTCGGGCTGTACCGCTTGCGGGTCTGGGGCCTGGCGCTGAACGTCGGGGCCAATGTCGCAATCGCGGGGCTGGCGGCAACCGATGCGCTCGGCGTGCCACCTCCCATCGTCTGGGCGTTGTGCACGACGGCCGCCGTGCAGCTGGTCCTGCCGATGCCTCTGCTCGCCGCGATGTGGAAGCGACGCTACACACCCGCCGAGACGGAGCCGCGCACGCGGTTGTGTCCGTGGCTGACGCGCACACATGCGATGAACGCTGGCGTTGGGTGCATGATGGCGCTGGCCACGTACGGCGCGATCATCCCCGGCCGACTGTTCTCGTTCTGAGCCTGGGTCTGAGCGCCGCTCTGCTACGCTCCCGGCATGCGTCGCCTTGCCGTGATCGTCTGCCTCGGGTTCGGATGCACCTCCAGCACGATTGACCTCGAGGACGGAGGCTCGGGCGCCGCGACGCAAGACGATGATGGCTCCGTCGACGGCACGGGCACGGGCACCCCAGGTTCGGCCGATGGCACTGCGGGCTCAGCCGATGCCACCGCGGGCGACGACGACGGTCTCGACGACGACGGCCCGGTCGTAACCACTTCGGCGCCTGACACAGGGCCGCCACCCCCCATCGGCTTTCCGGACGGACGCTACCTGCTTGTCCTCGACACCAGCCTCGAGCCTGGGCTGCCGTTCCAATGGGAGGTCAACGCAATGCAGGCGGCGAACACGTTTGAGGGTCAGTCACTGTCGCTCGACGCGTTTAGCCAAACGACGCCGCGCGAGCTCATCGGTGGGGTCTGGGCGGCGCAGGCCACGCTCGAAGAAGACCTCCTGTTCGTCACCGTGCCGCCGCTACAGATTCTGGGCGAAGCCAATCCGGTCACGGGCGAGGAACTCATCACCTCCGAGCTGTTCTTCGACGGGTATGGCCTCGGCGATGGCTCGTACTGCGGCACGGTCGAAGGCACGCTCAACGGCCCAATCCCCACACCGCTGACCGGTTCGACGTTCACCCTCATCCCTGTCCCCGCGGGCGAGGCGTGGCCGCTTGAGTTTCCGTTGGAGTGCCCGGTCTAAGACGAGCCGCTTGCGCTCTGCTACGCTCCGACCATGCGTTGGGTGGTAGTGATGGCTTGTTTGGTGGTGGGGTGCACGTCGAGCACCATCGACCTCGACGACTCCGACAGTGGTGCGGCCGGCCAGACAGGCGACGGGCCCGACGACGGTGCGAGCGACGATGGCGGGACAGACGCCGCGGACGGCACCGATGGTCCGGAGACCGACACCGACCCCAGTGTCACGATCCCCGAGCCTGACACTGGCGACCCCACCAACGGCCTGCCCGAAGGGCGCTACCTGCTTATCGTCGACACCGTGATCTCCCCTGGGACTCCGCTGCAGTGGGAGGTGATCGGCAACTCGGTAGCCGGCACGATCACGGGCCAGTCGCTCTCGCTGGACGTCATGAGCCTGACCGAGCCGCGCGAGCTCGTCGGCGGGATCTGGGAGGCGAACGTTGCCGCACAGTTCGATGCGGAGCTGCCCGCGCTGCAGATTCTGGGCGAGGCCAACCCCATCACAGGCGCTGAGATCATCACGGGTCCGCTGAAGCTCGTGGGCGCTGCGCTGGGCGACGGATCGTACTGCGGCGAGGTCGCGGGCGAAGTCCAGCAGCCGATCATGGTGCTGCTCGACGGCTCCACGTTCGCGTTGGTACCCGTCGCCGACGGTCAACCATGGCCGGTCGACTTCCCGCTGGCGTGCCCCGTGTAGCGGCTAGTGACCCCGTAGATACTGCTGCAAGAGCGTCGGGTCTGGAGCGTGGTCGACCGCGGTCTGTACGCTGATCAACTGGCGCTGCACGAGTGATGCGAGGCTGGCCTCAAACGAGATCATGCCCTCGCCCCGCCCTTTTTGGATCTCGCTTTGAATCTGATGACCACGTCCCTCTCGGATCTTGGTCGCGACCGCCGTGTTGACCTTCATGAGCTCAACGGCGGGCGCCCGTGCAGGCGGCTGAAGCGTCGGGAGTAACACCTGGGTGACCACGGCCCGAAGCACGCCGGCCAGCTGCAGTCGAACTTGCTGCTGCTGATGCTCAGGGAACACATCGATGATCCGGTCGATGGCCATGGGCGCCCCGCCTGCGTGCAGCGTCGAGAGCACCAAGTGCCCAGTTTCAGCGGCGGTCAGCGCGGCGGAGATCGTCTCGTGATCCCGCATCTCCCCCACGAGGATGATGTCGGGTGTCTCGCGCAGCGACGCCCGGAGCCCGGAGCTGAACGTGTCGACATGCGACCCCAGCTGCCGCTGGTGGATGAGCGCACACTCGGGAGAGTACTCGTACTCGATCGGGTCCTCGATCGTGATGACGTGCTTGGCCGCGGTGCGGTTGACGTGCTCGATGAGCGAAACGAGCGTCGTCGACTTTCCCGAGCCCGTCGTGCCCGTCATCAGCACCAACCCGTTGCGAAGCTGCATGAGCGCCCCCAGCTCGGGCGGTAGGTTCAGCTCGTACGCCGACGGCGCCTGACCAAGGATCGGGCGCAGCGCGAGGGCAAGGCCGTGGTGCTGACGAAAGATGTTGGCGCGATAGCGATGGATCGCGTGATCGTCGTGCACCAGGATCGCCACGTCGGCGCTGCCGGATGTCTGCAGATCGTGCTGCGCCCGACTGCTCATCGCGGGCTCGACAAACGCGAGGATCGCCTCGGTGGTCACCGCAGCGCCGCGCGTCGCGACGATCTCTCCGCCAACGCGAAAGTGCGGGGCCTTGCCGACCGACAGCAGCACATCGGACGCCCGCTCGTGCACGGCACGCGCCAGCGCATCGCGCAGCACGCCAGGCTCACACGTGACGGCCGTAGCGTTGTCGAGGCCGTGGAAGCTCGGCGCATCGCGGACAGCCGACGACGACTCCGGCGAGGGGAGCGTCGGAGCCACTTGGACCACTGGCGGCTGGGGCGCCGCCTCGGTGGGAGATGGTGCGGGCACGACCGGCACGGATCGGCCCGTCGGAGCGGGTTGCTCCGTGGCGCCGGACGCCTCCGCTTCAGGCCGACGAAAACTCACCCAAACTCCGGGGTTTCGCGGCTCGATGCGCACCACATACCGCTCGCCATCTGCGGCGGCATACGTGGTCTCGAGCACATCCCCGCGGTCCAGCTGGGCGCGCTCATCGGCGGAGGTCACGTCCTCCACCATCTGGGTGACGATCTCATCGCCCGGGTAGGGCATCGACAGCGCCCGCGGCTCGCCCTTGCTCTCGAGACTCGGCGGTTGGCCGGGCGGGAGGATAAGCGCATCCGCCCCCTGCGAAACGATCAGCTGCAGCAACGAGTCGACGACATTCATCGGCCCCAGACTATGCACCACGTGTGCCTGTCCGGCCTGCTGCAATCTCGCGGTCAAACGCGGTTGCTCTGTGCGCGGCTGACGAACTGTCACGAGCGCGTGACTGGCGGGGCGGAAAGTCTCATCAGGCGCGACGCGGGCATCGGCCACGCGGCAGAAGCTTGATAGACTCCCGCCCGACCATGAACATGAAGAAAAATCGTTGGCCTATGACTCTCCTACTCGCTGGCGCTGTCGCATGGGTCGGATGTGGCTCCGACGACGACTCCGGAGATGACGCAGCAACGCCAGGCACCAGCGCAACCGGCAACGTGACCGGAGCCGACTCCGCAGGCGACGACGACGGCTCTGGTGACGACACCGCCACTCCAGCCACCGACACCGCGGCCGACGCGACCGACGCAGCCGAGGAAAGCGGAGGCGCGGGCCCGTCGTTCGAAGACGAGGTCGCGGGGATCATCATGAACAACTGCTCGTGCCATCAGTCCGAGGCGCCGCCCAACGGGCTCAACCTCAGCACGGGATCAGCCTACGCCTCGCTGGTCGGTGTCGATTCGACCGTCGGCATCACGTACGTAACGCCCGGCGATTCGGCGGCGTCGTACATCGTGAACAAGCTCGACGGTACCCACCTCGAAGTGGGCGGCGATGGCTCGATGATGCCACTGGGTGGCGTGATCGCACCCGCCGACCTCGACGCGATCACGGCGTGGATCGACGGCGGCGCTGCTGAGTAGGCAGCGTCCGCGGCCTTCGTGATATGAGCGAGGCGCATGGACGCGCTGCGCGAGTTCTTCGCTGAGCCCACCGTTCTTCGTGTGGGCATCGCGGCCGGATACGTCGCCGCCGTCCTTGTCGCTCGGTTTGGGTTGGTCCGCATCATCCTGCGGACCAGCCTCTCCAACGAGACCAAGCTTCGGTGGCGCGCCCAGCTGCGCAATGCGGTCATCGCCGCGATCCTGCTCGGGGTCACGCTTGTTTGGGCCGAGCAGCTGCGCACGTTCGCCATCTCGATCGTCGCGATCGCGGCCGCCGTCGCCATCTCGACCAAGGAGATCACGGCATGCCTGCTCGGGTCCCTTCTCCGGGCCAGCGGGCGTGGGTTCGTGATCGGCGATCGCGTGCAGATCGGCGATGTCCGGGGTGACGTCATCGATATCGGGCCACTGACGACGTCGCTACTCGAGGTGGGTGTCCCCGCGTCCATCCATGCCCGAACGGGCCGAGCGGTGACGCTCCCCAACAGCGTGTTCCTCACCACCAACGTGTTCAACGCGACGATGTCGAACTTTGCGATGCACGTCGTCCGCATTCCGCTGCGCACCGACGACGACTGGGAAGCATCCGCCGCCCGGCTCCGACGCCTCGGGCGCGAGGCCTCCAGCCAATACTTCGAGGACGCCGCCGAGTCGATGGTTCGACACGCTCGACTCCGGGGCGTAACGCCGCCCACCGTCGAGGCCAAGGTCCACATCGATCCGGTCGAGCCGGGCCGCGTTGATCTGCTGCTGCGCGTGCTGACGCCCGCCCGCGAGCGCGACGCTATCGGCCAGTCGATTATCGTCCGCTTCCTGCGAGGCGACGATGTCCCGCCTCTGAATCCAGCCAGGCCGCCATCCTCCGACGCGGCCGCCTAGCGGCGCGGCTTACCCTCGTCGGCGTCGGTACAAGATGAACGTGATGTCGTCCGGCTTGGAGGGCGCCGCACGCTCGGGACGAAGCATGCGATCGTGGCAGCGCTTGGCCAAGCGCTTCGCAGCATCACCGAGCGGGCCTCGGCGCACCGTCTCGATGATCTCGTGCAGATGGAGGTTGTCGAACAATCCGTCCGTGCCCAAGACCACCGTATCGCGCGCCGCAAGGCCCAGCGTGGGCCCCACCTCGACCTGCATGGCGAGGTCACCCACCGCGTTGGACACGTGGTGACGCTCCGGATGGTGAATGGCCTGCTCTTCGGAGAGTTCACCCGCCGCAAGCATGTAGCCCACCGGTGAGTGATCGACCGTCCGCACCTTGATACGACCACGTTGGCCCGACACAACCAGCGTCGAATCGCCGACGTGGTACGGGCGCAACGAGTCTCCGGTGAGTTCGACGACCGCCACCGTCGTTGCGCCCGCTTTTGGGTCCTGCGTCAGCGTGAGGTTCGCGCGATGGATAGCGTCAACCACGCGGCGTTCAGGGGCCGCGGTCGGGTACTCCAGCGCGTGGGCGATGGCATCGACGACGATCGAAGAGGCCCGATGGCCCCCTCTGCGGCCCCCTACCCCGTCGGCGACGGCGAGCAGCACCCCGTCGCCGCATTCGGCCACCGACAGTGCATCCTCGTTGGGCGCGCCGCCTCGATGCGGCGCCGCAGCGGTGTAAACCCACGCGTCTCCCACCGGAAGCTCAACCCGGCGCGGCTCGGCGAGCGACTCGCCCGCAACGCGGAGAACGGACTCTGCTCCCGTCTTCCCGCGTCGAACAGAGTGCACGCCGGATCGTCGCGCGCCCACCCCATCCGCGTCAACCGCCCGGGCGCGGTACGATGGGGCGATGCATCGCGCCGAGCTGACGATCGACCTCCCCAGCGAGGAACTTCCCTCCGATCCCGTGCTGTTGTCGGTGCTCAAGTGGATCTTTACAACGGAAGAGACGGGGGCACTCGAGCGCGTCACGGGGGACGGCCTGACGTGGTGTCGACGGCTCGTGGGGGCTTGCACTCGGGGCGGGCTCACCGACGTCGTCGCGATGACAGCCGATGACACGGAGCTGTACCTCGATGACCGCGGGAAATTCGAGGACTTCGGCGAGGTCGTGGACGCGGTCGTCAAGCGCGGTGGGCTTCAGGGCGGCTTCAGCGAGCTCCGCGTTGTGCTCTCCGGAACGTACGAAGAGTGGCACGCCGCGGCCACGATTCGTCTTCGCACCGAGGTCGAAAAAGGCGCCCCCGAAATCGACCTCCAGTGGTCGGCGCGGAGCCTGGGCATGCGGGTGCAACCCGGCGAGTCCCCCGCGCAGTATCGGGATCGGATCACGAGCCTCGCCCGCGATCCGTCCGCGGCGATGGCCGCTTTTGCCGCCCCAGAGGTCATGCTCGACAATCTGATCGAGCACTTTGCTCATGAACTCGGGGCTCCACCAGCCCAGAGTCGACGTCGCGTTGTCGTGGTGCCGGGCCCGGTGCAAGTGGGCCGCTTCCGGACCCTTGGGTTTGAGCGTTCGCTCCGCGATCGAACCGTGCGCCCCGTCGCCATCGAGCGCCGCACGGGCGCCTACGACGAACCGCAGGTCTACTACTTCTTCGACCCGTACCACGATCTGTTGTCGTGGATCCTCGCTGCGGAGATCGTCGAAGGGCGCTGGGCGGGCCCCGATGTGGAGCTTGTGGATCATCATGGCAATCCACTCCCCGTGGGGGCAGGCGCATACGCCCAATGGGAAGTGGCTCCCGATGCCGTCGTCATCGGGGATGAGAAGATCGAGGTCAGTGCGGTCGTGCCCGACGTTGCGGGGTTGGATGTCGCGGAGGCCGGAAACCCAAACACGCCCGGATTCGGCGGCGGGTTGAGCTGAGCGGTACCACCGTGGGCTCTGCATCCCATCGACGATCCGCGGTCGCACTCTCCATCGCAGGCTCCGACTCGGGCGGCGGCGCGGGTGTGCAGATGGACCTCCGCACGATGCAGCGCTTGGGCGCCTTTGCGACAACCGCCGTCGCGGCGGTGACCGCTCAAAACCTGGAGGGGGTCACCGAGGTCGCGCTGACGACTGCGTCGCTTCTCGGGGCGCAGATCGACGCGGTGCTCACCGGTTTTCCAGTCGCGGCGATCAAGACGGGCATGCTCGGATCCGCCGCGCTGGTCGGCGTCGTGGCCGACCGGCTACGCGACACCGCTGCCCCGTTGGTGATCGATCCGGTCATGGTCGCAACATCGGGCGCGCGGCTGTTTGGCGACGACCCCACCGAGGCATACGCCGCACTGTGGCCGCGCGCGGCCCTGGTCACCCCGAATCTCGACGAGGCCGCGGTCTTGCTGGGTATGCCCGCGGGCGCAGCCATCGTGCGGGCGGACCTCGACGAAGCCGCAAACGCACTCGCCGAGCGCCTTCAGTGCGCCGTGCTGCTCAAGGGCGGCCACCTCGACGGACCACCGCGCGACACCCTTGTCGCCGACGGCAAAACGATCGCGTGGGAGCACGACCGCATCAACGGCGCCAACACGCACGGGTCGGGCTGCATGCTGTCGGCGGCCATCACAGCCCAGCTTGCTCTGGGCCAACCACTGCCGGAGGCTTGCGGGGCGGCGCTGGCATTTGCCCACGATGCGTTGGCCCGCGGCGCGCAAAACGGCCACGCCGGGCTTGCTGCCGTCGAGGTCGCCCAGGCGGACCCCGACCACGTTCGCGTGACGACCCCCACGGGCTCTTGAGCGGCACAGCCCGCACGCCGCTGGACTCAGCCGCGTGGAGCTTCGGGGTCGGCGCGATGGCTGCGCCGCGGTTTGGCGGCTAAACGCTGGCGGTGTCTCAGCTTTTTCCGGATCGGCGGCTCAACGGCCGAGCGTCGACTTGCGAACGAGAGTCTCCGCTGCGAGACGTGTAACCGAACCGACCGACGGGGATACTACGTCGGCTCGATCAAGGTACTGCCATGCGACTCTTCTGCCTGTCCCTTCTGGCGCTTTCCTTCACAGCCGGCCTTGCCACTGGCTGCGCGGGCGACGACTCCGACTCCACCGATACCGCGGCCAGCACGGGCGACGACAACGGCGATGACCCCCTGGATGAGTCCGCTGGCGACACCGCAGATGGGGTCGCAGACGACACTGCTGGAGCGCCGACGGTCGACGAGGCAGCCGTGCTCGAGGCGGCCAACGCCTTCGCAACCACGATGGACCGCGTCAGCGACGAGCCCCGCGGAAGCCAACATGCGCTCGCTGACACGGTGACCTTCTACGTGCCTGCGGAGCATCGCGAGCTGTACCTGTCGATCGACCCCGACGCTCCGACCGCGGTCACGTTCCCGGAGGGCGCCCTGCTCGTCAAAGAGAACCTGGACGCCGAGGGCAACTCCGACGGCTACTTCGCAATGTACAAGGCGTTCGAGGGCTACGACCCGGAGGGCAACGACTGGTACTGGCTGCGGGTGGACGGCGCGGGAGCCGTGGGCAACGCAGGCGCGGTCGGTTTTTGTAAGGACTGCCACGGCGGAGGCACCGCGGCCGTCTCCGACTTCGTATTCGGCGTCCCGTTGGACAACCGGCTCGAGTAGCACGGCCCTGGCAGCGGCGGCCGACGTCAGCGTCGCCGCGATGCGGCCGTGGGCTCGACGACAACGTCTCGCCTTCGGATTCGATCACGCACGGGACGACGCCTGTCCGGCACCGCGCGCACGGTCGCGACAGAGTTTCTATTCGCCGTCGATGGCGGACCGCACCGCATCGACCAACTGCTGCGGATACCACGGCTTACCCAGCAGGGCCGTGGCCTGCCCGGCGCCAGGCCCCGCATCTGCGTAGCCGCTGCTCAGGATGACCGGGAGATCCGGAGAGTGCGTGCGAAGCTTCGCGAGCACCTCTGCCCCCGTCAGCTCTGGCATCATGGCATCGAGGACAACCGCCACGACACGACCACCGTGGGTGTCGAACACTTGGAGTGCCTCCTTGCCGTCGCGCGCCTCGACAACCTCAAAGCCCCCGTGCTCGAGCACGGACCGCGCCAGCGCCCGGACGCCGTCCTCATCGTCCGCGACCAAGACAAGTTCGCTGGCTGGAGTTGGGGCCGTCGTTGGCGTCGTTGGAGCCGCGGTCGTCGAGTCCTGCGAGGTTAGCTGTGCGGGTGCGGGCGCCTGCGGCAATGCGATCGAGAACGTCGTGCCGCGTCCGGGTGCCGTATCGACCCACATCGCGCCACCGTGTCCGCGGACGACCCCGAGCACCGCCGACATTCCGAGCCCCCGCCCCGTCGCCTTGGTGGTGAAGAAGGGGTCAAACAAGCGTTCGAGCGTGGCCTCGGTCATCCCCGCCCCGTCGTCCGCGACCTCGATCTCAACGTACGGCCCGGGCTCAACAGGACCCAACACGCCGTCGTCCGGCTGATCCGCCGCGATCACGCGGGGCCTGACGGTCACCCCCACCCGCCCTGCGTCGTCACCGATCGCCTCCAGTGCGTTGGTGACCAGGTTCATGACCAGTTGCCGCAGCTGGGTAAGATCGCCCGCAACCCATTGCTCCTCCACGCCAGAGAAGCACACCTCCGCCTGCGCGTGCGCAGAAACCCGGGCCAGGGTGGTCGTCTCGCGGGCGAGCGTCGTCACATCCGCGATCTCGCACGAAACGCCACCGCTTCCCGCGTAGGCCAGCATCTGGGTCGCAAGCTCCGAGGTGCGCAGCGCCGCGATTTCAGCGCGCTCAATCGCCGGACGCGCGCGGTGCTCACCGCCGATCCCTTGTCCCGCCTCGGCCAGGCTTGCGACGACAATCGTCATCAGGTTGTTGACGTCATGGGCTACGCCGCCCGCCAGGACGCGTAGGCTCTCCATGTTCTGGGCGCGAAGCAGCCGCAATTCCAGACGCCGCCGCTCTTCCTCGACGCCGCGGCGCTCGGCCACAAACCGTAAGCGGCCTGCAGCGACCGCGATCTGCCCCGCCATCGCCTCGAGGATCTCCAGCTCGAACGCGGTCGGTAGACACACCCCCTCGTCGTTGAAACTACCCATCCCAAACGCGCCCAGGCATTGGTCGAGCAGAACGAGCGGGATATTGATGATCGTCCGATTGCCGATCGCTGCAACCAGGTCTTTGTTCGTCCGAGGATCTGTACGCGCGTCCTCGACAACGACGGGACCGTCCGCATCGATGACCGCTTGAACCAGAGCATCGGTTGCGACGTCGAGCGTCGGCGCGTGCTCCCACTGCACGGCCGATGCCGTCCCCGACGACCCGAGCCGACGGACGACGGGGCTGTCATCCGTCGGGCGGATGAACAACCAGTAGTTGTTGTAGCGCGTGTGGATCTGCGCCTCCTGCTCGGCAAGCGCCACCAGCTCACCAAACGTCGATGCCAGATGCAGCCGCTTGGACCACGCGGCGATCTGCTGCCGCACCCGCTCGCGCCGACGCTCCTCGGTCACATCGCGCACAAAGCCAACGACGGTACCGGACTCGGTCCGATGGGCCTGCACCCGCAGGTAGGGCGCGTCCGGCCCAATGACACCCGTGGTGCCTTCGACACACAGCTCCGCTGCACCACGAGCCCACGCTTGCCGCAGTCGGTCGCCAATCTCGCCGCCCAAGCACGCCCACAGCGTCTCGCCATGCGATGGAGAACGCGTCCTCACCGTGGTCGTCCACGCGGGATTCACGTGCACGACGAGGCCAGCCCGGTCGGCCACGAACGTGGCCAACGGCAGTGCCTCGTATGCCGCCGCCCGATGGGCGGCAGCCGCTTGTCCCTCATCGCCGATGGGCCGAAGTGTAGCGCCTCAGGGTCAGGGCAGTGACGATGCGCCATTGTCGCACAGAGGCCCACAACGTAGGCCGCCCAAAAAGAAATCGACGCTCGGTGAGGAAGTTTCAGGGCCCGGTCGCCTACTGGGCATGCGAAGCCGCCCGCCCCGCCTATCTCTGCTTGGTACGCTGACTCTCGCGCTGGCTGCCCCGGCGAGCGCTTTTGCGGCGCCTCCAACAGCCAAGCCCAAAGTGAAGCCGCTGCCCGGCGTCAAGGGCCCCGGCAAGGCCGCCTCGCTCAAGCACAGGTTGGCCGGCAAACGCCCACAGCTGGACAACGATTCGCTGCTCGCGTTTCAGCTCAAGGCCGAGACCCCCAAAAAGAAGGGCTCGATCGGTGCGTTTGGCGGCAAGACCGTCGAGGTCGCCAAAGGGATCTCGCTCACGCTCCCTGCCATCGAGGCCAAAGCGTTCACAGAGCACAAATCGATCGCCAAGACGCTCAAGGGCCTGTCGGGCAAAGCGGTGTTTGGCAGCGTCCGGCAGAGCACTGAAGTCTACGAGTTCAAGGACTCGTTTGTGCTCGTTCGCAGCACGGGTGCAACGGTTTCCAACCCCAAGCTCGTGAAGTCCAAGGCGCCCCTTTTCGCCCGCTTGACCGACGGTAAGTCGCACAAGGTCATCCAATCCAAGCTCACGGCCGAATCCAAGAAGGGGTTCGCTGCGTTCAAGACCGAGGTGGCGGGATATCCGGCGGGACACCCGCTCCGCAAGGCGATGGCCAAGGGCGACCAGGCGCTCCTCGACGCGCTGGCGAGCGGAGTCGGTGATGTCGAGATCGTCGACACGTTGCACATTCCAAAGCGGGCGCCCAAGACGACCTCCGCTGGCTTGCAGATTCCCAAGGTGATCGGCGGCCGACTCGACTACTCCAAGAAGAAATCACTGCGCGGGACCAAGCCCAGCAAATCGCTGCCGGGAGCCAAGCCCGGCAGGTCGCAGTTCACGATCAAAGACGACCAAGCCGCCGCCGCGCTTGGCAGTACGCTCGCGGACGCGGCAGCCGGCGCCTCCGACGGCGGCGGTTTTCACGAAACCGCGGAGTTCATGGCCGGCAATACCTGGGCCGAGAGCTGGACATGGCAGCGTCGTTGGAACGTACCGTCCGGCTTCCTGCGCGTCACGCTGGGCGCGAGCTACGGGTTCGGCCTCCGCATCCCCATTGAAGTCAAAACGAAGATGAGCCCGGCATGGGTCTGCGACGACGGGGTCGACTACGAGCGCAGGAACCGCTCGTTCAAGCTCGACGTGAAGGCCGAAGCCAAGGACGGCGACGTTGCATTCTATCGGCGAGCCCAGATGCCCGAGGACAAGATCCTCAACGGCGACGAGCTCGCACTGCAGGCGAGTGTCGGCTACGGGATCAAGCTCCGCCTGCTGTGGAAGACCCTGGTCAACCGCCCGTACAAGGAACTCGGCGTGGACTGGGGTAGTGATTTCGATCCGCCGCAAGGATCGGCGACCCAGCGCGTCACCGACATCTTCTTGCCAGCCAGCGCCACGCACACCGCGTTCTCGATAGGTCCCCTCAGTGGCTCGGCTCGGCTCGGGTTCCGGGTCGATGTCTCAGGCAAGGTTCACACGCGGGTCACCGCCCGGCAGGGCAGCACATCGGTGCCCGTGCTGCAGCGGCCGTCGAGCTCCACGGGGGCCAGCGGGCCGGCCACCTCGATGCCCCAGGTGCTCACGCTCGCAAACGCGGGCTGGAAAAAATACACATTCCGCCTGCGCAACGGGACCCGCAACGGCGGTGCCCCCGTCCCCAACTACAACCAGCAGTTCGGGTTTCGGATCGACCAGGTTGGCTACGACTCGAGCTGGTCGGTGGTGCCGGGTGTCAAGGTCAACGCCAATGCCTCGTACGCGGGCTACGGCGTCCACGGCACGTGGACCTTCTGGCTCGACAGCGCGCGGGTTCCGATCGGGTCCATCGACCTCGGCCATCACCCCGGCACGCGACGCAAGCATCAGAACTTCGGCGGCCGGAAGATCTGGCACCTCGACACTCCCGGTGACACCCGCTGGTGCGCCGATAACAACCCGGCCGTGTGAATGTGTATGATGCGACACAATGAGGGTCGGGACGGCCGATGAGCCGCAAACGCCGGACTTCGAGCGGATCCGACGCGTACTCGAGCGGTGCGTGCACAAGGTCTGCCCCAGCGACTTGCGGCCCATCGCCGAGGATTTGGTCCAGGGGGCAGCAACACAGCTCTGGGCCCGGATGCAGGCGGCAGAGCAGCCCGTCGAGTATGGCTCGGCCTACCTGTGGCGCGTTGCCAATCACGCGGTCATCGACGAGATCCGACGGCGCCGACGCAACCGTGAAGACCCGGACGCGCACGCGGATCATCTCGTATCCGAACGCGGCGACCCTGCCGACGCCGAGCGGCGCCGTCGCGTCCTTGTCGCTGTTCGAGCGTGCCTGGCCGATGCACCCGCCAACCGCCGCGCCGCCCTTGGGCTCCACCTGCAAGGGCTTCGCCTGGCGGAGATCGCCAAAGCGCTGCGCTGCGAGGTCAAGCGGATCGACAACCTCGTCTACCGTGGCCTTGCGGCGCTGCGCGAGTGCCTGCTCGGAAAGGGAGTTCGCCCATGAGTGAGACCGAATCCGATCGCCGCTTGCGAGCCTTGCTGCGCGACGAAGCGGGCGACCCCTCAGATACCCCCGACCCCGAGTTTGACGCGCAGGTGGAGGCGCTGCTCAGCGGTGACCTCGACGAAGCCGAAGCGCAAGACCTCGCCGGCCAGCTGCTCGATGATCCGGAGCTCGCCTTTCAGGTGCGGGTCGCGGTCGAGATGCAGCACGCGCGCGAGGAGGAGGAAGCCGCGGCCGCCCCCGCAGTCACGCGTTCGAATGCGGGGTCGCGCTGGGCATGGGCGACGGCATTTGCCGCTGCCGCGGCGCTGCTGGTGTTCGTCGTCGCACGACCGCCGCCGCTCCCGCCCGGGGGCGAGTCGCCCGTTCGCTCTGGCACCTTCCCACTGCTGGCGCCCACCCAACCCTCGGCGACACTGCCGCGAGACGCGTTTGTGCTCGAGTGGACGGGCGGCCCCACGGGCGCCGTCTACGAGCTGTTTGTGACCACGCCCTCCCTGCAGCCCGTGTACCAGGCCCGCGAACTGCCGGCACCACGTCACACGGTGCCAGCTTCCGCCCTCAAGCCCTACCCCACGGGCTCACGCTTCGTCTGGCGTGTCGTCGCGGTCACCGACGAAGGCCGCCGTATCCACTCGACCGCATTCGAGGCCATCGTTCGATGACCGTGTCGATGATCGCGACAGGGGTCGCCGCGATCATCGGTACGATCGTTGCGTTCGCGCCGCCCGAGCCGATCGACCCCCTCGCCCGCTGCGACCAGCGCGTCCTTGCCCTCCCGCAAGCGGAGCGTGACTACCAGTGCTACGCGGGCGTGGCCCGACAAGGTGAGTCCACCGTCGTCCTGGATCACCTGCGCAGCCTGACCCGCGCCCACCCCGACGACGGACGCATGTGGCTTGCGCTCGGCGCAATGGAGGGTGACTTCGGCAACGACCCCAGCGAGCCCCTGCGCATCGCCGTCCGCACGCTCGCGGCCCAAGGCCTGCCGCAGTACCAGATCCAGGCGCAGCTCAACCTCGCGCGGCGCTTGTCTCGGGAGGGCGACAGCGACGGCGCCTGGGTGCTGCTCACGGAGGCCCGCGAAGTCGCCGATGCGCTGCAGCATCCCATCCTCTCCGCCATCGTCGAGTTCGACACCCTGGGCGAGGTCGCCAAGCAACTCGACGGGGACTTACTGGCCGCATATCGCCGTGCGAGCGACGCCTACGCTGCGCTCCCCGACAACGCGCCCTATCCCGTTCGTCGCAACGGGCTGCAGCTGCTCGCTCGCGCCGCCCGCTCGCTTGGGCGCACCCGGCTGGCCGCCAGTCTCGCCCAAGACGCCGCCCAGATCGCCGAAGACGCTGGCGACACGCACTCCGCACTGCACGCGTGGCGCTCGGTTGCCCGCAACCAGCTGCGCGAAAAACTCATCGGCAATGATCCCAACGCGGTCGCAAGCTTCCGCCAGCGGCTGCAGGCGCTCCTCATCCGGACGGTCGAGCTCGACAACCCGCTCGCCGAGCTCAGCGTACGCGTGGATCTGGCCTACACGGCGCCTCCCGCCGAGCAACCACAGGCGTGGGCTGCCTGCCACGCGCTGGCCAAAGCGCTCGATGCCTCCGGTGCCGCGGCCACGTGCAAGGGCGGACTTGCCGAGTCGCTCGCCGCGACCCAACCGCAACGGGCCTCGGCGCTCGCGGCAGAGCTGGTCGCCAGCGCGCGCAGCTCCACGTCCGCGCGCAGCCTCGCCGATGCCCATCGCGTGCAGGGAACGGTCGCAACGACGATCGGCGACCACGATGCCGCGTGGCAAGCGTGGCAGGCGATGTTCGATGCGTTTGAGCAGATCACCAGCGCCCCCACGGATGCGGAGCTGCGTGGCCTGCTACGCGCCGACGGAAGCGAGCGATACCGGGTGGCTGCCGGATCCACGCTCGCGGCCGACCCCACCGACCGCGTCGCGCTGAAGCGGGCGTTTGAGGCGATGGAGCGGATGCGCGGCCGAGAAACGCTCGAGTTCTCGCGGCGCGCGGGCCTGGCGGGGCACTCGCCCACAAGCCCCATCACCCTCGACGACGTCACGGGCCACATCCGCGACGACACCGCCCTGATCGTGTTTCAAGTTGGTCAGGGGCACGATGTGGCCGGGCAAACGCTCGGGGGCTCATGGGCGCTTGTCATCACGGCCAACGGTGCCCGCGCGTTTGGCCTGCCCGATGCTGGGGTGCTCGACCCCGCGGTCGCGATGGTCGCAGACGGTCTTGCCGGCCCCGCATCACAATCAGCCTCCGCCAGCAGCGAAGCGCTGTACACCATGCTCCTCGAAGAGCCCCTGCGAGATCTGCCGCCTACGGTTCGACGACTCGTGGTGCTTCCCGACGGCCAGCTGCACCGTCTGCCGTTGGGCGCGCTCCTGCACGAGGGGCAACCGCTCAGCGCACGGTTTGCGGTGTCCGCGGCCGCCTCGGCGACGACTTGGGTCGGCTCGCTCGGACGCGGGGCACTGCCGCGCAGCTTGGTCGCCCTTGCCGATCCGTCGCCCGCACCTGTGGTCGAGAGCACCTTTGGCTTGGCCACGCCGCTGGGCCGCCTGCCAGACGCGCGAAGGGAATCCGAGCTCGCCGCACACTTCGTTGGAGGCCACAGCCGCGTGCTCATCGGGGATGCCGCGAGCGAAGCGGTTCTCAAGGAGGCGCGACAGCGCGGGGTCTTGCACATCGCCGCCCACGCGGTCGTGGATCACGCCCGTCCCGAAGCTTCACGACTGCTGTTGGCCGCAGGCGACGGCGAGGATGGCCATGTGTCTCTGGACGAGCTCAGCGCGCTCGAGCTCGACGGCGCCCTCGTCGTGTTGGCCGCGTGCCAGGGCGCCGACGGCGAACTGCTGGCCGCGGAGGGCGCGTTGTCGCCCGCTCAAGCGCTCTTTGCCGCGGGTGCTGGGACGGTGGTCGCAGGCCTGTGGCCCGTGCAGGACGCCGAGGCCGCCGCCTTCTTCTCGGAGTTTTACGCCGGCCTCGACGACGGCTTGGCGGTCGACCAAGCCGTCTCCCGAGCGCAGGAACATCGACGCCTCGCGGGAGCCCCCACGTCGGCATGGGCGGGGTTTGTGGTGTACGGAGACGGCAGCGTGACGTTGGAGCCACCACCCGGGCCCCAGACGTGGCACTGGGCCCTGTTCGCGGCCGCGCTGGGGGCACTTGCGGGCCTGGGGAGCCGCCGCGCTTTTCGTGTCTTTTTTCTGCCGGGTCGGTGAGGAACTCGCGGCGTCCCGACGCCTTACGAGGGCCAATGAAACACGCCTACCTTCGTAGATTCTTGTGCACCGCCATTATCGCCGCCGGATTCGGTGCGGGGTCCACCGCGATGGCCAAGCAGACGATTTCGCTCGCGCTCCACAACGACACCCCGGACTCCCGCATGACCTGCCAAGTCCACAAGGTCGTGACCAACACTGCGGGGCGTGACGTAGAGACCTTGCTCAAGACCTACAACGTCAAGCCCAAGAACCAGCGCTCGCAGAGTGTTCGCAACAAACCGCAGAACTTCAGTCTGGCGGTGAAGTACATCATCAAGCGCCTGGATGGGAGCGTCGTGTACCCACGGCTCAAGCTCACTTGCGAGCTGGCGGGTGCCAACTCGAGAAACCACAGCCCCGAGTGGAACAACGTCGCCAAGCCGTTTCGCCAGCACCGCTTTTTCGGCAGCTGCCGCTCGGGTGCCTACTGCACCGCTCGCGTCGACCGTCGCTAACCCGCCGCCCGTCCGATAAGAATCGCAACGATCCGGTGTAACCGTTTCGCACGCATGTCCATACCCTCCACCGTCCGCTGAAACGGACGGGAGGATTGGAGCAATGGACGTACGATTTGGAAAGGGTTTGGCCCTGGCAACAGGATTGGTCTGCGCACTCACCGGCTGCGATAGCGAAAGCGACAGTGGCGACGGGCTGGAGAATACGGAGGTTCGCGCCGTCGAGTTTGAGTTCAAAGGACTCGAATCATTGGGCGAGGACTACGTTTACGAGGGCTGGATCCTCGTCGACGGCGTGGCGCTCTCGGCCGGTCGCTTCACCGTCGATGCCGAAGGGGTCCCTTCCATTGACCGCTTTGAGATCTCGGCTTCCGACGCCGATCGTGCCAGTAAGTATGTGCTGACGATCGAGCCAGCGGTCGGCGACGACCCAGCTCCGGCAGCGACCAAGCTGATGGGCGGTAGCTTCGACAACGATACCGCCGTCCTCTCTGTGGCCGACGGCTCGGCATTCGCCGACGACTTCACCAGCGGTGCGGCGAAGTTCCTGCTCGAGACGCCGACCAGCGAGGACCCCGCTGACTACGCCAACGGCATCTGGTTTCTCGACGTGTCGGCCGGCACCCCGTCGATCGACCTCCCGGATCTGCCCGAGGGCTGGATGTACGAGGGCTGGGTCGTGACCGAGGACGGGCCGATCACGACCGGACGGTTCAAATCGGCGACGGGCACCGACAGCGATGGCGCGGGCCCGACCGCAGGTCCGGCCGACTTTCCCGGCTTCCCCGGTCAGGACTTCATCGACCCGGCGATGTCATTGGTCGGGACGACGGTCGTCATCTCGGTCGAGCCCGAGCCCGACGACTCTCCTGCCCCGTTCGCGCTCAAGCCCTTGGTGATGCCCGCCGTCGAAGACGTCGCCGACAAGGGCCTGCAGTCGATGGAGAACAACGCACTGGCGACCAACCCAACCGGAACTGCGACGCTGCGCTAGCGGTCAGCGACCAGGCTCCCGCGTCGCTCAGTCTGCAACGCGGGACAGGTCGAAGACCCCGAACTTGATGGGCGCCATGCGGCGGAACAACGCATGCATCTCATCGACGGTCGGCCAAAACTCGGCATCGGTGCGCCCCACCCCGAACCTGGCGTGCAGCGCCACGTAGTCGGGCTTGAGCCGCAGGGTGCTCACCCCCTCAGCGAAATCCGCCAGCTCAGCCTCAGGCACCACGAACAGCGCGTTGGGGTACGTGCCCACAAAACCGCGGGCGACGGTCAGCGTGTCCTCGGTTCGCGCCCGACGTTTGTCCTCGAGCAGTGGCTGGGCGACGTTGAGGTGCGCCGAGTTCCGAATCAGACTGAAGGCCGCCGGGCCCTGTGCGCCATCGGGGACAAGCAAGAACGAGACCTCGGGAAGGCGGCTGGCCGCCACCCCGACGATAGAGCCAAGCCGACTCAGCGCCGTGGTGGTCGAGGCCGTGACCCCGTCGTTCCCCACGGTGTACGTACCCTCGCTGACCGGGGCAAAGCGTTCACGCAGCATCTCGTACAGCTCGAGCTTGGGGGTGGCGGTCTTGTATTGGATGTCGGTGCGAACGTCGATGTCGTTGAGTCGGCCCAAGACCGCGTAGAGCGGCTCGGGAGCGCCGCGGTACCAGAAGTCCCGTTCTTTCTTGCGCGCCGCGGGGGGCACAAATCCCAAGAACGTGAACTCGGCCTCCATACGGAGGAAGTCCATCGCGGTGCGCGTGGCCAGCTGGTGGCCGACATTGCCGTAGACATCAAAGCCCGCCACGAGCAGGTAGTGGATGCGCTCGAGGAGCGGATAGCCCAGCACCCAGGCCGTCTTGGGCGGGTCTCCGACCATGCCGCGCACCACCGATGCGCTGTCGAAGTGGCGAAAAACCGTGAGCGCCGCGTTCGGGTTGTGGCCGTCTCCATCCCACAGCATGTCGAGCTTCACGCCGTGGGTACCGAACTCCGCTTGGATGACCTTCTCCTTGGCATCCATATAGCTCTTTTGGCGCGCAGCATCGCGCATCCAGGTCCTCACCGGCGGCGCGCTGGAGCCGGCCGCGGCCGGCATTCGCAAGTCGTCGGCGTGGTCGTGCAGGAACTTGGCGTCAAAGAGCTTGGTGTCGAGATCCGGATCGATAAAGAAGATGTGGAAGTGGTCGTTGATGACGTTGAGCGCGATAGGCCCGCGACACACCGCCCCCTTGATAAACCCCATGATGGTGAACTCGGACTCGTCGAGCATGAAGCGGTAGCGCGAAGGCACCGGCAGCTCGTGAAACGACTCGAATGGGTTGGAGGCGACCTCGGCGGTGTACGCGGGCAGTGCGGTCACGGGGAACTCGGCATCGAAGAACAACTCCCGCCACCGCGCCATCCGGGCCCTGTCGAGGCGGTACGGCAAGTGAAGCTTGGCGACCAAGGACTCGCGAACCGGCGACAGTCGATAGTACGGGCGCGCGACGCCCGGGTCATCGTAGGGCCGACGCGTCCCGATCCTGTCGATGGCCGTCCCCGGAGGGGTCCGCGAACGCACCATCTCGAAGAACTGCGGGGCGCCATCCGATGGTGCGTTCGCG
>Ga0316189_10001705_pt1 | contig 21809 bp, 21 predicted proteins | sample LowCovwburrow_MG_FD_204930 | JGI IMG/M metagenome (GOLD analysis project Ga0316189, IMG submission 204930) | Coastal sediment microbial communities from Maine, United States - Lowes Cove worm burrow | ecosystem: Environmental > Aquatic > Marine > Coastal > Sediment | place: USA: Maine... | reverse complement strand
TTTCGTCGCCTGATCGCCCGTCGGAAAAGTCGACCGCGCCAATCTGCCACTTTGCTGGCGGCAATGGCAGCCCTGATCTGTGTGGTCGTCATTCCAGGCAGCTCGGAGGTATGGGCGGACGAAATCGAACGGGAGCGAGCAAAAACAGTTATCGAGGAAGTGCTTGCAGATGATACCTTCGGGAAAAAGCAGACCTTCACCTACTGGAAATACACAGGTGACCGCAATCAAGGCGATTCCGAGTCTGGTCTGTTGGATCTGGTCATCGACTTCGTCGAGGGTTTTCTGCAGGGGTTCGCCGTGGTGGGTGAAGTCCTGCTGTGGGTCGTCAGTGGAACCGGGCTGGCCTATCTTGGCTACAGGATTCTATCCAACCGGGAAATTTTGACGCGTCGACGGCCCGGGTCCGGCAGACGAGGGGAGCCACCAGCCGTGCTGTTCGGGCTGGATGTCAGTCCGCAGAATCTGCCGCAGGATATTGGCCGGCAGGTGCGATCTCGGCTGGAGACAAGAGATGTGCGGGGGGCGTTGAGTCTGCTGTACCGGGGGGCTCTGGCCAAGCTGGTACACCAGGAGCAGCTTGAGGTCCCGGACAGCGCGACCGAGGGGGAGTGTCTGCGGCTGGTGACAGCGGAGCGCTCCGCGCGGGAAGCAGATTTTTTTCAGCGTCTGACCCTGCTCTGGGTTGGGCTGGCCTACGATCATCAGTTGCCAGACCTCAACCTGGTCGGTGGCCTGTGCCAGGAGTGGGAGTCGCAGTGGGAGCGGGAGGTCCAAGGTGTCGACTAGATTGTCGATTCTTCTGGGCGGGTTGTTGCTGGTCGGTCTGGCCGCTTGGGGATTACATTGGTTTCTGACCAATCACGAACGGCACAGCAGGGAGATTCGAACTGAGGTCTCTCCCCAGGCCAGGCGTAACCCATACCTTGCAGCAGAGCGTTTTCTGTCACGCCTAGGGGTAGTGTGCGAGAGTGTCAGTGGACGGGACCGCCTGTTGCAGCCCCCCGAGGAGCCTGGCCTCCTGCTGGTCAACAACCTGGGGCCGAGCCTGCCGCCGGGCCGGGAAAAAGATCTCCTGAGATGGGTTAGGCAGGGCGGTCATCTGGTAGTGATTCCCAGACAGGAGTGGGATGCCGAACTGGAAACCAGTGGCAATCATCTGCTCGACGAGTTTGGTGTCCGGCTGCTCGTTGTGCAACTGACGGCGGACGAGGAAGAAATCACAGAGGACGCAATTGACGGGGAGTCTGAGTCGGAACCGGCTGTTCCGGTGACGCTCCAAATACCCGGTTCACAGCAGCCGGTTGAAGTCGATTTCAATCGCAACCGAATCCTGATCGATCATGATAGCCAGGCAGATTGGAGTGGGGCCGAGGAGGAGCTCGGCTACATGCTGCAGTTCGAGCTGGGCCAGGGACGATTGACGGTGCTCAGCGACGATCGTTTTTTTACCAACGACGCCATTGACCGTTGGGATCATGCGTTTTTTCTGGCACAGCTGGCCGAGGGACACGATCGGGCCTGGCTTCTTTACAGCAGTAAAATGCCCTCATTGCTCCGGCTGCTTTGGCATTCCGCCCCGCAGTTGCTGGTCTGCTGCCTGGTGTTGCTGCTGCTGATCGTCTGGCGCATGGGATTGCGCAGCGGGCCGCTGCTCCGCAGCAGCTCGGCATCCCGGCGCAGCCTGATGGAGCACCTGGACGCAGCCGCGGGTTACGCCTGGCGTACCGATGGCGCCCGGCAGATGTACACAGCCTCCCAGCGGGCGCTGGAGCAGGCCTGGCGCCGACGTCATCTGATACTGGACAGAATGGATCGAAAGAGGTGCTGCGATTGGATCGCGGCTAGAGTTGGATTGACACCCGGGGAGGTGGAAACAGCGCTCTACGGGGGTTATTCCAGCGAGCAGGAATTTATCAAAGTGAGTGCCGTGCAGCAGAGACTTGCGGTTCAGCTACGCAGTGAACGAGGGGAGCGACAATGAACAAAGGGGATCGGCAGTCGACTGAATCGCCGGCGCAGGCCATGGAGCTGGTCCAGAAACTGGAATCAGAACTGCAGCGAGCGGTGATTGGCCAGCGGCAGGTGGTCCGGGAACTGGTGATCGGGCTGCTGGCGGCCGGGCACCTGATGGTGGAAGGGTTGCCCGGAATGGGCAAGACACTGCTGGTCCGCAGCATTGCAGCCGCAGTGGGTGGCAAGTTCAGCCGGGTCCAGTTCACGCCTGATTTGATGCCCAGTGACATCAGCGGTCACGCCATGTTTGATCTGAAATCTCAATCCTTCCGGGTGCGTAAAGGGCCTGTATTCTGCAATTTTCTGTTGGCGGACGAGATCAACCGGGCACCGGCCAAGACCCAGTCAGCATTGCTGGAGGTGATGCAGGAGCAGCAGGTCACCATTGAAGGCCGGTCTTTTCCGGTCGATCTGCCGTTCCTGGTGCTGGCCACTCAGAATCCCATCGAGCAGGAGGGCACCTACCCTCTGCCCCAGGCCCAGTTGGATCGCTTCCTATTGAAGGTCTTCATCGATTACCCGGATGAGGGAGACGAGCAGGCGATGGTGCAGCAGGTGACTGGAAACGCAGTGGGGGATCGGCTGGATACCTCGGCGATACGCACTATCCTGCAACCAGAGCAGGTCGTCCAGCTGCAGGAGCATACGGCCCGCCTGAAGGTGGACGAACAGATTGTTGCCTACGCCGTGCGTATAGCCCGGGCCGCACGACAGTGGAATGGTATTGAAGTGGGGGCCGGCCCCCGGGGCAGTATTGCCCTGCTGCGGGCCGCCCGGGCCCATGCCTTGCTGCAGGGCAATGGTTTCGTTACACCGGACGATGTCAAGGTAGTTGCCCCAGCGGCGCTGCGGCATCGTCTTAAACTGTCCACTGATATGGAGATAGAAGGGTACAGCCCGGACGATGTGCTGGCCGATATTCTTGCCAACGTGGACGCGCCGAGGGTATGACGCCTTCCCGGTCGCTACTGATTGCCCTGGCCCTGCTCTGCTCGGCAGCATTGCCGGCGGTATTCCTTCCCTGGCTGCAACCCTTCTGGAAGGCCTTGGCGGGTGGCCTGGCCGGGCTCAGCATACTGGATCTGTTCCTGGGTCGGCGGGTCCCGGAGATCGAATTGAGAAGAGAGATCAGACACAGCATTCCGGTTGCTGTCTGGTCAAAGGTTACGTTATCCCTGGAGAACCGGGGCAGCAGAAGGCTCCGGCTCAGAATTCATGATCACCATCCCCTTTGGTTCGAAGCAGAATCCCTTCCCCTCGAACTGAAACTGCCGGCCAGGCGAACCCTGCGCACCGTCTACCGGGTGCGCCCAGGCCGTCGCGGCGATGGTTTTTTCAGTGGTGTTGATCTGCTGTGGGCGTCGCCGCTGGGCTTGTGGCAACAGAAAAGATTTTTACAGCAGTCGGAAAGGGTCCGGGTGTTCCCGAACTTTCGTGAAATCGCCCGCTATGCGCTGTTAGCGACTGATCATCGATTGAGTCGGATGGGGGTCCGCCGCCGCCAGCGCCGTGGTGAGGGAAGCGATTTTCATCAGTTGCGTGAATACCGCGCCGGTGACAGCCTGAGGCAGATCGATTGGAAGGCGACCTCTCGGTACCATCGACTTATCTCCAAAGAGTATCAGGATGAACGCGATCAGCAGGTGGTTTTCATGCTGGATTGCGGGCGTCGCATGCGCCATGTCGAGCAGGGAAGTGCGCATCTCGATCAAGCACTGAATGCGATGCTGCTGTTGAGCCATGTCGCCGCGCGACAGGGCGATGCCGTGGGTTTTCTCTCTTTTGGAGGGACCAGTCGATGGTTTCCACCCCAGAAGGGGGGAGGGCTGGTGCGAGCTATGCTGGCCGGCACCTATGACATTGAATCATCTACCGCCGCCGCCGATTATCTGTTTGCGGCCCGTGAGTTGCTGCCCCGGCAGAAGCGTCGGGCGCTGGTGGTGATTATGACCAATACCCGCGACGAGGACCATGCGGATCTGGTTTCCGCAGTGCGTTTGCTGCAGCGCAGACACCTGGTGGTGGTGGCCAATCTGCGGGAATCGGTGCTGGATCGGACGATATCGCAACCGGTCCGGGATTTTGACGCGGCGCTGAGGTTCCAAGCCGTGGGTGAATACCTTGACAGCCGTCGACGAAGTCTCGGCGAGCTGAGACACCTGGGGGCATTGGTGCTCGATCTGCTGGCACCGCAGTTACCCGTGGCGCTGGTCAACAACTATCTCAGCATCAAGGCGTCGAACGCATTATAGTTATTATTGAGTCCTCTGTTCAGCCAGGCTGCATGGCGTTACGAGGAATGGGCAGGGGTCTCGCCTACGCCCCGACGTTGTATTGTGCAGGGCGGGTGTATACCTGCTTGGAATGTCAGAACGCGGAAGGGGATGGAAAGTGACACTGCAAGCGATACGCGAAGTTCTGTTCTGGTGTTCGATTATTAATCTCGCATTACTGCTCGGGTGGTTTGTGGTTTTTACTGCAGCACACGATTGGATATACCGCGTTCACGGGAAGTGGTTCGATATCTCCCGCGACAGATTTGATGCGATTCACTATGCGGGTATGGCGCTCTACAAAATAGGGATTCTCCTGTTTAACCTGGTTCCCTTTATCGTCCTGCTCATCGTTGACTGATTGGCTCGGGAAGCTGGAGGGGCCATGCGATCAGAGGCGGAACAGCCGTGGACGGTTGTCTCGAGAATGAGATTGTGCAGGGTGTGATAGCAATCCTTCTGGTGGTGCTGATACTCGGTCTTTTCGGCTGGCTAAAATTCAGGCGAGATAGCAAGACGGTCGCCCGGTTACTGGAAAATGCCGGATTGGAAAGATCGCCTGTGAACAGAAGGGCGAAGCGAGGCGTTGGCGTGCGCGGGCAGGCTAAGCAACAGCATATGAAGAGCATCTGGAAAAGGCTTGGCGTCAAACGCAGGGGCCGCGACAGGGACTGACTGATAGTGTTTCGAATGGCGATAATTGTCGAGAAATACAAGAAAAATTCCTATGGATCCGGGTGCTGGGTTACTGGTATCCGGAGTATTGGGGAGAGTACAATCCAGTTGTCTGAATGATATAGGCAGGAGCAGGAGGGGATGAAAAAGCTAATACCGTTGTTTGTACCTTTTCTAATCAGCGGTTGTGTCACTCTCGATTCGATGATTGGCCAGAAAACGGTTGATGATAACCTGGTTGGGATATGGAACGGCGAATATGACAAACAGGATGGAAGCCACGTCGAATGGACCCAGGTAAGAAATGGGGACGGTCGTTACCTGACTTTTTTCAAAGTCAGGAAATCTAGCGGCGATACCAGTGAGTCCGTAGAGTCGGGTAACTGGTGGGTGGAAGACAGACTGTTTCATGAGATCAACCCGAAATGGGCCAAGCAGCCTTTCGCATACAAATACACTTTTTATAATGCTGACTGCCTGAAATTTGAACAGTCTGGACGGGCTGAAACAGCCAATGAAAACGGGCTGTATTCGTTTACCGAATGTAAAAAAAGAGCGAATCCTTAACAATACATACCGCTGGAAGCGGGGATTTTCCCGGCCGGAATAACTCGGCGTGCGGGAAACCAACCTAAGGTTGGGGTTGTCGAACCTTTAATATGCGGTCACTTGTTTCCGGGGAAGACTTGTAGCCATGAGAGTTTGGAAATAGACCGGAAAGTGGGTCGTGGGTGACACCCTATGCAAAAAAAAACAAAGAAACTCATTGTCTTGTCTAACGCTTTGCTGTTCCTCACGGCAGCTCAGGCACCCTTCGCTGACGACTGGATGCAGAGTTCCCTGGTGCAGGATTTGATGATTACCCTGGCCGCCAGGGAGCGGATGCATGACGAATTTCTAAAGCTGCAGCATGGTGCCCGACTGAGTCCCTTGGATCAGTCGGATTTTCTGGCCTATATTGCTGGTTTGGATATCCGTATCGCTGTTCAGTGCGGGGAGGTACTGGAGCGGTTCTCCGAACTCGATCCAGGTGACTTACCCTGTACGCCCATTGCTCCCCGCCCTGTGTTACCCGATACCGCTGCGGAGCAGACCCCTGATGAGGCGCTGGCAGCACTGGATTCCTCCTTGACAGAAGGATTGGCTGAATTCGACGAAATGCTGCTGTCGGAGCAGAAAAAAGTGGCGGCCAAAGCACCCCGGGCCAGTAGCTCGACCGCCGGCTATGAAGGGGCGGGCCAGGGCTATGGGTCCGGTCAACAGGGAACTGCGGCGGAGGGGGAGGGTAGCGACAGTCAGGGAGAAGAGGGGCAGAACAGCTCCGGCAGCGCAAAAGACGGCGGTCAGCCTCGCGCCTATGGCACGGGTGCGGGACAGAGAGCCGGGCGCCAGGGGCCGCCACCAGAAGGTATTCCGGATGGCAGTAAGGATGACGTCGTCGCTCGTCAGTTGCGGGAGGCCGCGGAAAAGGAGACTGATCCGGAGTTGAAGAGGAAACTTTGGGATGAATATCATCGCTACAAGTCATCGACACACTGATCCAGGCAGAAATCGATGGGGCCCTCTCTATCTCGCCGGCCTGTCGCTGCTGGGTTTGCTGCTGGCTGGCTGCGGATCGATCGGGCATCGTGGGGGCAGCAGTCAGCCGGTGGTGATGCAACAGGCCGCCGCAGACCTTCCGGAAGATGCACTGCTCGATGTCTGGATCGAGGTGTTCGCGCCAGGGCCAATCCCGCAAGATGCGGATGACAACTACGGTATTACTCAGGAGACCCGCAAGGCGGAATCCCGGTTTATCCCTGCGCATCTTAAGAAAACACTGCAGCAGACCGGTTACTGGGGGGCGGTTCGAGTGGTACCGGAAGAGACCGTAGGAGCGGAGCTTCTGGTCAGGGGGCGTATTCTTGAGTCGGATGGAGAGATACTGTCGCTGCACATCGAAGCGACCGACAGCACCGGCCGACAGTGGCTGGACGAGGAGTACGAGGGGTTTGCCGAGACCGCTGACTACAGTCGCATAAGCCGCGAAAACTATGATGCCTTTCAGGGTCTTTACAACGAAATCGCCAATGACCTGGCCCGGATGAAACAGAAGTTAGTCTCTGCTTCACTCAGACAAATCCGAGAGTTGGCCGAAATCCAGTTTGCTGCCGATCTGGCGCCGGACCCCTTCGACGGCTATCTGCAGAAACAGGATGGCCGGTTCAAACTTCAGCGGCTCCCGGCCAGAAACGACCCTATGCTGCAGCGGATTCGCGCCATTCGGGAGCGCGACTACCTGCTGATCGATACCGTCAACGATCACTATGACGCCTTTTACCGGGATATCTGGGACCCGTACAGCAACTGGCGCAGGTTTCGGGCGGAAGAGGCGGCGAATCTGCGCAAAGTAGAGCGCGAGGCGTTGACCCGCAAGGTGCTGGGCATCGGCGCGATAGTGGGTGCCGTTGCCCTCAGCATGGCCGGGGGGAGGGATACCGCGATACGCACCGACTCCCTGCGCCAGGTGATGGTGCTGGGAGGCCTGATGGTGGCTAAGAGCGGATTTGACAAGGATAGCGAGAAGCAGATCCATATCGATGCGTTGGAAGAGCTTGGGGCCTCGTTTGAGTCCGAGGCCAGCCCGATGGTGGTGGAAGTAGAGGGTGAAACCCACCGTTTGACGGGTTCCGTAGATGCACAGTACGCCAAGTGGCGGGACCTGTTGCGCAGAATCCATGCATCGGAAACCGGTCTGGTCGAGAATCCCGGCTGACATCCGCGCTGTGGCTGAAAACACTGCCCCAACGCTGACTCCGCCGGGGACAACGCCGACTGGGGGGGCGGGAAGATCAAGGCCTAACCTCTGGCTGTGGTTGGGATCCCTGTTTCTGTTGCTGCTGGCATTGGCAGTGATACTGATTCTGCCGTCGCTGGTCCCCCCCTCTAAGAATCCTGTCCCCACGGCGGAAATCTCTGGTCAACAAGGTGAGTCTGCCCGCAGTCGTCTGTTGCATGAAAAGGGAGTCGCGGAGTCTGAGTTGGAGAAGCTGCTGCGTCGGCGGGCGGAACTGGAATCGCAGGCTGTCGTTGACTGGGGTGGTACAGAGTACGAGGCTTCCCTGCAGGGAGCGGCGCGGGCCGATGAGGAACTGGCTGCCGGTCGTTTTGCCGAGGCGGCAGCAGGGTACCGGGCGGCGCTGCAGGCGCTGGAGCGCCTGGAGCAGTCCCGCGGGGAGCGGTTCCTGTTGGCCATGGCCGCCGGCCGGCAGGCATTGGAACAGCATGACGCGAACGGTGCCGAACGCCATTTCCGGATTGCGCTTGCCCTGCAGCCGGACGAGAACGAGGCGCAGCAGGGTCTGTCGAGATCCGTTACTATCGAACAGGTAGTGGCGCTGACCCGGGAGGGGGAAGAGCGGGAGCGGCAGGGGCAGTGGGACGCGGCTATTGGCTACTACCGGCAGGCGGTCGAGCTCGATGCCCTCTATCAACCAGCTCGCGACAGCCTTGACCGGACGCTGTCGCTGAAACAGGAACAGGACTTTCGCGCTGCCATGAGCAGCCTACTGGATGCCCTGGATCGTAAGCACTACGGTGCCGCTGATCGGGCCCTGGGTTTGGCCGGGAACCTCAGGCCGGGGGCCCCCGAGCTGCGGGATGCAAGACAACGGCTGGAAGCAGGTCGAAAGCGCAGCAGACTGTTTGAGCTTCGCTCTGGCGCCCGGGCGGCGGCGGCACGGGAAGACTGGATGGAGGCATCTCAACTCTACGCCAAGGCGTTGAAACTGGATCCCGGGGCGGGTTTTGCGCGGAATGGCCTGGAAACTGCGCAAAAACGTCTGGAGCTGCAGCGCGAACTCGATCGGTATATCCAGCAACCCGAACGTCTGCAGTCGGACCAACCACTCGCCAATGCCCGCGCTCTGTTGAAACATCTGGAGCAGGTTGCCGACCCAGGTCCCCATCTCCAGGCCAAAACCGAACAGCTGGCCCGGTTGGTGGCAGCCGCAGAGAGCAAGGTCGCGGTGCGTATCCACTCCGACGCGGTCACCGATATCGTGATCTATCGGGTGGGTCGATTCGGACAGTTCCTGCAGCGCGAGGTGGAACTTCGTCCGGGGACCTATACCCTGGTGGGTTCCCGCGAAGGCTATCGGGATGTTCGCAAGACGCTCAAAGTGCAACCAGGACCAGGGGTCGATGTGGTGGTTCGCTGCGAGGAACGGATTTGAACCGGGTCACTCTGATCAGAGACGGCCGGGGTGAAAGGCGTTATCAGCCGGACCAGTATCCCCTCACAGTCGGCGGCGGTGAGGGGGGCATACCCTTGTCTGGCCAGGACAAGGTCGTGGCCCATATCGGTCTGCATCAGGGTCATCCCTTTGTGCAGCCGGCCCGGGACGAGCCGCCCATCTGGCATAATCATGAGCGCCTGCTCCAGTCGGCCTGGCTCAAATCGGGAGACCAGCTGCAGATCGGTGACGACATTATTCTGTGGCAGGTGCAGGGAGATCAGATCCTGGTCTCTCTGAGCCGGGCGGTGGTGACCCCCGTTTCACCGCCGTCGACGCCGCCGCCAAGCGCTGTTTCGGTTGGCGAGAAGGTACCGCTGGTTGCGTCGACACCAGTCCCAAACAGCCGCTGGCACAGCCGCTGGCTGCTTTTCACGCTGTTCGGAATTCTGCTGTTGGCCGCGCTGTTCGTGATATGGGCCACTCCGATAACCCTGGAGGTAACGCCGACGCCCGAGACGCTTTCTTTGCGGGGTTTTCCTCCGGCAATCACCCTGTCTGGTCGCTCTCTGGCGCTGCCCGGGCGTTATACCCTGACTGCCCGGCTCAGTGGCTATCAGGAATTGAGAGAATCGATCCAGGTGGAATCCGGAGCGGACCAGGCATTTAAGTTCCATCTGAAAAAAATGCCTGGGATTATTGCGGTCAAATCGACCCCGGCGGGGGCCAGTCTGCAGGTGGACGGCATGCTGATTGGCGATACGCCGATCGAGGGATTGGAACTGGAGGCCGGGCACCATCAGCTGAGGCTGCAGGCCCGACGCTACCTGACCTTGGAGAAGGGGTTGGAAGTAATCGGTATGGATCAGTATCAGCAGGTCACGGTGGAACTGAAGCCAGACTGGGCGCCGGTCGCGTTGCGCACCGATCCCGCGGGGGCCGAGGTAAGAGAGAATGGCGAGCTGCTGGGGCAGACTCCCACAACCCTGGAACTGGAGGCAGGCGAGCATCGGCTGGAATTGATCAAAGCCGGTTATAAACCCCATCAGGCGACGGTTCCGGTGCAGGCAGGGCAGGCACAGGAGTTGCCTCTCATCCGGCTGTTGAAACAGGACGGCATCCTTAACCTCAGCACGCTTCCTTCGGGTGGTAGCGTCAGCATCGATGGAGAATACCGTGGCAGCACACCCCTGGCGTTGAAGCTGCCGGCCGACACCAGTGTGGCTCTGCGGGTTGACCAGGCAGGTTTCCGGCCGGCGCGGCGCAGCATTGAACTCAAGGCTGATGAACAGCGCGATGTGGAAATTCGGTTGGAGCCGGAGTACGGAATCGTGTTCATTGCTGCCCAGCCGGCGGATGCGGAGCTGCTGGTCGATGGTCGCTCAAGGGGAGCCGCAACCAGGCGCCTGAAGCTCCCTACCCGTCCTCACCAGATAGAGATCCGCAAAGCGGGATTCGAGCCTTATCGCAACTCCGTGACACCCCTCAAGGGCGTCAGCCGCAATCTGGAGGTGGTGTTGAAACCTGCCAAATCAGGGGGCTCTGGTCAGCAGGTGGCTGTGCGCGGCATCGACCGTCAGAAACTCAAAAGGCTGAAGCCCACCACACCCTTCACCATGGGGGCATCCCGCCGGGAGCCGGGACGGCGGGCCAATGAAAATCTGCGTAGGGTTCAGCTCGATCGCGCCTATTATATCGGGTTGAGAGAGGTGACGAATGCCGAATTCAGGCGTTTTCGACCAGAGCATGATTCCGGTTCGCTGGATAAAGTGGATCTCAACGGGGATGGTTTGCCAGTTGTCAACATCAGCTGGGATGAGGCGGCCCGTTATACCAACTGGCTCAGTACAAAGGAAGGGTTGCCGCCGGCCTATCAGGAGCAGGCTGGCCGGATGAGGCTTGTGCAACCGGTAGGCCCGGGTTACCGTCTGCCCACCGAGGCGGAGTGGGCCTACGCCGCCCGCTTTGCCGGCCGCGAGCAGCCGGCCAGGTATCCCTGGCCGGGCAGTCAGTTTCCACCGTCCCGGGTTCAAGGGAACTATGCCGATAGTAGCGCCGGGGAATTACTGCCCCTGCTGCTGGAAGACTATCACGACAAGCATGCGGCCACCGCGCCAGTGGCCAGCTTCGGTTCCAATCCAGCGGGCCTGTACGATCTCGATGGCAATGTGGCCGAGTGGGTACAGGATTACTATTCGGTTTATCCCGGGGTGGTGGGTAAGCTGTCGATCGATCCGCTGGGTCCGAAAGAGGGGCGGCATCACGTGGTGCGGGGCTCAAGCTGGCGGGATGCGACCATGACAGAGCTCCGGTTGAGCTACCGGGATTACAGTGAAAAGCCCCGCAATGATCTGGGATTCCGCATTGCCCGTTATGCCCAATAGCAGAACAGGATAAGAGAATGCAATTTGCCGCTACCCTGACCCTATTTCTGTTGCTGGGCTGGACGCCGACGATTTTCGGACAAGCGGACAGTCGGCAGGGACAGATACAGGAGCCGATTTCGGATCCGCAGTCGGAGCCGAAAGCCGATACGAAGGAGCGACGACTTTCCACGCCGCGCACCTTTACCCCCAGTGAAAAGATAAGCGCCGATAGCGCGGTATCCTTTCCGGTCGATATCTGAAACGCTGAACAGGTTATCCCGAATGGCCATAAACCGAGGTTTGCGCTCTGAGTTTGTATACCAGGTATTCGCCCTGCTGGTTTCGTTCATTCTGGTGCACGCCGTCTATGTGACCACGATCCGTCCCAACGCCGAGGCCCATATCCGGGCGGAACAGGTTCGGATGCAGGCAGATAAGAGCTACGTGCAGCAACGCTCTGTTTTCGTGGTACTGCGCGATTACGAACAGGAAACCTGTTTCGTGCTGATGTTCTGGGCACTGGCCATTCTGGGCTACAAGGGGATCTCGATCCATCGTCAGCAGGCCCTGCTGGAGAGGGATCTGCTGCAGATCCCCCCCGACCTTCCTATCGGTCAGGAGGATGTGCGTGATCTCTCCCGTCGACTACAGGCACTGCCGCCTGCGGTGCAGGAGTCTCTGCCGGCCCGCACGCTGTTGACGGCAATAGAACGGTTTGGCGCGAGCAGTAACGTTCAGGACGTATCCACCGCGGGCCGCAACGTGTGCGAGTCGGAGGCGGAACGGCTGGAATCGGAGCTTTCCATTATCCGCTACATCGCCTGGGCCATCCCATCCGTAGGCTTCATCGGCACCGTGCGGGGAATCGGCGATGCCCTGGGGCAGGCGCATAGAGCAGTGGAGGGGGATATCACCGGAGTGACCCAGTCACTGGGTGTCGCCTTCAACTCCACCTTTATCGCACTGGTGATCAGTATCATTCTGATGTTTTTTATTCATCAATTGCAGTTGATGCAGGATCGGCTGGTGCTGGATACGGAACGGGTGGTGGATGGACAGTTGATAAGGCGGCTGAAGAGCTGAGGCAAGCGGGGATTGAGAGAGCAGCCGACCGATGAGAAACCGCCGCACCATCTCTCCTTTCAACCTCTCCTTTCTGGACATAATGTTCTGTGGGTTTGGTGCGGTAGTGTTGCTGGTTCTGATCCTCGACGCGGATACCCTGGAGAGCCGCGCCGAGAGCGAGCAAGATCGCCGCTCCGAGGTGATGCGCCTGGAGCGGGCCGTGGTCCAGGCAGAGCAGAAGCTGGCCGAGGCAAGCAACAGTCTGGAGCAGGCAGAGCAGGAACTGGTGATCACCGAAGGCAGTGCCGAGAGCATTCTGTCGCAGCTTGACCGGCAACAAAACCAACTGAGCCGGCTGGACAAAGACACCCTCGCCCGCATCGAACGGGTAGAGCAGTTGAAGAGCGATCTACGTGACCTGGACCAGAAAAACCAGCAGTTAGGCGCTAAGGTCGAAGGCGAGAAGGCCCAGGGAAGAAAGGTGCGGCAGTTCCTAGGGGAGGGGGAACGACAGTATCTTACCGGCCTTAAGGTCGGCGGCCAGCGCATACTGATTCTGGTCGATGTCTCCGCCAGCATGCTGGACGAAACCCTGGTCAATATCATTCGGCTGCGCAATATGGATGAGGCAAGCCGGCGCAGTGCGGCCAAGTGGCGGCGGGCGCTGGCGGTGGTGGAGTGGCTGGTAGCCAATCTGCCCCGCTCCAGTCGGTTTCAGATGTATGCCTTCAACACCGAGGCGGGGCCGGTGGTTGCCGAGACCGGCGGGAAATGGCTGAACAGTAGCGACAGTCAGGTTCTGAACCAAGCGGTTTCCGCCCTCGGCCAGCGTATTCCCGGTGGGGGGACCAGCCTGTTTCAGGCCTTTCAGGCTGCCGCAAAACTGACCCCAAGGCCTGACAACATACTGCTTGTTACCGACGGTCTCCCGACGCAGGGGGAGCGAAAGCCATTGGGCAGCAAGGTATCGGCCGAGCAGCGGTTGCGGCACTTTAAAAAGGCGTTGGATGTTCTGCCGAAAGGGGTGCCGGTCAATACTATCCTGCTGCCGATGGAGGGGGATGCCTATGCCGCTGCCGCGTTCTGGCAACTGGCGGTGGCCAGTGAAGGCTCGTTCCTTACCCCCTCCAGGGACTGGCCATGATCAAGCGGCGGCGCGGCATCGATATCTTCAACATGTCTTTTCTGGATGTGGTCTCCTGTGGCTTCGGGGCCATCATCCTGTTGTTGGTGATCGTCAAGGTGGCCGAACCCTTTGTCTTGGAGAAGATCCATGCCGATCTCTCGGGTCTGGTACAGAGGCTGCAGGATCAGCTTGAGGAGCTGTCCGGGGAGGCAAGGGTAGTCAACAGGGATCTCAGCGCCCGTCAACAGCAGCTGTCCGACGCCCGGCAGAAACTGGCGCGGCTACAGGGGGAGCTGTCCCGCGTGCGCGGGGAATTCGATGCTACCCGGCTGGATTCGGATGCCCAGACCGTCATTGAGCAGCAGCTGGAACTGGCTCAGCAGAGTCTCAGCGAGGAGCAGAAGCGGTTGCTCGGTGCGAGCTACCGGCGGCCGCCGGCCGATGCGCGCATCGGGGGGGTGCCGGTCGACAGTGAATACATCGTTTTTATTATCGACACCTCCGGTTCCATGCAGAAACATGCCTGGACACTGGTCCAGAAAAAGGTCCGGGAGGTACTGGATATCTATCCCCTGGTGAAGGGCATTCAGGTGATGAACGACATGGGCGACTATATGTTTTCCCAGTACCAGGGGCGTTGGATAACGGATACACCGGCCCGGCGCAAGTCCATTCTGAAGCGGCTCGCCGGTTGGACCCCGTTCAGTAATTCCAGCCCGGTGGAGGGGATCGAGGCGGCGATTCGGCGCTTCTATTCATCGGACAAAAAAATCAGCCTGTATGTATTTGGCGACGATTTTTCACGCGGCTCCATTGAGACGGTGATCAATACCGTGGACCGGTTGAATCGGGTGGATAAAACCGGAAAACATCGGGTACGCATCCACGCGGTGGGTTTCCCCGTGCTCTTCCAGTATGGGGAGAATACCGCCAGCGCGGTGCGTTTCGCCGCATTGATGCGTAAACTGGCCGAGACCAACGGCGGAAGCTTTGTCGGTCTCAACAGCAGCACCCGTTGAGTATGTGGCCCTGATAAGGAGACAGTCTATGTCGTTAAGCTTACCTTTCTCTCACCGCAATATGATTTTACTTGTGCCCGCCCTGTGGCTGCTCAGCGGCTGTCTCAGCGTGGGGTCCAACCCCCGACCCGGGGTGGCGGCGGGATCCGTTCCCGGCAGTCAGAACGGCTTTCTCGCCGTCACGGTAGGGCCTGGTGAGGGGGGCAATTGTAGCAGTTCACCCTGTCGCATCTTCTATCGCATGCCCGATCTGGGGCACGACGCGAGCGTGGTGGTCAACAGCTTCAAAGTGGGCACCTTTCCATCGGGAAAGGTGGTGGATCTGGGGAATTTCAGTGATACCAGCGTACGCATCTCGATCCCGGGTTCCGATCTCCCTACCGCCTATGTCAATCTGCCCGGGAACAGTTTCTAGGGTAGGACCTGAACAGACCCTAATACAGTGACAGCGGTGGCTGTTCCAGTGCAATCTGTTGCTGCTCCAACTGTGTGAGGTGCTCCTGCCAGTAGGTATGGGTATTGAACCAGGGAAACGCGCCGGGGAAGGCGGGGTCATTCCAGCGCTGGGCGATCCATGCTGCATAGTGGATCATGCGCAGGGTGCGCAAGGGCTCGATCAGGCCGATCTCTCTGGGATCCAGTTGGCGGAAGGTCTCGTAGCCCGCTCTAAGATGACTCAACTGCAGGGTCATCTCCTGGCGACTGCCGGAGAGCAGCATCCAGAGGTCCTGGATGGCTGGTCCGGTGCGGCAGTCGTCCATATCGACGAAGTGGGGTCCCTTGTCGGTCCATAGTATATTGCCGGGGTGGCAATCGCCGTGCAGGCGCAGACGGCGATACCCGGAGACTGTGTCAAACCGGTGCTCTATGGCGATCTGCAAACCGTCTGTCAGCTGACGATACCTGGACTCCAACTCCAGCGGGATAAAACCGTTGTCCAACAGAAAACGGGCAGACGCCGTCCCCATTTCCCTCGGATCGAGGGTCGAGCGGCAGGCAAAGGGTTGCGCCGATCCCAGCTGATGGATGCGCCCCATGAGGCGGCCGATCCATTCCAGATTTCCGGGACTGTCCAGATCGGGCCAGTGACCGCCCTGGCGGGGAAACAGGGTGAAACGGAATCCCTCGAAGTGGCACAGGGTGTCACCGTTGGCTGCGGCCAGGGGAGCGATCACCGGGATCTCCTCCAGGGCGAGGGCAAGACTGAAGGCGTGTTCCTCTAAAATGGATGCGTCTTCCCAGCGGCCAGGTCGATAAAACTTGGCGACCAGCGGTGGCCCTTCTTCCATGCCAACCTGGTAGACCCTGTTCTCATAGCTGTTGAGTGCCAGCATGGCACCATTGGGGTTGAATCCCGCAAATTCCAGTGCACCGATGATGGTATCGGGGGTCAGTCTCTGGTAGGGCGTGCTGGATTCAGGCATGGACAGCAAGTGTACCGCAACACGGCGTTGAGGGAGCACTATAACCGGGGGTCTCTAACGCTCGAGGCCACTTTTGTGGCCTCGGATGCTACCTGTCTGTCAACCGGGTTTCGGCCTCCCGATATTTTTCGGCCGTCTTTTCGATCACCTGCGCCGGCAGTTCCGGGCCAGGCGCGGTCTTGTTCCAATCCAGGGTCTCCAGGTAGTCCCGCACGAACTGCTTGTCGAAACTCGGCGGGCTGATCCCCGGACGATATTCATCGGCAGGCCAGAAACGGGAAGAGTCCGGTGTCAGCACCTCGTCGATCAGGTGGACTCTGCCCGCAGAGTCTTGGCCGAATTCAAACTTAGTGTCCGCGATAATGATGCCCTTAGTCAGGGCATAGGCGGCACATTCGGTGTAGATCTGGAGGCTGATGTCCCTTATCTGCGCCGCCAGATCCTGGCCCAGGATCTCCTGGGTGTGTGTGAAATCGATGTTTTCGTCGTGGTCCCCGATCTCGGCCTTGGTGGATGGCGTGTAAATGGCCTCGGGCAGCTTATCCGCCAGTTTCAGGCCATTCGGTAGTTGGATACCGCAGACGCCGCCGGTCTTCTGGTAATCCTTCCAGCCGGAACCTATCAGATAACCACGCACGATCGCCTCGACCGGCAGTGGTCTTAGTTTGCGGACGACAATGGCGCGCTCACCAAGGACCTTGCGCTGACTCTCATCCGGTACTACCTGGCTCAGTGGTACGTTGGAGAGATGGTTAGGGACTATATCCCCGGTGCGCTCGAACCAGAAGTTGGAGACCCGGGTGAGGACCTCTCCCTTGCCAGGAATCGGCTGGGGTAGTATGACGTCGAAAGCCGACAGTCGGTCGCTGGTGACGATCAACATGTGATCTTCATCAACTTCGTAGATATCCCGGACTTTGCCCCGGTTAATCAGTTTTAACTCGGGGAGATCCGATTCGTACAATGCGTTGGAGTATGTCATGGTGCGAAAATATTTTGCTAAAACGCGAAGTATATCGTATTTGTGGAGCGACCCATTCAGTTATCGTTATCAACACATAAGTTGCTTTAACTAATGTTTTTCTCTGTTTTCCGGTAAACTCCCGCTCGAAACCATTTTACATTGATGTTTGCCCGGAGAGAAATACGATGTCGGACCCTGTTACAGGAGGAAAAATGAACAGAGGCAGTAAGACCAAGGTGGAAAGGATGGAGACAGTTACCAAGAAAGTGGTGGCAAAAAAGGCAGTCGCTAAAAAAGTAGTAGCTAAAAAGACAGTAACGAAAAAAGCGGTAACAAAACAGGCCGTAAAAAAGACGGTACAGAAAAAGACCACTGCAAAATCCCGGGCAGCGCAGACCGTACTCGAGAAAATCGATCCACGCGAAAGATACGAAATGGTTGCCAAAATGGCCTATTTCCGCGCGGAGCGAAGGGGGTTCGAGCCCGGCTGGGAAACAGAAGATTGGTATGAAAGTGAAAAAATGGTTGATGAGATGTTGCTGAAAATGAAGGGTTGAACGCCAGCGGGATTCGCTGTGTTCTAACTCTTTTACTCTGCAATAGGTAGTCTCGATTGACTGCTAGCAAGAACTGTCATTGAGGCCCTAGGGTAAATTGGATGTCGCCCTATATGCTTATGCCAGCAAGCAGTTGAGCAGTGGCAGGCGCTCGGCGAGAGTGAGCGCTTTTTGTCTGCCTGTTGTGGAGGGTGAGCTTTCCAGGCGCTCTGGTGTATGAATAACGCAGCTGACCTGATCTCGGGCTGCACCGACGCGGTTGTTTCGGGAAATCAGATGGATGAAGCATCGGAACTAGACCGACAAGCCTACCTCAATGCCTTCCGTGGCAGTTTCACTTCGGCTTTGCGCTGGCATCACCTGGATGCCCTTTGGGAGGTGCTTCGGGTGCAGGGCGACGACGATTGGTATATCTATGCCGTAGGAACAGCACCGCCGACCGAGAAGGCAACCAGGGAGCAACTGCACCGGTTCATAGATGAGGTGGATAGCCTGCTGCGAAAGGAGCACGGAGAAGATTATTGCGGTATTGTGTATGCGGATGATCTGCAGAAGCCGAAATTCATCAAGATATATGACCCAAACAACCTGGGTGTCTCCTGCGGATATAGTGACAACCCTCCCTTGCCGGGATGGGTGCTGAGCAGGTTAAAACCTTGTGACCTCTCTATCAGTACGGTACTGCCCGGAAATCGTAGACGTTGGTGGCGTAGGCTGTTTGACTGAGAGCATGTCGGAGGCTCCCCCTGGGTTTCATGTCGGCACCAAGGCATGTTCGCTAATGGCTTTGGTTTCGCTGGCGTGTTAATATCCTACCTAATTACTTGGTAATATCCGTCGCATCGGCGGAAGGAGCACTGGCATGATTGAAATGACCCCGGAGAGTCGTTTGGTGCTGACCAAGGCGACCATGAGTATCCTGGATTCCTGGAAGCTGAATAGCGATCAGATGCGGACCATTCTGGGCTTGTCGGATAAAGTCCGCAGCCGGGGATTTCAGAAATTCCGTAGTCATGAACCCTTCCCGGATGAGCCGAGTGTTCAGCGGCGGGCCGATTATGTGTTGAGGATAGCGGGCGCCCTGCGTACCACCTACCCCACTAACTCCAGCATGGGGGGGCGCTGGCTCAGGCAGAATCACCGGCGGTTTGGTAAGGCGCCGCTGTCTATCCTTTTAGAGGGGGGGGAGGACGGCTTAGTGGCGGTGCTGGCAGAGCTGGATTGCACATTCGGTTGGGATCAGAGCGGTTCCAAGGCGGCTACTTGAGCAATGCCCCTGCGCGCCGCGTGGCTCGGATGCGCTCTCAGGTTTTAACTGTTCGCCTTTCTCGGCTCTTTCTCCCGTCGGTTCAGCCAGACCAGCAGACCCTGGGCGCAGAGCTCGATATCCATTTCCAGTAGTCGGTCGATCTCCTGCTCACTAAGCCTGCACCCGTGCGCCCTCAGCCGATCCAGATAGAAGTTACGGAGACTGATGCGGATAGCTGTGTCCCGCTCGGAGGGGGCCGCGGCAAGGGCTAATTCGACGTAGGCATCAATTTCCTGATGCAGCACCCCAACTACATCCATGGGATTCTCCAAGCCGCAGTAATGAGTCAGATACATCCGCTCCGGCCGGTATTCCATCAACTGATCCAGCGTCCGGTGCCAGGCATCCGGATCGAACTGAACAGGCGTCGAGGGTAGCATCAGGAAGGGACCTTTCTCCGTATACAGTTCTTTGTAAGCGAGACCAAAGGTGTCGCCGGTAAAGAAGCCGCGGCTCTCTTCATCCCAGAGGCAAAGATGGTGCCGGGCGTGCCCCGGGGTATCGAGACAGCGCAGTTTACGTCCATTGAGCTCTATGATCAGTCCATCCTGTGCCTCGATCACCCGGCTCTCGGAGACTGGTTCGAGTTCACCGAAATCCTGAGCAAACTTTTCTTTGCCATAGACGGCCGAAGCGCCAGCCGCCAGTTTGGCTGGGTCGATCAGGTGGCGTGCTCCCTGTGGATGGACCACCAGTTGTGCCTCTGGCAGTTGTTGCATCAGTTGTCCAGCGCCCCCGGCATGATCCAGGTGAACGTGGGTCGGGATGAGGTATTTGATCTGTTCCGGCCGTACTCCAAGCAGCCCGAGAAGTGCCATGATGGATGGTACCGTGTGGGCAGTACCGGTATCGATCAGGGCCGCGGCTTCACCCCGCAGCAGGAGGTAGCAGCTGGCAAGTCCCGGTCGCTGATAATGGGTTTCGATACAGGTGATCCCCATTCCAAGATCTGTATAGGCTGGTTTCACAGTTCCGTGGTTCCTTATTTCCTAATCGGGGCACTGTGCCACGTACCGGGCCGGGGGGTCAAAGACCCGCCATCCCCCGGGAATGATCGGCAGGGAGCGCGTCATTTGTCATCCAAGCCTTGGATGGGGCGATTTTCGTGCCAGCCGCCAACACTCGGCAGGTATCGGCTGTTCTCAGGAGGAGACGCCGGGATTCAATCGGGGTAGTCTGGGTTGCCGTTTGCTGGCTGGGCGCCTGCGACCCGGTAGTGGAATCCAACTGGGTCTGAGCTGCGTTCTGAAACGTTTTTTCCAAGCGCTGAAATCCACTGGATTGTCGCCATAGAGCGAGCCATCCAACTCCTGCATCAGCTTTCGCATAACAGATCGGTCAGCGCGGGAGTGAATATCGGCTAGCTCTTCGCCCAGCTGCCGCAGAGGTAGTTGGGCGGGGATGCCCAGATGCTTGTTGGCCAGAAACTTCAGCATGTAAGCCCAAACCTCTGGATCTGATTCTCCATCCACCACCCGCACGCAAAACCAGAGTCGGAAGGAATGGGGTAGAGAGCGAACGAACAACTGCCTCAGCTTCTGCAGACGCCGTATTGGTGAAAGCCAGTCGAGAAAGCGCCGCACCTGTTTGCCGGTGAAGGAGGCGGCTACCGACATCTCTTCCTCCGCCACCTGCATAAATCGTTTGTGTCGCAACCAGGCGATAACCCAGATTCCTATGGTGAGGCTGAACAGGGCAATCAGCGGAAGCCAGAGAATAACCGGTGAAGCGCCGGGAAAAAGATCCGCTATCTGTCCCCCCTCGTCACCGGGCTCGCCCTTGGCCACCAGTTGGCGAATCGGGCTTGTGGCGGTTTCGCTTTGACCGGTATCCACGTTCCACCAGCCAATGCGCAGTTCCGGAATCAGGATTTTGCCTCCATGCTGGGGCACCAGGGTGAAGGTCTCTGTCCGATTCCCGAGGAGGTATCGTCCATCTGATGAAACTTTCCCTTGAGTCTCAGATTTTTCCCTGTAGACATGAAAATCCTTGCCCTGAAGTGTTTTTTCAAACGACGGTAGCTGCCCGCCGGTAGCCCCGATAGCTGAGATGTCCACCACTAGACTGAGCGGTTTTCCCGCCTCTGGTTTTTCGGCGCCCTGCAGAAAAGACTGCAATAACAGCCCATGCAGTGGACGCCAGGGCTGAACCGACGGATCGACTGGCTGCACCTGAAGTCGAATCGGTTCTCGGGATAGCACGTCAAACGGGCTTCCTCCCGCCACCCCAAGGGTCCCCTTGACCCTGATCAGGGGAATAGTCATATCACCCGCTTGAAGCGGTGTAACCGCGTAGCGGTATTGGTTGACGATCTTCTGGGTTCCGTCAACGGTTTGCGCTCTGGCGTCCGGGCCTTCCAGTTTCTTGAACACAAAGGCGCCGGTTCGGGTCAGTTCCGGCTGAGCTGAACTGAGGTTGCTGTCGCTGATGATCCGAAGGGTCAGGACCAGTGTCTGCTGGACATAGGGCTTCGTGGCGGATATCAGTACCTCGATCTGGGGAACCTTGGAGCCGGAATTCTGGCTCGGAGTCTGGCTGTAGCGAGTGGTGGTCTGGGGCCATTGCCGGGCTCCAGGCTGGCCGCTGTAGGGCTGCTGCCCCGGTTGGCCGTAGGGCTGCTGCCCCGGTTGGCCGTAGGGTTGCTGCCCCGGTTGGCCGAAGGGCTGCTGCGCCGGCTGGCCGTAGGGCTGCTGTGTCGGTTGGCCGTAGGGTTGCTGCGCCGGCTGGCCGTAGGGTTGCTGCCCCGGTTGGCCGAAGGGCTGCTGCGCCGGCTGGCCGTAGGGCTGCTGTGTCGGTTGGCC
>Ga0316189_10001704_pt1 | contig 21812 bp, 17 predicted proteins | sample LowCovwburrow_MG_FD_204930 | JGI IMG/M metagenome (GOLD analysis project Ga0316189, IMG submission 204930) | Coastal sediment microbial communities from Maine, United States - Lowes Cove worm burrow | ecosystem: Environmental > Aquatic > Marine > Coastal > Sediment | place: USA: Maine... | reverse complement strand
GCAGCATTACTTATTCCCTTTGCCGAAAGCTCTTCAGCACCAATGGCTGTTTTTATTTCTGTAGCATTTTTCTGTTCTATTAGCAAAGCAGCTATACTTTCTTTTTTTGTGCTAGTTTTTACAATTACTTCATTTAAAGAAACGCCTTGAGTTGCACCAAGGATTATGTCCTCTAAGGTCGTTACATCATCATCTTTAACAATAACATTAGGCACCTCAATTTTTTGATAGCCCACAAAACTGAATATTAAAGTATATGTGCCGGGGTCAACTTTAATAAAATATACCCCATCAAAATCTGTAGTGGTTCCTAATTGTAAACCCTTAATAAATACGTTTGCAAACGGAAGAGGTTCGTTATTTGCCTCCTTATCTAACACAATTCCTTGAATTGTTCCTTTATTTTGTGCCGCCATCATCGAGGCAGTTAAAAAGAGGATCGTCGATATAATTATTCTCATTATATATTTTAATTAGCCTAAAAGAGCTTTATTTTTTGTCTTTTGGAATTACAGCTTCCTCAAAAAGAATAAGCTCAATTGCGCTCATAGCTATATTTTTAATTGAAGTGATTTCGCCGTCTTTTATAGTAACATTTGGAACTTCTACTTTTTGATAACCAGCAAAATTGATTATTAATGTATATGTTCCAGCATTAGCTTCAAAAGCATAAGCACCATCTATATTGCTTTGTGCGGTTATTTGAGCTTCTTTAAAATAAATGTTTGCAAAAGCCAAGGGTTCATTATTCATTTCCTTGTCTAAAACAATTCCTTGGATAATTCCTTTGTCTTGAGCTACAGTTATTCCTGCTATTAATAAAAAAAGTATTGATATAATTTTTCTCATTGTATTCTCTAAAATAATTATACGGCAAATAAACGGCAGCAATGTAAAGCTTGTGTTAAGATGAGATTAATGATTTATGATGTTTAGGTTAGCTAAATGTTAGGTAAAAAAGAGTCAACTTTAATTTAAACACGAAAAAAATGAAAAATAATGTACCTTGCACAGTCTTAAAAATTAACTAAATGAACTGGGAACAATTACTATCTTTAAAGCGTTTTGGAGATACTCAAAAAAGAATAAGAAAAGATCAAAATGAAACCAGAATAGGCTTTGAAGTTGACTATGATCGTATAATTTTTTCTGATTATTTTAGAAGTTTACAAGATAAAACGCAGGTGGTTCCACTTTCAAAAACCGACTTTGTTCATACGCGTTTAACCCATAGTTTAGAAGTCTCAGTTGTTGGAAGATCATTAGGTAGGATAGTGGGAAAGGAATTACTTGAAAAATATCCGAAATTAAAGGAAGCGGGATATCTTATCAATGATTTCGGAGCAATTGTAGCAAGTGCCTGTTTAGCACATGACATAGGCAATCCGCCTTTTGGTCATAGCGGAGAAAAAGCTATTGGCGAATATTTTAAAACAGGAAACGGATTTCAATATAAAGAACAATTATCTGACAAAGAATGGCAAGATTTAATTGATTTTGAAGGAAATGCAAATGGCTTTCGAATTTTAAATGAGAGCAGACAAGGCATCGCTGGAGGACTAAGACTATCATATGCCACTTTGGGTACTTTTATAAAATACCCAAAAGAATCCTTACCTAAAAAACCAACTAATAATATTATCGATAAAAAATACGGATTTTTTCAAGCTGAGAAATCCGTTTTTATTGATGTTGCGGAAGAATTAGGCTTAACTAAAATCCGAGAAGGAAATGACCTTACATTTAGTCGTCATCCCTTAGCATTTCTGGTTGAAGCTGCTGATGATATTTGTTATACCATCATCGATTTTGAAGATGGTATCAATCTGGGTTTAATAGAAGAAGAGTTTGCTTTAGAATATTTAATCAACTTAGTTAGAGATACCATCAATACTGAGAAGTATTATCAACTAACAACCAAACAAGATCGTTTGAGTTATTTAAGGGCTTTGGCTATAGGGAACTTGATCAATGAAGCGGCAAAAGTATTCTTAGACAATGAAGACTCAATTTTAAAAGGAGAATATCATATTTCATTGCTAGATAAATGTAAGTACGAAGCACAGATCAATGATATTATAAAAATTAGTATTAATAAAATTTATAGAAGTAAAGAGGTAGTTGAAAAAGAAATTGCGGGATATAAAGTTTTAGCTGATCTTTTGGATGTTTTTATAAGTGCAATTAATAATTCATTTAGCGGAAAAGCTTCAAACTACGATAATTTACTTTTAAATGTATTGCCTGAAAAACATCGAACTTTAAACATTAGTTTATATCAACGCACATTATCAATATGTTGCTATATAGCGGGAATGTCTGACAGTGCTGCAATATTATTACACAAAAAAATAAAGGGAATCGAAATTTAATACACTAGCGTTAAATTGTTAAGGCTATAATTAAAATGTAATTCGTAGATTTGTTTTCTATTTTTATAAAAAACTTAAACAATATGAAAACAAAAATTACTTTTTTTATTATAATAATCATAGCGGTTGGTACTGTTTTAATTTCTTTAAATGGAAATGAAAAAGAAAATAAAATCGTTAAATTAAGGCAACAACACGCTGAATTCCTTAAAAATCACCCATATAATAAAACATTATCACTAACAAAAAGCGAAAGAAAAAAATTAGGAATACCTCCTAATAAATATTTTGAAGAGCAGTATTTACTCGAAATGAACCCTGCTACCGGTAGAGCTGAATTCGAAAAAAAATTCGCTTTACAAGAGGAATTATTGAAGAAAAATTTTCAAAAAAATGTCCCTGGATCAGATAATAATGCCTGGGAAGAAAGAGGCCCGAACAATGTACCGGGTAGAACACGGGCAATGTTATTTGACCCTAATGACGCAACAGGTAAAAGAGTATTTGCCGGAGGCGTAAGTGGAGGTTTATGGGTAAATAATGATATAACAGATCAAAATTCTGCTTGGACAAGAGTTGGTATCCCCGAAAACTTATCTGTTTCAAGTATTACTGTTGACCCAAATAATTCTCAGATTATGTATTTGGGAACGGGTGAATCATATTCTTCACGAGTTGGTACAGGTAATGGAATATTCAAGTCTACAAACGGAGGAACTACTTGGACGAATGTATTGGCATCTAACCAAGGAACTCCTTTTTTCAATGGAGGGTCAAAAGTTACAATTAATAGCCCAGCGGGTCTTGCTGGAGATATTTCGGCTGTGGCAGCAAGTTTCGGCCCTGCATTTACATCTCCCATTACGGGTAAATTAGTGTTGGTTAGGGATGGGTCAACTGCCCCATCTGAAGGTTGTAATGAACTCACGAATGGAGCTAAACTTAATGGAAATATTGCCGTCATTGAAAGAGGTTCTTGTAATTTTACTTTAAAAGTAAAAAATGCTCAAGATAAAGGGGCTGTTGCTGTATTGATGATCAATAATGTGAGTACTAACCCTTTTTCAATGGGTGGTACAGACCTTACAATTAATATACCATCTTTAATGATATCTAAAGCAGATGGAGCCGCAATTTTAGCCGCACCAAACAACCAAATAATAAATGCAACACTTAGCGATGATCCAAATGATTTGCCTGTAGGAGTTACCTTAATACCAGGTATTTATAGTGTAAATGATATAGTTACGAGAAACAATGGAGGATCTACTGAAATTTATGCTGCCATTGCTGATCGTTTTTATGGTGAAGCCCCTGGTACAATTTTGGGGGATGGTTCAGAATATGGTTTGTATAGATCAACAAATGGAGGTAGTACATGGACTCGAGTAAATTTACCAGCAACAACAAATGGGAATCCATATGAACCAAATGATATTGAAATAGGCCCAGATAATACCATATGGTTATCAACTACTGATAGTTCTAGTTTTGGTGACGGTGGAGGGACAATTTTTTCTTCTTCAAATGGAATTAATTTTACAATTGAGTTTGAGGTAACCGGCGGGTTTAGAACTGAAATTGAAATTTCTGCATCAGATGCAAATAAAATATATGTATTGGCTGAGACCTCGACTGTTACAATTTTAAAAACAGAAGATGCTTTTGCAACAACACCTGAAACCTTAACATTACCATTAGATACTGATCCAACTGTTGATGCAGACGATTTCACAAGAGGTCAGGCATTCTATGATTTGATGCTTGAGGCGGATCCCACAAATGATGATAATGTATATGTTGGAGGTATCAACACATTTAGAAGTGATAATGGAGGAAGCACTTGGGTTAAAATGTCTCAGTGGTTCGACAACGTTAATCTAAGCGTTCCTTTAGTTCATGCCGATATTCACGAATTATCTTTTGATCCGTCAAATCCCGATAAGGCAATTATCGCAACTGATGGCGGGGTATATTATGCTAACTCATTGCTAGGAGCATTAACATCTAGATCTGCAATAATTAGTAATAATAATAATTACAATACAACACAGTTTTATTGGGGTGCTATCGGACAAAATGAAACGAATGGTCAATTCCTGGCGGGAGCACAAGATAATGGTAGTAATTTTATTACTGGGGCGTCTAATGGGCTTAATTCATCAACTGAAGTTCTTGGAGGTGATGGAGGCTATTGTTTTATAGATAAAGAAGGTCAATATATAATTACTTCAACACAATACAATCGCTATTATAGATTGAATCTACCAGATACAAGTGAAGGAATCCAAATTGTAGATGATCCGTCATCGGTTGGGTCATTTATTAATCAATCTGATTTGGACGATAATTTAGAGATCTTATATACAAATGGATCTAATCCAACCACAGTGCAACTTTCTAGGTTCGAAAATGTCGATGGTGATACTCCGACAAGAGTAGATTTCACTGATGCCTTATTCACATCAAGACCAACAGTCATTGAAGTTTCTCCTTTTACAACTACTTCAACTACTTTATTGGTAGGTACAAGTTCAGGTCAATTACTGAAAGTAGAAGGTGCAAATATTACCAATCCGGTTTGGACAGATATTTCTGGACTAGGCTTTGTGGGTAGTATTTCTTCAGCGAGATTTGGAAATAATGAAAATGAAATTATGGTTACTTTTCATAATTATGGTGTTGAAAATATTTGGTACACCGCAGACGGTGGAACTACCTGGTTGAGCAAAGAAGGAGATTTTCCTGACATTCCTGTAAAAGCTATTATGATGAATACTTTAATAAATGATGAAGTAATTATTGGTACAGATCTAGGTGTTTGGAGAACTTCTAATTTTAGTAGTACAAATCCAACTTGGGAGCAATCTATAAATGGAATGCAAAATGTTAAAGTTACTAGTTTTGATTTACGTACTTCAGATAATACAGTTTTAGCAACTACTTATGGTAGAGGAATGTTTACAGGGAAGTTTACAGATATAGCACTTTCTGTAGAAGAAATACCATCTAGAGATGATAGAATTACCCTTTATCCAAATCCTTCAGACGGAAATATTAAAATCAAAACAACAATTGATTTTGGAGAAGCTAAGATCAGCGTATATGATTTGAATGGAAGACTAATTTATTCTCAAGAAAAAACAATAGCCGAAACGGTTGATTTAAATCTATCAAACTTAAGTTCAGGTTTATATACACTTAAAATAAGTAGTCAAGATTATTCGTACAATAAGAAATTCTTTGTAGAATAGTACTTATTCACAGTTCAACAATTACTAGGAATCAAAAGGTTACTAAAACTCCGATCCCTAGTAATTGTTTTAATTGTAATCGAGCACCAAGTGTTTCTAACTCCCCGTCATTATTGGTATCTTCTTTAAATTTAATATCATCGTCGTAAATAAGATACGCTCCTATATTAGTTTGAATGTACTTATTAATAATTAGGTCAAAATTAAGATCCCACTTTACATCAACATTACCAAAATCATTTAGATAATCAGAATATAAACTTAAATTAGTTTTCATGATTACATTTTTTATCACTTCAGTATCCCATGAACTTTGTAGTAGTACTCCGAATTCATTTCTTGATTTTTTTCCTTTAGTTACCCCGAATACACCCTCGTTTGAAAGCGTTTCATCTAATACCAATGTCGATTTTAATGTAACAGGAGAAATATATAAAGAAAAACTTTCCTTTTTCAAATCATAATAAGCTCCTGCACCAAGAAATAAATAGGCAGGAGCAAAAAATCTTGAAATTGGCTTTTCTGTATTAGGATAACTAAAACCATCAGTAAATTGTGTATTAAAATTAAATTTTACAGAATAATACCAATTTGAAAGAGTATCTTTTCGGTAACCAAAAGTAGAATTTACTTGTAGCAGGTCATCTGTTTTTCTTAATTCGCGATCTTCTTGACTATTTAGCCCATAACGAATGAATATTTCATTGTCCCAAATGGTGTGTATTTTTTTAAAGTAACGATAGAGATTTACTTTGAACAGACCTGAAACGGAGTTATTACCACCTGCATTCCAATTTATAAAAGCAGCTTCACTAATATCCAAACCAATACTATTTCTATTTTGCCACCAAATGGGGTCTTCTGCTAATTTGGTGGTGTCAATATTTACTAGTTGAATAGGATTAATAATTTTTAAAGTATCAATTACCAATTTTTTCTCTATCGTAAGAAATTTAGTGGCTTTCGGAAGTGGGATATAGCTCGTGTCGTTTGTAAAAGCATCAATAAAAATTCGGTATTTTGAACTAATCTCTGCATTAATTAAGGTATCATTTTTAACAGAATCTATTCGAATCGAATAATAGGGTCTTAATAAGGAATCAAGCAAGGCCTTTTTTATAGTTATAAATTTAGAAAGTTTAAGAGGATCAATTTTTTTAACCCTTGTTGTGTCGATATAGGATTTAGAACTGTCAATAGTTATGCCTGACCTGGAAAGACTGTCATTAACTTCTAGTTGTTTTGTTTTTGTAACGACCTTAGTTGTATCAGAAACCTGAGAAAAAGAAAAAGTATAGACAAATACTGTAAAAAAAGTAACTAAACCCCTAAGCTTCATTATGTAAATTTAATCAAATGAGTTGATAGTTTTTAAAATACTTTCTTCATCCAGAGCAATCTCTTTTAATAGTTGGACATTTGTACCATGCTCCATAAATTGGTCAGGAATCCCTAAACGTTTAATATGTTTATTTTTATAATTGTTTTCTTGAGCAAATTCTAAAATTGCACTTCCAAAACCTCCAACAATTGTACCATCTTCAATGGTGATTATATTGTCAAATTTATGAAATATAGTATGAAGTAAATTTTTATCCAAGGGCTTGACAAAACGCATATCATAATGTGCAATTTTATTCGAATTAGGCATGCTTTCACACGCATTCATAATTAGATTACCTATACTTCCTATACTTAAAATGGCAATTTTTGAGCCTTGTTTTATCAACTGCCCTTTTCCTATTTCTAATTTCGAAAATGCTGCCTGCCAATCTAAAGTTACCCCTTGTCCCCTAGGATATCGAATAGCAATTGGACTATTTAATCCCAATTGAGCAGTGTACATGATATTTCGAAGTTCAATTTCATTTAAGGGTGCAAAAACAATAAGGTTGGGTATACATCTTAAATAAGCTAAGTCAAAAACCCCATGATGCGTTGCACCATCTTCACCAACCAAACCTGCTCTGTCTAAGCAAAAAATAACAGGGAGTTTTTGTAAGGCAACATCATGAATGACTTGGTCATAAGCTCTTTGTAAAAAAGTTGAATAAATATTACAAAAAGGAACCAATCCCTGCGTAGCCATTCCTGCAGCTAGGGTTACAGCATGTTGTTCAGCAATACCAACATCAAAAGCTCTTTCAGGAATTTCATCTAGCATAAATTTTAGAGAACTTCCCGTGGGCATTGCTGGTGTAATTCCAATAATTTTTTCATTTTGTTTTGCCAATTCAACTAAAGTTAAACCAAAAACATCTTGATATTTAGGAGGTTGCTTTTTTGCAGATTTAGTGGCCAATTCTCCGGTTCTAGGATCGAATTTACCCGGTGAATGATAGGTTACCTGATTTTCTTCGGCTTTTTGAAGCCCTTTCCCTTTTGTTGTGATTATATGCAAAAATTTAGGGCCTTTCACCTTTTTTAAACGTTTTAATTCAGTGATAAGAGCTTGCATATTATGTCCATCTATCGGCCCGGAATAATCAATATTTAAGGCTTCAATAATATTGTGTTTTCTAACCCTTTTGTCTTTTTTGATTGCAGTTAAATAATTTTTTAATGCTCCAACACTTGGGTCAATACCCATGGCGTTATCGTTTAAAATAATAAGTAGATTTGCATTTGAAACACCGGCATGATTCAGGCCTTCAAAAGCGATTCCGCTAGCGATGGAAGCATCACCAATTACAGCAATATGTTGTTTCTCTGAATCTCCTTTCAGTGATGAGGCAATTGCCATACCTAAAGCTGCAGAAATTGAAGTGGATGAATGTCCAACACCAAAAGCGTCATAGATACTTTCGCTACGTTTCGGAAAACCGGAAATACCACCAAACTGACGATTGGTATGAAATATTTTTTTTCTTTCCGTTAAAATTTTATGCCCATATGCTTGATGACCTACATCCCAAATCAGTTGGTCGTTTGGAGTATCAAAGACATAATGTAATGCAATAGTTAATTCCACTACACCCAAACTTGCCCCTAAATGCCCTTCTTTGGTCGCAACAATATCTATTATGAATTCACGTAATTCTTTCGCCAGTTGAGGTAGTTGCTCACCAGAAAGTTTACGTAGATCATTTGGATTTGAAATGGTATCTAACAAATTAATTGACATTCTGCAAATGTACGAGATGCATTTGATATGGATAAAATAAATAAAGATGTATTTTTGCTAAAAACAGAGGTTTATGTTAACTGCTTTTGATGATACTTATTTTATGAAACGCGCTTTGCAAGAGGCCGAATTAGCTTTCAAAAAAAATGAAATACCTGTAGGTGCTGTAATTGTTATAAATAATCAAATAATTGCGAGAGCTCATAATTTAACTGAACTATTAAATGATGTTACAGCTCATGCCGAAATGCAGGCATTTACGGCAGCTTCTGATTATCTAGGAGGGAAGTATTTAAAAGATTGTACCCTTTATGTAACCTTAGAGCCATGTCAAATGTGTGCGGGAGCCAGTTATTGGGCACAACTAGGGAAATTAGTTTTCGGAGCTCATGATCCACATCGGGGATTTCAACATTTCAATACACAATTACACCCTAAAACAAAGGTTATTGGAGGCGTATTAAATGATGAATGTAGTTCCTTACTTAATAAGTTTTTTATTCAGAAACGAAATTTGAATTGATCGGGCAATACTCTATCCCATAGTTTCTGGAGATTCAGGGGTGTTTTCTAGTGTTAAAGGCAAACTACTTCAATTTTTCTTCATCAATTTGAAACGGATTTTTACTTTTCGGATCCAACTGATATTTCTTGTATTTACCTTGTTGATAACGATGGAATATGAACAAAGGCATTAAAATAAATGATAAAAAAAGAACTCCTAATCCAATTACAATATCGGCATTCTCAATATTGGAATATTTCATATAAAATCCGATAATCATTGATCCTAAAAAGAGTATAAATAGAATTTTAAGAAGTAATTTCATTAGAAAAAATGATTTTATGACATGGCTAAATTACAAAATTTATATCTTTCGAATCATGAATCGAGTAAAGCTTATCATTCTATCAGCTCTAAGTCTTTATGGATGTAATTCAACTACTAAACCTCAAAAAATGCCAGTAAAACATGATAAAATAGTCATTGCACATCGTGGAGCATCGGGATATTTGCCCGAACATACTATGGCATCAAAAGCGATGGCCTATGCGATGCATCCTGATTTTTTAGAACAAGATTTGGTATTATCTAAAGACGATGTTCCAATTGTTATTCATGATATTCAGTTGGAAACGGTCACTGATGTTGCCAGTAAATTCCAAGAAAGAAAAAGAGACGACGGACGTTTTTATGTAATTGATTTCACATATAAAGAATTGTTACAGTTACAGGTTAGAGAACGTTTTGATCCTAAAAGAGGTGAAGCTGTTTATAAAAATCGATTCCCCTTACATCAATCAACTTTCAAATTACATTCATTACAGGAAGAAATAGAATTAATTCAGGGCTTAAATAAAAGCACAGGAAATACTATTGGAATCTATCCTGAAATTAAAGAACCTAAGTTCCATAATGATGAAGGAAAAGACATTTCAAGAATTGTTCTAAAAGTACTGTCTGATTATGGATACAAAACCAAAAATGATAATTGCATATTGCAATGCTTTGATGCTCAAGAATTGAAAAGAATCAGGCAAGAATTGAAATGTGAATTCTTTTTAGTGCAGTTGATTGAATTAAAACAAGAAGAAAAATTATTGAAAGAGTTTGCTACCTACGCTGATGGAATTGGACCTTGGTATAAACAAATGTCTGAGCACCTTGTAAAAGATGCTCATGATTTAAATTTAAAAGTACATGCTTATACATTTAGAGCAGACGATTTAGAAAACTTTAACTCGTTTGATGAACTACTAGATTTCGGTTTCAACACTTTAGAACTCGATGGGATATTTACAGATTTTCCAGATAAAGCAGTGTCTTTCCTACTAAAGGAGGAATGCAGATGATGAGAAGCTAAGAACTAACTTCAATCAACTTTTTACGATATACAGTTAGCATTTTCGATTTAGAAATAAAACCAAAATACTTACCATCTTTTATAACAGGAAGGTTCCAAGCGTCGCTACTTTCAAATTTATTTATAATAGTTTGCATTTTATCTTCGTTATAATTAATGATTTCAGGAGCATTTTCCATTAATTCATTCACAGTAATAATATCATAAAATTTTTGGTCGAACATTATTTCGCGAATATCATTCAATAATAAAATTCCTAAAAATTGATTGTGTTCGTTTACTACAGGAAATATGTTTCTATCTGATTTAGCAACTGCATTCTTTAGAATAGCACCTAATTTCATTTCTGGCTTTATGGAAATAAAATTTTCTTCAATAATATTATCCAAATCCATTAAAAGTAAGGCATTTTTATCCTTATCATGAGTCATTAATTCTCCGCGTTCTGCAAGTTCTGTTGTGTAGATAGAGTTTGAAATAAAACGCCTTGTCAGTGCAAATGAAATAGCAGAAGCTAACATTAAAGGCACAAATAAATCATAACCGCCTGTAATTTCTGCAATTAAAAATATTGCTGTCAGAGGAGCGTGTAAAACTCCGGCCATCAAGCCGCACATGCCGATAAGGGTAAAATTAGACTCAGAAACATGAAATCCTAAACCTATATTATTTATAATTTTCGCTAAAGCATTACCCAGTGCACTACCCATAACCAGTGTAGGAATAAAGATACCACCTACACCACCGGCAGCAAATGTAGTAGTCATGGCAATTGCTTTAAAAATGGCAATCCCTACTAATAGTGAAATGACGATCCAAATATTGCTTAGATCAAAATTAAAATGGGTTTCTCCAATTGCAGCAAGGTGGTCACCTTTTAATAAATTATTAATTAAGCCATACCCTTCACCATATAAAGGAGGAATAAGATACAGCATGATGCCTATGGGTATTGCTCCTAAAACCAACCTAGTCAGCCGACTTTTAAACCGCTTATAAAAGCCTCTTATTAAAAAATATATTTTAGAGAAGTATACCGATGCAACACCTGTAATGATTCCTAATAGAATATAAAATAGAATATCTCCTATCTCAAATTTATCAATGAGCTCAAACCTGAATAACACATCAGTACCCATAAAAAAATAAGATGTTATTACTGCTGAAACAGAAGCTAGTAAAAGCGGAACGAGAGATGCAAAAGCGATATCTAAGCTGAATATCTCTAATGCAAATACAATTGCTGCAATAGGAGCTTTAAACATTGAAGCCATTGCGCCCGCAGTGGCACAACCAATCAATAGCATTCTAATCTTAGTATTCATATTGAATAACTGTGCGGTATTAGAACCTAGAGCGGCACCGGCACCTACGGCAGGGCCTTGTAAACCAACAGAACCACCAAAACCAACCGTAAGCGGAGCGGCAATTAAAGAGGCATAAATATTATATTTTGGTATGATACCCTTTTTTTTAGAGATGGCATATAGGGTAGACGGAATGCCATGACGGATATGCTTTTTTAACCAGGTTCTTTTAATGATTGCTACTATAACCAACCCAATAATTGGAAATATAAAATATAATGAAGCCTTATAGTTTTTAAAAAAATCTAAAGCTAGTAAAAGTTGAATATAGTGTGTTAAGTTTTTAAGCGTAACGGTTATCATACCAGCTAAAAAACCTACCAAAACACTTAAAATATAGGTAAAAGCCCTTTCAGAAATGTGTTTATATCTCCAAATTAAAATTTTACGTAAGATTTTTTTTGGTTTGATTGGCATTTTATAAAGGTAAAAAAATCCTGCCTTGGCAGGATTTAATTTATTATGACTTAAGATTCAATTTTAAGCTTAATTCTGTTAGCTGCTCAGTATCAATAGGAGCAGGAGCATCGATCATCACGTCACGACCGGAATTATTTTTAGGAAACGCGATAAAATCACGTATTGTTTCTTGTCCGCCCAAGATGGCTACCAATCTGTCTAAACCGAAAGCGATGCCACCATGTGGAGGTGCACCATATTCGAAAGCATCCATTAAAAATCCAAACTGAGCTCTAGCATCTTCTTCACTAAATCCTAAATGTTTTAGCATAGTTGCTTGCATTTGTTTATCATGAATTCTTATGGAACCACCACCAATTTCATTTCCGTTCAACACCAGATCGTAAGCATTCGCTTTAACATCACCAGGATTGGTATCTAATAGTTCCAACTGCCCGGGCTTTGGCGAGGTAAACGGATGATGCATTGCGTGGTAATGCCCCGTTTCTTCATCTAACTCTAATAAAGGAAAATCAACAACCCATAAAGGAGCAAATACCTTAGGATCTCTCAACCCTAATCGTTCTGCTAACTCCATACGCAAGGCACTTAATTGTGCTCTTACTTTATTAGTCTCTCCAGATAGCACACAGATCAAATCACCTGCTTTTGCCCCAGTGATTTCTGCCCATTTTGCCAGATCTTCTTGATCGTAAAATTTATCTACAGATGATTTATAGGTTCCATCGTCATTGCAACGACAATAAACCATTCCAAGAGCTCCAATTTGTGGACGACGAAGCCAGTCAATCAATTTATCAATATCTTTTCTCGTATAGGTATTGCCTCCTGGCACAGCGATTCCAACCACCAACTCTGCTTGGTTAAACACATTGAATTCTTTGTGCTTAGCTACTGTGTTTATTTCTCCAAACTCCATTCCGAATCGAATATCAGGCTTATCATTTCCGAAGATTCGCATGGCATCATCGTATTTCATTCTTGGGAACTTTGCTACAGCTACCCCATTAATTTCTTTTAATAAATGACGTGTTAGACCTTCAAATGCATTTAATATATCTTCTTGCTCCACAAAGGCCATTTCACAGTCTATTTGTGTGAATTCCGGCTGTCTATCTGCACGAAGATCTTCATCGCGAAAGCATTTTACAATTTGAAAATATTTATCTAAACCGCCAACCATCAATAATTGCTTAAAGGTTTGAGGTGATTGCGGTAAAGCATAAAATTCACCTGCATTCATTCGTGAAGGCACTACAAAATCTCGCGCACCTTCAGGAGTAGATTTGATCAAGTAAGGTGTTTCCACTTCAATAAATCCTTGGTTCGATAAATAATTACGAACCTCTAGCGCTACTTTTGCCCTGAAAATCAGACTATCTTTAACAGGATTACGACGTATATCTAAATAACGATATTTCATTCTAATATCTTCACCACCATCAGTATCATCTTCAATAGTGAATGGAGGCGTTTTAGATTGATTTAATATGGTGAGTTCAGTTACTAAAACTTCTACTTCTCCTGTTGAAATATTTAAGTTTTTAGACTGACGTTCAATAACAGTTCCAGTAGCTTGAATCACAAACTCTCGACCGAGTGTTTTTGCTTGTTCAAACAAAGCAGCATCAGTTCTTTCTTCATCTAAAATTAATTGTGTAATTCCGTAACGGTCACGTAAATCAATCCATAACATAAACCCTTTATCACGTACTTTTTGTACCCAACCTGAGAGGGTGACGTTTGTACCAACATCTTCTATTCGTAACGCCCCGTTTGTATGTGTTCTATACATTATTTGATTTTTTCTTTATTGAAGCTGCAAAATTAGTTATTTTAACAATAATAAGATTGTTTTTATGTTCCTTTTCGGGAAGTTTTAAATTATGGAATTATTAGCTTATGTTTTAGATTGAAATTGTGTATATCTGCAGGGCTAAATGAATGGTATATTTTCTTTTGATTATTTCAATTACATATTGAATAATTTTATTCCAATAGTCACTTATTTAACAATGATTGGCAATCTACTGTGAATATCTTTTACGGAAGTGCCTACATATAATACAAATTCCCCCGGTTCTACAACCCAGTTACTTGTTTTTTCATTGTAAAATGCCATGTCTTGTACTTTTACTTTCAAGGAGATAGTTTTCTTTTCACCAGTCTCGAGAAATACCTTTTTAAATGCCTTTAATTCCTTCTTTGGTCTTAATACTGTGCTATGAGTTTGACCGGCATAAAGTTGTACTACCTCAGCACCTGTGTTGTCGCCTGTGTTGGCAAGTGAAATCGTGACCGTTATTTCATCATTTTGATCGTATTCTTTTTTATCGGAAGATATATCAGTCATTTCAAACCTTGTGTAAGACAAACCAAATCCGAAAGGATACATGGGTGCTATATTTTTGGTATCAAACCATCGGTAACCAACCAAAACATCTTCTTCATAGTTCACTTTCAAATCGCGACCCGGGTAGTTTCCTAAAGCATGGGCAGGTGATTGATTGATTGAAACTGGCAAGGTAAAAGGAAGCTTTCCAGAAGGGAATTCTTTGCCAGTCAATACATCCCAAACGGCATTACCTGCCTCCATGCCCCCAAACCACCCCCAAACTAAACTTGGCACTCTATATGCAATACCAGATAATTCTAATGGTGATCCTGCAATAATCACAACAATTGTTTTTGGGTTGACTTTAGCTACTTCTCGAATAAGAGTTTCTTGTCCGTAGGGCAAACGCATATGAATACGGTCAAAAGACTCAGAATCAAAGTCATGATTTAACCCGGCAAATACAATCGCTACATCCGATTTTTTAGCCTGTGCTACGGCTTCATCAATCAATTTCCAATCAATTTTATCTGTATTTAATTGTCCTTTGTTAGAGCCTTCACCTGGTTGTGATTGTTTTTCATAGCCTTGGGCATAATTGATCTGTATGCTTTTTCCAAATTTCGTTGTCACCGCTTGCAATGGGGTAATTTCATATAAAGTTTTTACTTCTGAACTTAAACCACCACCGCATTGTAATCGTGTAGCATTGTCACCAATCACCGCGATTGATTTCAAAGCACTCATATCTAATGGTAAAAGATCATTTTCATTTTTTAACAACACAATAGACTCTACTGCTGAGCGATAAGCCTCTTGTTGATGTTCCTTCGTATTCATAGAACCCACTTCACGGTTTTTGGAACTGAGCACTTTAGTTTTCATCATGACTCGAAGTATGTTGGCTACCTTTTCATCTACAAGACTACTTTGTATTCTTCCTTCTTTAATTGCTTTGATCAGTGGCTTGGCAAAGTACCAATCCTCATATTTTTTGTTCAAGGTTCCCATTTCCAAATCGAGCCCGGCTAAAGCTGATTTTTCAGTGCTATGTGTTCCATCCCAGTCTGACATATAAACACCTTTAAACTTAAATTCATCTCGTAACAGAGTTCGACTGAGATAATTATTTTCTGTACAGAATTCACCACGGAATTTATTGTAGGCGGCCATTACAGTCAAACTACCGCCTTCCATAACAGACGCTTTAAAAGCAGGTAAGTAAATTTCGCGAAGTGCCCTCTCGCTCATATTCACATCAATTATGAAGCGATTTTTTTCCTGACTATTTGCTAGAAAATGTTTAACACTTGCTGCAACATCCTTTGTTTGTAGTGCTTTGATATAAGCTACTGCTAATTGCGAATTAAGGAAAGGATCTTCACTTAAATATTCAAAATTACGACCACCAAGAGGAGTTCTAATTATATTTACACCAGGCCCCAAGAGCACATCTTTTTTTCTATATCTTGCCTCTTCTCCTAATACATAACCTCGTTGCCGCGTTAATTCTAAATTCCAGGTGGCGGCCATGGCAGTGCCAGGAGGGAAACAAGTGGCATAATCGTTGGTCCATCCCGCATAATTCCAATTATGACGATTCATTTCTGCGCGTACTCCATGAGGGCCATCAGACAATGCCCATTCGGGAATCCCCAATCGTGGGACACCGGCAGTATAGAACTTAGAATTACCGTGTAAAAGCCCGACTTTTTCATTTAAAGTCATTTTTTTGATAAGCAATTGAATCCTCTTTTCCACAGCCTTATCTTCTTGAGAAAATACTACTGTACAAAGCATCAGTAGTATAGCAGTCATAATATTTGTCTTCATAAATTATTGGATTTTAGCTCATTTTAATCAACGATAAGGCTCTTTATAACGAAGTTCGCTGAAAATTGATTAAGAAACAAATCAAATAAACAATTACCTTTGTTTATATGAGTAAATTATACATAGTACCAACTCCAATTGGGAATCTAGAAGATATTACTTTAAGAGCGATAAAAGTGTTAAAAGAAGTTGACTTGATCTTGGCGGAAGACACTCGTACTTCAGGTAAATTATTAAAACATTTTGATATTGGAACACAAATGCACAGCCATCATATGCACAATGAGCATAAAATGGTTGACAGTATAGTAAAAAGGATCCAATCAGGTGAAACTATTGCCTTAATTTCTGATGCAGGGACACCGGCAATTTCTGATCCTGGATTTTTATTGACCAGAGCCTGTGTAGAAAAGGGAATTGAAGTCGATTGTCTGCCTGGTGCTACCGCTTTTGTACCTGCATTGGTTAATAGTGGATTACCGAATGATAAATTTGTATTTGAAGGTTTTTTACCTGTAAAAAAGGGGAGACAAACTAGATTACAATTATTATCAGAAGAAACTAGAACTATGATTTTTTACGAATCACCTCATAAGATTATCAAAACAGTTACACAATTTGCTGAATATTTTGGCGAAGAACGACATATTTCAATCTCACGTGAGATGACTAAACTCTATGAGGAAACTATTCGTGGTACGATTAAAGAAGTTTTAGTACATTTTGAAAATAAGGCTCCAAAAGGGGAGTTTGTCATTATTGTTGAAGGGAAGAAGTAAATGCAAAGATTGCTTAAGGATATTAGAAAGTGTGATATATGTGCTAAGCATTTAATATTAGGTCCTCGACCGGTAGTTTCAGCACATATTGGTTCTAAAATTGTAATTATAGGGCAGGCTCCTGGTACAAAAGTACATGCTTCGGGTATTCCATGGGATGATGCTAGTGGGAAACAATTGCGAAAATGGTTAGACGTTTCTGATAAGGATTTTTATAACGAAGAAAAGTTTGCCATAGTACCTATGGGGTTTTGTTATCCCGGCAAGGGTAAATTGGGTGATTTACCACCAAGGCCCGAATGTGCCCCACAATGGCATCAATCTTTATTTGATCGAATGCCAAACTTTGAATTGGTCATTCTAATTGGCATGTATGCTCAAAATTATTACTTACATAAAACAGCTAAAAAAACCTTAACGGAAACTGTTAGAAACTACAAGGAACATTTACCCAACTATTTTGTATTACCGCACCCATCACCTCGAAATCGCTTTTGGTTAACAAATAATCCTTGGTTTGAAGAAGAAGTAATTCCTGAGCTACGTCAAAAAATATTAATGTCATTCTAAGCGAAGCGTAAGAATCGGCCAAATAAAATTAAAATCATGCAGATAAATACGTCGTTTCTCTCCTCATAATGACGAGCTAAATACCTAGATATGTTTCCCTTTATTCCATCCGTGTTTTCCCAAATATTGGTCCCCACTTTCAACGGCACCTTCTTCAATAGAAGTTCCCATCGAGTCGTTCCAACGATTCAAATATCCGAAAAGGGAAATAACACCTAACATCTCTACTATTTCACCTTCATTCCAGTGTTCATATAAACGGGTTTTAATTTCGGCATCAACAGCATTTGGTACCATAGAAGCATACAATGAAAAGTCTAAGGCAGCACGCTCGGCTTCACTAAAAGCAGGATGTGTTCTATATTCCCAAATATTGTCTAATTGCTCCTGTTCTGCGCCATAACGTTCAGCAGCACGTATCGCATGTGCCTGACAATAACGACATCCCGAAGAATTACTACTTACCCAGGCGATCATACGCTTTAAAGCAGAAGTCACTCGACCTTCATTTACCATTACAGCTTTATTCAAATTGATAAAGGCCTTACTAATTGCCGGACGATGTTGCATAGTTAAGACTGAATTCGGACAAAACCCAAGAGTTTCATTAAAGAACTCAGCTAGTTTTTTGGTTGCTGTATCATGATCAGGATTTAAAGGAGTAACTAAGGGCATAAATATTTTTTAAATGATAAATTTCAGGCTCGAAAGTACAAATAATTCTATTATATTTTTTTCAAACTAACTTAATTCTTGCTAAATGTAACTTAGGCTAATTAATAATTTGGAATTTGTTATTTGAAACTTGGTTATTGAGATGAATTGAGTAACTTTAATAAGTAATAATAGTGCATTATATGGAAGTAATTCTTCGGCAGTTCGATCTAAAATTACAACATACTTTTACGATTTCACGCGAATCGTATGATTCTCAACCAACACTAATTGTAGAATTGACCGATGGTGTATATTCGGGTTATGGTGAGGCTACTTCAAATCCGTATTACAACATTTCTGTGACCGAAATGATAGGTGATATTCAAAAGGTTCAAAAAACTATTGAGGCCATAACAAGTGAATCACCTGAAGAATTTTGGAAACTATTATATCCTCATTTTAAAGAGAATATGTTTGCTTTATGCGCCTTAGATTTGGCATATAATGACTTATACGCACGAAAAATGAGCATGAAATTATACGAGTATTGGGGTTTTACAACAGAACAGAACCCAAAATCTAATTATACCATTGGGATAGATTCTATTGAAAAGATGATTGCTAAATTAAAAGAAAAGCCCTGGCCCATTTATAAGATTAAATTAGGAACAAAAGAAGATATAAGAATTATTACAGAATTAAGAAAACATACCGATGCTATTTTCAGGGTTGACGCGAATTGTGGATGGACTGTTGAAGAAACAAATTCAAATGCAAAAGTGCTCAAGGATCTTGGTGTAGAATTTATCGAACAACCCTTAAAAGCCGATAATTGGGAAGGACATCGCGAGGTTTTTATAAAGTCGGTTTTACCGATCATTGCAGATGAAAGCTGCCAGGTGGAAGCAGACGTAATAAAGTGTCATAATCATTTTCATGGAGTGAATATAAAGCTGGTAAAGTGTGGAGGATTAACTTCAGCAAAGCGAATGTTATTGCAAGCAAAAGAATTAGAAATGAAAACAATGGTTGGTTGTATGACAGAATCAACTGTGGGAATTTCTGCGATAGCGCATTTATTACCCTTGTTGGATTTTGTAGATATGGATGGAGCCTTATTATTAGCTCGAGATATTGCAACAGGAGTTACAATAAAGGATGGTGTTATAAGCTATAGCGATTTAAACGGAACGGGTGTAACTTTATTATAGAATTCTATGCTAGTCAACGGTTTCCCGGATAGAGTAATTACAGTTCATAATAAGGAATACTTATATTTTGGCGGTACCTCATATCTGGGAATGGCTGCTTTGCCAGAATACCAAGAAATTTTAGCTCAAAACATCAAAAAATGGGGTACTTTTTACGGAAGTTCACGTAGTGCAAATATTCAGTTGTCGGTATATGAAAAAGCTGAGAAGTTATTTGCAGAGCAGTTGAAAGCTGAAGCTGCTCTAACAGTTTCATCAGGGACTTTGGCAGGCAGGTTAGTAATAGATTTTTTAGCTAAAAAGAGCAGCACATTTTTTCATCATCCAAAAGCTCATCCGGCAATTTTGGGACCTAAGAGTTTACCATTATTTGTAGATGATAAATTACATTCAACATTAAAAAATGAGTTGCATCAAGATATAGTGATAACAGTAGATGCTATTTCTGGTTTGGACGTTGCACCAATTAATTTTGATTTTTTACGAGGCATTTCTTCTCAAAAGAATATTACACTCCTTGTAGACGAATCGCATAGTTTAGGAGTTATAGGAGAAAATGGTGAGGGGATCTTTCATTCAATTCCAACAGATAAACTCCATCGTAAAATTATGGTTGCGTCTTTAGGAAAAGCATTAGGTTTATCAGGTGGAATTATAGCTTCGGATGCCAATTTTATTGATGATCTAAAGAAGGAACCTGTTTTTGTTTCAGCTTCGGGGGCAAATCCGGCCTATCTAGGAACTTATTTGCAAACGCAGAATTTGTATAAGAGGCAACGAAAATATCTCAAAAAAAATATGGCTTTTTTATTTGACAGACTAACTCCTAACAAACAATTAATAAGTAATGACAAATATCATGTTATGTATAGTAATAATGATACTATTTTTACGACTTTATTACAAAATAGTATTGTGATTACAAACTTTAAGTACCCAACCTATGATAAACCAATGAATAGGATAGTCATTGCAGCGAATCACACAAAACAAGATTTAGAAAAATTAATACAGATAATAAATAATCATGATAAATAAAGTACAAACAACTTGGAAAGGCGGAATGCTTTTTGAATCTACAAACCCGGGAGGAAATTTATTCATTAGCGATGGAGAAGAACCAGATCAAGAAGCTTATAGACCAAAGGCGTTAATGTTGGCCTCATTGGCTGGATGTTCTGGTTTGGATGTTGCATCATTATTAAAAAAGATGAGGGCAGAGGTTGATGAATTTACAATTGATGTTGAAGCTAATTTAACCGATGAACATCCAAAGTTTTATGATAAAGTAAAGGTTATCTATAATTTTTTTGGTACTGATTTTAAAAAAGATAAAATTGAAAAGTCAATAAAATTATCTGAAGACAGATATTGTGGAGTAATGGAAATGTTCAGAAAATTTGCTGAAGTTACTATTGAAATTAAATATCACGAAAAATAAAAAATCTACTTCGTCAAACTCCTGAACAAACTTTCTAGATCTTCATTTTTTTGTTGAGATTGTAAGAGTTTAAGTCCGTTATCATGCGCAAAATCAAAAATAGCAGGGCGCATATCTTTGGTTGAATTAAAGCTAAGTTGCCAGATATTGTCTTGTAAATTGACGGCCTTACTTAATTTTGGAATTTGCTTTAATAGTTCCTGTTCTACACGCAAATCAAATTCAACTTCTATTAGCTGTTCCTGATTATTTTTAAGTTCATTTAATTTTTTATCGGTTACTAATTGTCCGTTATTGATAATGATCACACGGTCACAGACCGCCTCTACTTCCTGCATAATATGAGTTGAAAAAAGGACTGTTTTTGTTTTACCAATTTCTTTGATTAAACCTCTAATTTCAACTAATTGATTTGGATCTAAACCGGTAGTTGGTTCGTCTAAAATCAATACCTCTGGGTCATGTAATAGAGCCACTGCTAAACCCACTCTTTGGCGATATCCCTTTGAGAGTTGCCCTATTTTTTTATGGGATTCAGATGTTAAGCCAACCTGTTCTATGACTTCAGCAACTCGATTTTTAGA